>Ga0247810_10001932_pt1 | contig 12135 bp, 8 predicted proteins | sample UWRJL119311C1_FD_179918 | JGI IMG/M metagenome (GOLD analysis project Ga0247810, IMG submission 179918) | Plant litter microbial communities from Arlington Agricultural Research Station in Wisconsin, United States - UWRJ-L119-311C-1 | ecosystem: Environmental > Terrestrial > Plant litter >...
ATACCGCATATTTAAAAACAGATCGTATTAATATGAAAAAGGCTGAAACAAAAAAGAAAAATTGGCTCAAAATAATTCTTGAAAATTTACTTGATTTTATTTTAAGCTGGAAATAAGCTGCCATCAAAGATCTCGCTTCTATCAGAACAATTGACTGATTAGAATAACTAATATTGCTTTTATTCGAAAAACTGTAAATAGAAACCCTAACTCACTATAAACCAAATAATAAAAAACATCTATTTTTAATTATTCTAAATAAATTTTGGCATTACCCAATAAGTTTATACATTTGGGCACTATTTAAAATTAATCTGAATAATAATGAAGAATAAAATTCTACTTTCCACAGCAATTCTTTTTTCAATTGCAGGCATTGCACAAGAAGTAAAAAAAGATACTGTAAACTCTTTGCAAGAAGTTGAAATTACCAGTAAATACAAATACAAAAGAGAAAAAAGTACTACTGTTTCGAAAATGCCTTTGAAAGACATGGAAAATTCACAAGTAGTTTCATCGATTACTGCCGGAATGTTAAAAGATCAGGTAAATATCTCTTTTGATGATGCGCTTAATAACGCAGCAGGTGTAATAAAACTTTGGGAATCTACCGGACGTGGTTCTGATGGAGGTGGATATTATGGCACAAGAGGTTTTGCTGTTCAGGCTGGTTTAAAAAATGGATTGCCAAATTTGGGTAACGGAACTCCCGATCCGGCGAATGTAGAAACAATCGAAATCATAAAAGGACCATCTGGTGCACTTTATGGCGGGGCTTTAACTTCTCATGGCGGTTTAATCAACATTAATACGAAACAGCCTTTTGAGCAGACAAAAACCGAAATTGCATATACATTCGGATCATTCAATACACATAGAGCAACTCTTGATCATAATCAGGTACTTACCAATGATAAAAAAACTGCTTTTCGTATCAATGCTGCCTATACAGATAAAGAGTCATTTCAGGATTATGGTTTCTCAAAATCATTCTTTGTAGCTCCTTCTTTATTATGGACTATCAATGATAAGTTATCATTTGTGGTGAATGCAGAGATTATGAATTCAAAAGGTACAAATCCAATGATGCTTTTTGTGGACAGAGACTCTCCTGTTCGCGCCAATACGGTAGAAAAAACGGGGTATGACAACAACAGATCTTATACAAGTAATGATTTGACTTTAGAAAATCCATATTATAATCTTCAGGCAACGATGAATTATAAGTTTAATAATCAATGGTCTTCTAAAACATCATTTTCTAATTATACTTCTTATTCTAAAGGGTATTACACGTATTTATACGAAGGCACCTCTACAATTGAACAAATGCTTGCACCTGCATTAGGTGGTCCATTTACAGTTGATGGTGCCATTTATGCCCGATCGGTAAGCAAACAAGATGCCAGAAATAATGGGCTTGATGTACAACAGAATTTTTTAGGTGATTTCAAAATCAATGAGGTTCTAAGCAATAAACTTTTAGTTGGTGGTGATTATTATCACGAAAAAATCACTACTAATAACAGCTCTTACGGAAATCAGGGTTTTGTTCACGTAGGTGGTACAAGTAATGCTCAATTTCAGGCTTTGCTTCCTTATCTGCATGCCTTTTACGAAAGTCCAATGCAATTGAATGACAAAGGAGACGACTCTGGTGATTTAACAGAAAATGGCGCTAACCAGGTAATTGTTGCTCAACCGGAAAGTAATGCTACATTAGACAATTACAGTGTTTATGTTTCTGATGTTTTTAACATTTCTGACAGATTTTTTATCAATGCTGCAGTACGTTTTGATGTTTACGAATCTAAATATACTACAGTAGGTGGTGAGAATTTCACAAAAAACTTTTCTAATTGGTCTCCAAAATTTGGTTTAGTTTTTCAGCCTATCAAAGAAAGGGTTTCTCTTTTTGCTAATTATCAAAATGGTTTTGGGCGCCCTCAACAAGTTGCTGATTATAATGGCGGAATTGCAACAAGCTTTTATGCCAAGCCTGAGCAATCTATTCAATATGAAGGTGGTGTAAAATTTGATTTCTTTGATGGTAAACTAAGCGGAACTTTAAGCTATTTTGATATCACTGTTAATGACAAAACAATTTTTGTTGGAAACTATACAGATGGATACATCACACAAGATGGAAAACAACAAAACAGAGGTTTTGAAGCACAGTTTTTATTTGTTCCTCTAAAAGGCTGGAATATAACGGCAGGATACTCTTATATTGATAGTAAATTGAAAGAAGGAAATGCTGATTTTGTTGGTTTACGTCCTGAAGATGCCGGTCCAAACAATGTTGCTAATTTGTGGACAAGCTATAAATTCACTGATAATTTTGTAAAAGGATTAGGTTTTGGTTTAGGGGCAAATTACGGAAGTGAATATGCTACTTTAAGCAGAAACATTGCAGGAAAGTTTTATTTACCTGAATATTTAGTATTTGGTGCTACAGCATTTTACGATGCTAAACATTTCAGAGTTGCAGTTAAAGTTGATAACTTAACAAATGAAGAATATTATAAAGGTTGGTCAACAATCAATCCGCAAAATCCCAGAAGTGTTTTAGGTTCGATATCTTATAATTTTTAAGAAACAATTGTTTATTTTTTTTTACTCCTCACCAAAAGTGAGGAGTTTTTTATTTTAAATAAAGACAATTTTTTTATTAAAAATATATTTCAAGATTAGAAACCGAAAAACAGTGTAGTTTATAATCGCTATAGTATTTCCGGGGATATTATATCACTCAAAGTTCTTTCTCAAATCGATTATAGTCTGGTTTGGTACATCCAGGTTTACAAAACCTCTTCGGGGTCTGTCTAAATCTAATGTAAACAAAACTACTAATGACACCAATAGACAGAATCCAATCTGGACTACCCACTCCATTTTGCCTATACGCCCTTCCGAGTACCCGTTGTAAAATGCAGTTATTACAGCCAGAAAAAACAGCATGATTAAAATGCTTTGGGGAACTTTGGCCTTTTCACCAGATAAGCGAGAAGTCGTTACATCAATCATATCATTTAGAGCCGGAATCATTTGCTGGGTCGCAGCCAGATTTTCCGGATTTTTAGACAGAGTGCTGGCACGTTTCCACAATTTCGATGAAATCACCTGAGATAAACTATCGGCCTTTAAAACTCCTTTTACATCTGGACCTAAACTGTAGTAGGATATTCTTGTTTCTACATATTGCTTAAAATCATTTCTGAACTGAGTTCTTGTTGAATCAGGATATAAGTCGCTTCGCAAAATGGCTGTACCAATGATGTTTGCTTCTTCAACAACAATTTTTCTGCGTGAATCGTAACGATCACTGCTCATACTAAATGTAAATGCCAGCAGTAAAAAAAGCAATGCCGTGAGAGCCGAAGTTTCTGTAGGTTTTTCTTCTGTGTGTTTTTTATTGCGAATGTAGTTTCCGGTAATTTTTCCAATAAAGCTTGAAAGCAGCATCAACAAAAAAAGTAATAGTCCTATAACCCAGGCTTCGGTATGATTTAGTGTATTTACTTCCATATGATTTTATTCCAAAATGAGTTTCTAATATTTTAAAGCAATTTAGCAAAAAAAAAAAAAGAATCGTCTGATATTTCAAACAATATACACAGATTTACAGCAAGTTACACAAAATAAATATGTAACTTCGACAACATAAATCTTACGTTTACTCTATGAAATATTCTTATTTGTAATTCTGTAATTGCCCACTAATTTCATACCTTTTTCAATAATCATCAATACAATTAAATATGATTTTGTAAGAAAAAAAATTATATTTGAATAAAAATCATACAAGACAGATATAATGAAAATACATTTAAATTATGGAACCAAAATTTGAAGCAGGAATTAATATTGCCATTAAACTGCCTAAACAAAAATATGATGAAACGGTAGTTTTTTACCGCGATATTCTAAAATTGGAAGTTAAAGAAGTGCCTATAAGTAACCCTACCGTTTCAAGGACACATTCAGTACAATTCGGAAATAATGTTATCTGGTTAGATTGCGTAGATAATTATACACATTCTGAAACCTGGCTGCAATTAACAGTACCTGATGTTGAACAAGCAACAAGTTATTTAAAACAAAATGGTGTTGAAACCTGTAACGAAATTGAACAAATTCCTAAAAACATGCATTGGATTATGGATCCTTCAGGTACCGTTTTTAATTTGCAAAAAATGAGCGAAAACAAATGAAACTACTAACCACCACCCTACTCCTATTTTTCAACTTAACACTGTTCGCGCAATCAAATCAATTTGTTGGTGATTATGAGCGTTCACTAAGTGACACAGAAGGAAAGCACATAATCGAATACAAACTGACCTTAAATCAAGATGGAACGTTCCTATTTCATTCCTACACAAAAATACAAGGAGGAATCCCGCCTGAAGTCAATAAATATGGCAAAGGGCAATGGACTTCAAAAGATATTATGATTACTTTTTCTTCTAATAAAAAAGAAGACTTTGATAATCAATATACTTTAGATTTCAATAAAACCATAGCGAGATTTATAACCAAAAATCCCAGAGATAAAACAGATCAAATAATTACGACCAGACTTGTTTTTTTAGAGTCAGAAATTTTTTGGATAGAAAGACTTGATATATTTAAAATATGAAACAACAATTACTATCACTTTTTACCGCATTGATTAGTTTTAACAGCTATTTTTAAACTCGTTCGAAAAATTGATTTATTAATAACCAGAATGAAAATTGACTACTTCTTTTATATCCAATAAGATTTCAATTAATTAGACCATACAAGTCATACTCTTTATATTTATAACCATTTTTCTTGTCTTCATACCTAAATACGGAAGACTCAAGACATTTTTTCAGACGTTAGTTTCTTAAATTATTTAGTTTCAGGTCTTCAAAAGAGATAATTACAGAAACTAACTAAAGAAGCCCAACATGAAAACTAGAAAAAAGGTATTAATTTTAATCACGCTAATCTCATTCTGTGCCTGCAAAAAGGATTCAAACGGAGAAAAAGACAATTATACAAATATAAAAAAAAGCGTTGGTGCTTCTGAGTGTTTAGCTCCTCCTAATTGGTTTACAATCGTAAACAACACTCGCCAGACTCCTCCGCCAAATGAAGGACCAACAAGCGTATTCGCCAACAATGCAACAGTAACTAATTGTGATTTTCATCAATGGTCCTGGCAAAAATTTCTTTGGCTCACCAATGAGGTCAATGGAGTGCCATTCTTTATGAACAATCTGATTCAGGTCAATTCCGGAGGTCAGCGATTAGATCCTACTAACGGAATTGTTTTAACAGATACTGCTCAGGCAAGTTCTGCTACTGATATTTTAAAAACACCTAATTATCCGTCGGGTGTTCCCCCATCTGCTACAGTGTATTATTCAATATTCATGGACAAACTTCTCTATACAACAATGCTAAAGTATGGTCCGATAGCAAAAAACGATCCTTCAAAAGTGAAAGACATCACTTTTCCTGTAGGCTCATTAGAACTTAAAACCTCATGGGTTGACGCGAGCGTTCTTAAAGATTCTTCTTCTTATTTTATTACTCAGGGAGTAATTAATGGAGTAAAAACCAGAGTCGCTCTTTTGGGAATGCATGTAGTTGGTGTCGTAGAGAATCATCCCGAATTTGTTTGGGCTACATTTGAACATGAAGACCTTGCCCCTGCTTACGACTGGTCAAAAGCTACGCCAACAACTGATGCGCCAGTGACTAGTACGGTTGATTATCCTTTTTTTAATAAAAACAGCACTGCAACAGTTAAAAATATAACGTCAGGAAATGGACTTTATACTGATGTGTTTTCAGTTTACAAATATGGCGTTCCTGTTGAAAAAGCGATGAAAGGTTCTTTTAATGTTCAGCTTTATATGGAAACAAGTCAAAATGGTTCGGAGAACTTCAATAATATTCGTACTATTAACAAAAGCGTTAAGACACAACTGAAAGGCATTTGGAATAATTATTTTTACAACGGTTCATTATGGATTAATACTGCAGGATACAATACTACTCAGCAACAAGCTGCTCTATTAGACTCGTTAAGTTATAATCTTTCAAATTCTGCACCCGGAAAATTGACCAGAGGATCGGTTGCAGCCTACAATATTACTATGGAAACTTATGTTCAGGTAGGTTTTAGTCCATCATCAATCCACGGGAATTCAGTAAACAATCTTGTTAATTGCTTCTCTTGCCATAATACATATTACAATACTACAAATACATCGCCGCTCTATATAAGTCATGTTTTTACAGGATATGTACAAAATCTGCAGGGATTAAACAGAAAACAAATCAAACAGGAACATGTCAAGGAAATTGTGAGGGAATACAATTTGCGTCTAAAATTAAAATAACTATATGCAAGCCACTTACTTTTAAAGCAAAGCTGAAATTTATAATATAAAAAACCACAAACTGTTGTTTGTGGTTTTTTGTATTCATGGAATAAATTATACCGGCTTAGAAAATAATTTAGATATAGATTTGTTACAGTTAGTAAAACCTAATATAATTATCTTGCTGTTTTTAAAAATTAGTTGTTGTAAAGCAGGTTTAAAATCATAAAGTTTTAGAAAAAACAACTTAAAATTAATTTCAATATGATCAATTTTTATCTTCATAAATACAATAAAAAAACTTCCCTCTACCTATTCTAATTTTGAAAAAAATACTCCTTTAGGTGTATTTTTCATTAGCAATGGATGATTTAATTTTGAATATTGATTTAATTATAAACATAATAAAACTTTAACTTATGAAAACAAAACTACTTTTTACTTTTTTATTCATTGTGATTTTTTCTGCTTCTTATTCACAGCAAATCGCTTCAGACTATCTCTCAGGTTTAGAAAACCCATCGGCAATAATTAATAAAGGGAACATATTATATGTACAAGGAGCTAAAAAATTATACGAAATAAATACTGCTTCGGGTTCTCCTGCTGCTAATGTAATTTACACTTCGGGAAATGATTTTTACATGAGCAATCTCACTATTAGTGGCAATATTATTTATATCTCAGAGGAAAATTATATTGAATCGACAAATACCTATATTGGCTCCAGAATTATTACTCTTGATACTAATAATCCGGGAGCAACTGTAAATGTAATTTACACCACACCGCAATACGTTTCTGCATTAGCCATTACCGGATCTACTATCTATTTTTCAGCTGAAACTGCTCCTGATGCAGAGGATAAATTTACAGTTCAGGTTAAAAAAATTGATATCACTAATCCTGCAGTAGCAGAAGTTGTAGTTAATAATTTAACTCAGGATAAAGAAGCTACTGATATGGCTTTTTATAATAATAATTTATTGATATCTGTTGGAGGACATAGCAAAGTTTTTGGATTCGATACTACAGAGACTGTAATTACTGTATCTGAATACCTGAATAGTTTGACAAATAGCAAAGGGGTATTTGTAAATGGTAATACTTTATTTATTGTAGAAGGAAATCGTATTGGAACTAAACCACTTAACATTCAAGCCTCATTAACTTATGTGGCACAAAACACAACTAATGCCAACTTTAGAGATGTTGTTTTAATTGGTGATAAACTTTACATGACTTTATTAAACGATGGAAAAGTAGTTAGTGTACAGGACGCGAGTTTAGCTAACGACAAATTTGATGAGGCTTTAAAAACTGTTTCTATTTATAATTCAAAAACGTCACTTGTTCTTTCGGGATTAGAAAACAACCATACTGCAACAATATATAATGTATCAGGACAACTAATATGTACAAAAGCACTTTCTCCAAATGAAAACTCTATAGACTTAAGTTCGTTTAACAATGGTGCTTATATATTAAAATTAGACAATCAACAAACTTTTAAATTTATTAAATAGTGCCCTTGTTCCAGATAAAGAACACGATTTTACAAAAAGCTGCAAGAAAAATTTCCTGCAGCTTTTTCATTTTCCAAGTATTTGACGTAGAAACTTCAACATATTGTGATAAATTTGACTTTGATGCAAATTGATAAAAAACCTCAAATATGAACAACGACTTCTACTACAAAGCTATAGAACCAGACGACTCTCTTGTTGACTTTGTAGAGAACATGGGAATGTTTCATAACCAATCCGACAAGGACATGGAGGTAGTTTTAATGCCGGACGGGAGAATTGATTTGTTTTTTATGAAAACGGAATCGGAGCCCTTTCAGGTTGCACTTATTGGTTTAGAAACTGTACCTGAACAACAAGTTATTCGGGCCAATACATTTGCTTTTAAAATTAGTTTTAAACCCTTGGGAGCTGAATATCTTTTGCAGACTTCAATTGCTGATATTTTAAACAGCGCAAAAGTTTTACCTCAAAATTTTTGGGAAGTGAACGATGAAGATTTGAAAAATTTTGAGGCATTTCATAAAAAAATAGCCGAAAAAATGAGCGAAGTTTTACCTAAAGAAATCGACGAAAGAAAACGCAAACTTTTTAAACTTGTTTACGAATCAAACGGAGAAATAAAAGTAAAAGAACTTTCAGAACAAATAGCCTGGGGCAGCCGAGAAATCAATCGGTATTTTAATAAACAATTCGGGCTTTCGTTAAATGCATTTTGTAAAATCCTGCGTTTCAAAGCTTCATTAGAGCATATTGCAAAAGGCAGACTTTTTCCGGAATTAAACTTCACAGATCAAAACCATTTCATCAAAGAAATCAAAAAATTCTCCGGTGTAGTTCCCAGCGAATTACTAAAAAATACGAATGACCGATTTATACTATTATCCGTCCTGAAAGCGCAATAATTTTGTCCCAAACAATGGTTGAAAAGCCAAACGGAATAAAATAATTTAAACTTCTAAGGAATGTTACTAGAAAATAAGCAAGTTGCCATTATTGGCGGCGGTCCGGGCGGAATTACTTTAGCCAGACTTTTACAATTGCAAAACGTAAATGTGAAAGTGTACGAAAGAGATTTAAACAAAGATGCACGCGTTCAGGGTTCGCCTCTTGATTTACATGACGGATCAGGTTTGGCAGCCATTCATAAAGCCCATTTATTTGAGGAATTCAAAAATAATTTTCTGCCGGGCGCTGATAAAACCTTAATATTAAACGAAAAAGCACAAGTATTTTACAGCGATCATGAAATGAATGTTCATCAAGATTTTGACAATGAATATTTCCGTCCTGAAATCGATCGCGGTGCATTACGCAAAATATTGTTAGAATCTTTACAATCCGAAACTGTTATTTGGAACAGCCATTTTGTTTCTATGAAAGCTCAAAACGAAGGCTGGTTATTGCATTTTAAAGATGGGAATTCGGTTTACGCAGATATTGTCATTGCTTCTGATGGCGCCAATTCAAAAATCCGACCATACATTACAGACATCAAAGCTTTTTACACTGGTATAATAATGCTTGAAGGTACTATTTATGAGTCGGCTAAAAATGCTCCTTATATTTCTTCCTTAATAAATGGCGGAAAAATAATGGCATTTGGAGATACCCAAAATATATTGATGGGACAAAAAGGCGGTGGTGATCTTGGTTTTTACGCCAGTTTTAAAGCCGATGAAAACTGGACTAAAACAAATGGTCTTGATTATGCTGATAAAACACAAATGCTGGAATGGTTTAAATCCGAATATCCTGAATGGAGCAGTGTTTGGTATGAATTATTCGAAAATGTTTCAGCACCCTTTATTCCACGTCCGATTTATTGTATGCCTTTAGACCAAACTTGGGAAGCTTTACCAAATTTGACTATGATTGGAGATGCAGCGCACGTCATGCCTCCTTTTGCAGGCGAAGGTGCCAATATGGCTATGCTTGATGCTTTAGAGTTAAGTGAATCTCTTACATCTGATAAATACAAAACCGTGCAGGAAGCTATTTCTAACTATGAAATCATCATGCGCAAAAGAGCTTCAGAAGCAGCACAGGAATCTATTGAAAATGGAGAAAAAATGCACTCAAAAGATGCATTAAAAACGATGTTGGAATTTTTTAGTCATTAAGAAAAAATAATTATTGAGAGAAAGACTTATACGGGACAAAGCAATCTCGCAATAAAAATCACCATCAAATTTTCGCGCAAAGTTGCAAAGACGCTAAGTTTAAAAATAATACAGAAAAACTTTGCGACTTTGCGTCTTTGCGCGATTAAAATAACAAACTTAAAAAACTTCATATCCAGCTTGTTAATGACAATACAAAAGCTTAGCATCTTAGAAGCTTCGAAACTTAACAACTTTCTTATAATAAATTCCTAATTTCGCTTTCAAATTACAAATAGAAAAATGAAGGTCTGTATTGCCGAAAAACCTAGTGTAGCACGTGAAATAGCATCCGTTTTGGGAGCCAATGCCAAGCATGACGGCTATTACGAAGGCAATGGTTATGCCGTGACCTACACTTTTGGGCATTTATGTACCTTAAAAGAGCCCAACGATTACAAACCGCACTGGAAAAGCTGGGATTTGAACAATCTGCCCATGCTTCCTGAAAAATTTGAAACCAAAGTGGTACAGAATTCAGGTATCGAAAAGCAATTTAAAATCATAAAAAGTTTATTTGACAAAGCTACAGTAGTTATAAACTGTGGGGATGCCGGGCAGGAAGGAGAATTGATTCAGCGTTGGGTCATGAACGAAGCAAATTACAAAGGCGAAGTACAACGCTTATGGATTTCCTCCCTAACCACCGAAGCAATAAAAGAAGGTTTTGATAACTTAAAACCTTCTGCCAACTACGATAATTTATTCTACGCCGGATTTTCAAGAGCGATTGGCGATTGGCTACTCGGAATGAATGCGACACGTTTGTACACCGTAAAACATGGCGGTTACAAACAAGTTTTGTCTATTGGGCGTGTGCAGACACCAACATTAGCAATGGTCGTGGATCGTTTTAAAGAAATCGAAAATTTCAAACCACAACCTTATTGGGAATTGCAGACTTTATACAGAGAAACACTTTTTAGTTATGAGGAAGGACGTTTTTTAAATAAAGAAGATGGTCAAATTTTGGCCAATAAAGTAAAAGAAAGTGAATTTGAAATTGTGTCGGTTGAAAAAAAGAATGGAAATGAATTTGCTCCAAAGTTATTCGACCTAACAGGTTTGCAAGTATATTGTAATCAAAAATTTGGATTTTCGGCAGATGAAACTCTTAAAATTGTTCAAACATTGTACGAACAAAAAGTAGTAACCTATCCCAGAGTGGACACGACCTTTTTACCAAACGATATTTATCCAAAAGTACCGGGAATTCTGCAAAAATTAACGAAATATGCCGAATTGACCCAACCTCTTTTAGAGAAAAAGATTAAAAAATCGCCTAAGGTTTTCAACGATAAAAAAGTTACAGATCACCACGCTATTATTCCAACAGGAATAGAAATCAATTTGCCGTATAATCAGCAACAGGTTTACGATATTATTGTAAAGCGTTTTATTGCGGTGTTTTACGACGATTGTTTGGTGGCCAATACCACCGTAATTGGAAAAGCTGCCGAAGTACTATTTAAAACTACCGGAAAAGAAATCCTGAAAAAAGGATTCCGTGTTGTTTTTGAAGATCCGAATGCTAAAGAAAAAGAAGCCGATATATTACCGAGTTTTGTTGTGGGAGAAAAAGGGCCGCACGAACCTTCGTTTTTAGAAAAAGAAACAAAACCGCCTAATCAATTTACGGAAGCCACTTTACTACGTGCGATGGAAACCGCCGGAAAACAGGTTGATGATGAAGATTTGCGCGAATTGATGAAAGAAAATGGTATTGGGCGACCTTCAACTCGGGCAAATATTATCGAAACGCTTTTTAAACGTCAATATATTGTTCGAAATAAAAAACAGGTTTTGCCAACGCCAACCGGAATCCAGCTTATTGAAACGATTCAAAATGAATTAATCAAATCGGCAGAACTGACCGGTTCCTGGGAAAAGCAACTGAAAGACATTGAAAAAGGAACTTTTACCGCCGGAGCCTTTATCAAAAACATGAAGAGAATGGTTGAAGCTTTAGTTACTGAAGTACGAAGTGAAACCAGGCACGCCAATATTTCGCATGCCGGAAATATTCAAAAAGAAGCGGTAAAAGTCGAGAAAAAGAAAGCTGCCGGAATTTTGGCAGAAGCT
>Ga0247810_10001933_pt1 | contig 12132 bp, 9 predicted proteins | sample UWRJL119311C1_FD_179918 | JGI IMG/M metagenome (GOLD analysis project Ga0247810, IMG submission 179918) | Plant litter microbial communities from Arlington Agricultural Research Station in Wisconsin, United States - UWRJ-L119-311C-1 | ecosystem: Environmental > Terrestrial > Plant litter >...
AGTTTGGGCCGCCGGACCACGTACAGAGATGGCCAGGTCGGTACCCAATCCAATGGGCGACAGGCCAGCTGCAATTGCTGCTGATTCACCACCGCTGGAGCCGCTTGGGGTACGCGTCAGATCCCAGGGGTTGTTTGACCTGCCACTTAGTAAATTATCGCTCACTACTCCATAGGAGAATTCGGGCAGATTAGTTTTAGCGATCAGGATACCACCTGATTGTTTCATACGTGCTACACTGGTCGCATCTTTTTCGGGCAGGCGTCCTGTGAATATAGGTGAGCCACGCTGAGTAAGCACGTTGGCGGTATCGATTGAATCTTTAACAGTGAAGGGTACGCCATGTAAGGGCCCCAAATCATCTCCTCTTAATACAGCTGCTTCCGCATCTTTTGCAGCCTGCATGGCATGATCCGCAATCGTCACAATTGCATTAATATCCGGGTTAAGTGCTTCAATACGATCAAGATGTGCTTTCATGACTTCAACCGGCGATACTTCGCGGTTACGGATCATCTGTGCCAGGGCAGTTGCATCCTGATAATAAATAGGGTCGGTTTTACTGTTTTGCGTTTTCATATGATTTTCCTCTTTGTTGTTTTGATAATGGCAATGCTTAAATCATTGCCATACAAAAGTGATGAGGAAAAAATACTTGCAACGAAGGCATTTAACACTATTTGGCGTTGACATTTGTCACACCTTTTCATCTTGAAGATCAACTGAGATGATCCAGATGAACTGAAGCGTCTTTTTGCGCTATTGCTTTGCTGCAATCACACAAACACCGGTAACGACTTTTATCCCGCTCCAGAGTGGGGTGTAGTTATAAGTGATGCCATTCTCAGTAAAACTGTAAGGAACCCCGTTGTGAAACACATGGTTAAGTACACAAAGATTCATTGTTCTGGTTCCCTGCCATAAATCCAGCATATGACTATTTACCGCTTCAATCTTAAATTCGGCAGTTCTGTAGATGCACATAGGTACTGGTGCCGACATGACTAAGGCTCTCAGGTCGCGCTGAGACTGTTTGATGATTAGCCGGTTCAATTCACGTTCGCAAACATCGGTTGCCATCACTAAAACTCCTGTGATGCGGTTGCCCGTGTTAATGGGTGTATAACTATAGTCCATAAAAACAGACTCCTTTTTGTTATTTCTTTCTAACAAAACAACTGCACCTTTTTCTTTATGTGCTTTTCCTGATAAAACTACGTACTCCAACAATTGAGGATAATCCTGATCTGCAAATTCGGGTAAAAAATCCAATAGGGGTAAGCCATTAATTGATGCTGGCTTATCTAACAAATCCAGCATCGGTTGATTAATCATCTGAAGCTTCATGGTATCTGCATCCAGTATCGCTGCTGCTACAGGTGCATCCTCAAAAAGCATGTAGTTTGGTTCTAAGTTGTGGCGTTTCATTTAATTTTTATTTGGATTCGAAAGATGTGTATTTCCATGTTACATTCCAAATGGTGTTTAAACAAGGTATATTTAAGGTCGTAAAATCTCAAATGGCCATATGACTTCCAACTGATGCCTGTGTTTTACTATTAATTATATCATGATTGATGCCTGATCAAATCGGTTACAATGATTTAATATTTAGTTGACCAGGAGTCGAATTTGTTTCATGCAAAAAATTTGTTACTTAAAAATTAGTCATGTTAAAATAAATACCGGGATATGATTTATGAAGCATGTATTGGTAGGGACTTGAAGTACTGAACGATAATTTTACTATGGCGTTCTTTATGAAAATTGTGATGGTTTTGGACTAGCGGATGATGAATTCCCGGATCTTAATGAAGCGGATATATTGCATTGACAACCATGGGTCATTAGGAGCAGGGCGAAAGTCCTGACTTTTTTATTAAGTTATTTTGTAATCACGTTCAATTACCATAATATTGGTATCAATTATTATAAACCTATTACGCTCCTTCCTGATACGATCCCTATACAAATATGAAGAATACGTTTGCAACAGAGATTATTCTACCCAATGAACCTGAACGTCTTGAAGCTTTAAAGCGTTACAGAATTTTAGGTACCTATGCCGAAAAATCCTTCAAAAACATCGCTCAGATGGTATCTGATATTTTTGATGCTTCTCTGGCTATGGTATCATTAATTGATGCGGAAGAAGTGCATTTTGGTTCTAATGTAGGTATGGACTATTCCGTTGGTCCAAGGGGAGAAAGTTTCTGCTCATTAACTATCCTTAAACCTGAGGTAAATGTAATTGAAGATGCGCTCGAAGATCCGATAGTTGCAAATAATCCATTGGTATGTGGAGATTTCGGACTTCGTTTTTATGCCGGTGCACCGCTGATTACACATGATGGTTTCATGATTGGAACCGTTTGTTTAATTGATACGAAACCCAGGAAGTTCACAGCGCGTGACAGGGCTATTTTAGAAGGTATGGCTACGCAGGTAATGGAGCAGATCGAACTCAGGTTGCAGAACCTGAATCATACTGAGCATCTCACTGATATCAATAATCAGCTTGAGGAGAGCAATAAGAAATTAGTTGCCAGCGAACAACGTTTTCAGACTATCCTGGATAATATGGCCGAAGGCGTGGGTATTATTGATCTTTCAGGAAAATTGATTTATGCGAATATTATGGCACAGCGCATTTTGGGCCTTACGCTTAGCCAAATAAATGACCGTACGTACAACGATCCTAAATGGCAGAATATGCGGCTTGACGGATCACCCTTGCCTGATGATGAACATCCTATGGCGGTGATGATGCGTTTGGGTAAACCGGTACTGGACCATGAAATAGGGGTACAGCCGCCTGATAGGGAAAAGTTTTACATTTCCATCAATGCAGCACCATTGTTTGATCCGGTGACTCATGAGCTTACTGGTGGTATTGGAACATTTATGGATGTAACAGCGAGAAGAAAGATATTAGAACAAAAAGATGAGTTTATCAATCTGGTGAGCCATGAATTGCGCACGCCGGTAACAAGTTTGAAAGCTGCAATTCAGATTATTAGCAAAATGAGAGCTAATCCAAGACCTCAGATTTTGTTTAAAATGATTGACCAGTCAGAAAGGAGCCTCGATAAACTTACTGGTCTTATTGATAATTTGCTTTATAGCAACAGGATTTCTCAGGGACAACTCCGGTTAAGAAAAACGGAATTTAATTTAGGAAATCTTTTGCTTGGCTACACGCATAACATGATGCTTAAAGACAAACATGAGTTAATTATAGAAGGTTCCACTGATATCGCTATTTTGGCAGATGAACAACAGATTGATCAGGTGCTTACTAATTTGTTAAACAATGCTGTAAAATATGCACCTGAGTCTAATAGTATCCATATTTTAGTAGCGCAAAACGAGGAGGAAGTTAAAATCTCCATTAGAGACAATGGAGATGGGATTGCACCAGATCAGCAAGCTCAGCTCTTTAACAGGTATTATAAAGCTGCATCCGACGGTTTTCACTTTTCAGGTTTGGGTTTAGGCTTGTATATCAGCTCAGAAATCATTAAGAAACATGGCGGAAAAATTGGTGTAGAAAGTTCATTGGGCAATGGTGCAACTTTCTGGTTTACTTTACCCCGTCAACTTATAAGCTAAAACGAAAGAAATTATAAAACTAACAATATTAGTATTTGTGCTATTGAAGTTAGTATGTTTGCAGGACACTAAACTTGTCCTTATGCTGCGGAAAAATACGCCTGAACGAAACGTTGAAATGGATCCATTGGAAGACGCCGGTAATGTTACCGGTTTCTCTTCTCCAGCTACAGACTACAGTCAGGACCGCCTGCATATCATTCAAAAATTAGTGAAAGATCCTACCAATACCTTCTATTTTGAGATGGAAAACAACGATATGGCGGGCTTCGGGATTCTCAGAGGTGCGCTTTTAGTAGTAGATAGATCTGTCAGGCCTAAAAATGCAGAAGTTGTAATTGCCAATGTAGAAGGCCAGTGGGTTACAAGGAAGCTGATCGTCAAAAGTAGCAGTGTTCAATTAGTCAGTTCGTTAGTAGAGGAAGCGGGCATTGATATTACAGATGGTCAGGTGATCATCTTCGGTACCGTTATCTGGAGCTGCAATCCTATGGCAGGTATAGTAAAACGTATTATCGACTAATGTATGATTGCATTAGTAGACTGCAATAATTTTTACGCCAGTTGTGAACGGTTATTTAGGCCGGAATATAATGGCAGACCGGTCATTGTGCTTTCCAATAATGACGGTTGCGTGATTGCACGATCGAATGAAGCCAAAGCATTGGGCATTACCATGGGTGCAGTATTTTATATGATTGAGGATATGATCAGGGAGCACGGAATTCTTGTGTTTTCCAGTAATTATACACTGTACGGAGATATGAGTGCCCGGGTGATGAATAATCTGGCCCGTTTTGCACCTACTGTGGAAGTATACTCAATTGATGAATGTTTCCTGGATTTAACGGGTATGACAGATCTGGAAGCGTATGCCCATCAGATCCGAAATTCAGTGATTCTAAATACAGGCATCCCCGTAAGTGTAGGTATTGCACCAACTAAGACACTGGCTAAGCTGGCCAATAAAATGTGTAAACAAACGGGTGGTGTTTGTGTGCTGGATACCGAGGAAAAGATCAGGGTTGCCGTGGAAAAATATAACGTCGAAGATCTATGGGGAATTGGGAGAGCATATACCGCAAAGCTGATTTCCATGGGCATCAATACCGCGGCAGATCTGCGCAATATGCCGATAGGTTTTATACAGGACAGGTTAACGATACAGGGCGTGCGCATGTGGAATGAACTCTGGGGCAGATCCTGCATTCCTGTCAGTGATGCGCTGGACCGAAAGAAAGCACTTTGTACCAGCAGAGCATTCAGCCGGCTGACTTCAGATTTGAAAGATCTGTCTGAAGCCACTGCAAGTTATGCAAACAGGTTGTCTTTAAAGCTGCGGCAGGACAAGAGCTGTGCAACGGTGATCTCAGTAAGATTATTGACCAACAAGTTCAAGTCTGATCAGCCGCAGGCTTGTCCGTCTATTGCTATCCCTTTAACACATCCTGTCAATAATACCCATGATATCGTCCATACCGCATTAGCTGGGTTGCGGGCAATTTACCTGGAGGGATTTCTATATCAAAAAGTAGAAATAATAGCTACCGGCCTGATTCCTGAATCTGAAGTGCAGCTGAATATCTTCAGCAAATGGAACGGACCGGTATATGATAAATTAAGTGCAGTAATGGATCAGATCAATAAACATTACGGGCGCGGAACTGTTAGAATAGCAACAGAAGGACATGCGCAGACCTGGGCAATGAAAAGAAAATATCTCAGCCCTGCATATACCACAGAATGGAAGGATATCATTAAAACGAAATAATATGTGCGCACGTTACACGCTGACTAAAGAGCAAAAAGAGTTATTAAAAGCTTATGCAGTGAAATTGCCGGTAGATTATTCACCTAATTACAATCTTGCGCCAACACAAAACGGATTGGTCATTACGGGCGACGAACCAGATATCGCGCAGCAAATGCATTTTGGCCTGGTACCTTTCTGGGCAGAAAGTACGAAACTGAACTTTTCTACAATGAATGCGCGAAGTGAAGAGGCGGCGACTAACCGTACCTGGTCTCCTTTATTGAAAAATCACAAAACCTGTTTGGTTTTAGCAGATGGATTTTATGAGTGGGATAAAAAGACCGGAGCAAGTTTGCCCTATCGCTTTGTACTCAATGACCGCGAGTTATTTGCCTTTGCAGGATTGTGGAGTCAATGGAAAGATAAATTCTCCGGAGAGGTTTACCGTTCATTTACCATAATGACCACCGTTGCAAATGAAACAGTAGGCAAAGTGCATGACCCTAAATTCAGGATGCCGGTTATCCTGGGTGCGGAAACAGAAAAACTATGGCTCAGCAAAGATTTAAGTGTGCCGGATCTGCTGAGTTTATGCAATCCATATCCGGATGACCTGATGAACGGTTATAGAGTATCCACAGCGGTAAACGCTACAGTAGTGAACAAGGCACATAACAATTCTCCGGAGTTGATGTTGCCGATGAATAGCCAATAAAACTATATTCATCGGTGTGAATTCCATTTTGTCTCAAATACTAAAAATATCTGTGCATATTTGTTTAATGCAACATGATTGCAAAGTAGTAGGTCTGTGAAATTATTCAATATTGTTTTATGACAGAATTTTGGGAAGCAAGTTTTAGAGATAAACGGGAAATGTGGGGATGGGAACCAACAGATTCCGCTGTTGCAACCGTAGTATTATTTAAAAAGCATCACTTGAATAAAATCCTGATCCCGGGATTTGGTTATGGAAGAAATGCTAAACCATTTACCGATAATGGCTTTACGGTAAGCGGTATTGAAATTTCCCGGAGTGCTATTGATTTTGCAAGAAAACAATTCACAGATAGCATAGAAATATATCATGGATCGGTTGGTTTGATGCCATTTAACGATGAGATCTATGATGGTATTTTTTGTTATGCATTACTACATTTACTAAGTTCCGAAGAACGAATGAAATTAATTGATGATTGTTATCGTCAACTTAGGCCCGGTGGGTATATGGTTTTTGTATCACTCTCAAAAATGGATCTCAGATATGGGCAGGGAAAGGAGATAGACAGAGACACTTTTGCTTCCCGGCCTGGTGTGAATTTATATTTTTACGATTCCGAATCTATTCAATCTGCATTTAGTAACTATGGCTTAATTGATGCTCAACTCATAAGTGAACCATTAATAAAGGCCGGTGAAAAACCTTCGCAAAAATTTTGGTATATCGTCTGCAAAAAGTAGGGTAGGGTTTGCGCAAAACTGCGTATGCTGGTTATAGCGACTTAAGTGTATTACCTATGATACGTCAGGAAAATTATGCAGCGTAAAACATCAGTTCATTTTGCTATTTTAGTCGCCTCAATTGAGCATAACCTATGAGCGATCCGGTAACACCTTTGAATTTTGAACAATTTAAGCATGTGCTTACTTTCTCACCTACGGCTACCGCCGTGCATATTGGGGAAGATGCCAGAATCGAATTTGCTAATGCAGCTATGTTGGCCATTTGGGGCCGGGGAACTGAGGTGATTGGTAAAAGTCTGGTAGCAGCTATGCCTGAATTATCTGGGCAGCCATTTTTGCAAATGTTTAAACGGGTATGGAATGAAGGCATTATCATTTCAGGAAAAGATACAGCTGCTGAAATATTGATTGATGGAAAACTCTGTACTTTTTACTTCGATTTTCAGTACTGCGCCATCAAAGACGAAAATGAAGAGGTAGTTGCTATTTTACATTCTGCAACCGATGTTACAGAACGTTTTTTAAACCAGAAAGAACTGGAACAGGCAAGTCAGAACAAGGAGTTACTGATGCGCGAGCAGGCCCTTAACGAAGAACTTGCTACCACTAACGAGGAGCTAGCGGCAACTAACGAAGAACTAAATGCTACCAATGAAGAACTTTATACTAACAAGAGAGAACTATCACAGATAAACCTTGAGCTGGAATCAATGGTCGCCTACCGGGTCAGGGAATTCGCCGAGAGCGAAGAAAGATTCAGGTCAATGGCCGATAATACTGACGTTTTGATATCTGTGAGCAATCAATTTGGAACGTGGATCTATCTTAATAAAGCATGGTCCGAGCTTACCGGAAGGACTGGTGCTGAACTGCTCGAAAAGGGATGGCATGATTTGATTGTTGATCAGGACAAGCAATATTTTTTTGAAATTCATCAGCAGGCGTTTGCAAAGAAGATTTCTTATACAGCTGAACTAAGGATATTACCTGCTGTTGGGGAATATAAATGGCTGCTTAAGAAAGGTACGCCCAGATTCCTTTCTGATGGAACTTTTGCAGGATACATCAACTCATGTATTGATATTACCCAGAAGAAAATGGACGAACAGCGCCTCCAGGACATTAATGAAGATCTGGCCGCGTCAAATGAAGAATTTACTGCGCTTAATGAAGAACTTGCCGCCACCAACGAAGAACTTGCCACGACTAATGAAGAACTCGCTACCTTGAATGAAGAGTTGGCGTTGAGTGAGAAAAGGTTCCGCGATTTGATCAAACAAGCTCCGGTTGCCATCTGTGTGATCCGGGCCTGGGATCTCCTGGTAACTGATGTTAACGATGCTTATCTGGAATTAGTTGGTAAAACTGCTCCGCAAATAGAAAATCATACCATTTGGGAAGGAGTAGCTGAAGCTGCTGAAGTATATGCTCCATTACTGAACAGAGTGATTGATACCGGAATCGCCTTTTATGCAACTGAGCATGAAGTCGAGTTGATCCGAAATGGGTCTGCTGAAACAGTGTTTATCGATTTTGTATATGAACCTGTTAAAGATTCCCGGGATAAAGTAAGCTCCGTTATGGTATTAGGGACTGATGTTACAACTAAAGTAATGGCCAGGCGCCAGATCGAAGACGTGGAAGAAAGAAGCCGTTTGGCAATTGAAGCTGCAGAAATCGGTACTTATGAATATCAATACGCTGACCAGTCACTTAAGGGTTCAGCGCGTTTCAATGAGATTTTCGGAATAAAAGGTCCTGTTTCCAGGGCGAATATACTTGCAGCTTATCATCCTCTTGATGCTAACCTCAGTGATCAGGCGCATGCGATCGCCAAAAAAACCGGGAAGCTGTTTTATGAAACGCGCGTTATGAGTGCAAATGGTTTGCTGAAGTGGGTACGCATACAAGGAAACGTACACTATGACACTGATGGCAGTCTGAAAAAACTGCTGGGTACTGTGATTGATATTACTGATTTTAAGCAACTGCAGCAGCAAAAGGATGATTTTATTTCCATTGCAAGCCACGAACTTAAAACACCGATCACTACTTTGAAGGCTTCATTACAGCTTTTGGAAAGAATGAAAGCAAATCCGACAGCAATGTTACCAAGGTTAATAGAACAATGCAGCAGGAGTATGGAAAAGATCAGCGAGTTGGTGGATGATTTGTTGAATGTTTCAAGGATAAAGGAAGGGCATGTGATGCTGCAGAAAAAGGATTTTGTAATAGCAAATATGCTTGAAGAGTGTTGTTCACATATGCTGCACAGGGAGACGCATGAACTCGTTGTGGAAGGCCCAAAAGATATTCTGATTCATGCAGATGAGAACCGTATAGAACAGGTGCTGATCAATTTCATCAACAATGCGATAAAATACGCACCGTACAGCAGGAAAATATATTTGGGTGTTGAAGAACTTGCCGGTTCGGTAAAGTTTTCACTAAGGGATACCGGCCCTGGTATTCCAGAAAGTAAGCTGCCGCATTTATTTGATCGTTATTTCCGCGCAGACCAGTCTGGTGCACAAGTTTCCGGATTAGGGTTGGGTCTTTACATCAGTGCAGACATCATCCAGCGCCACGGTGGAGATATCGGAGTTGACAGCGTTGAGGGTGTCGGAACTACATTTTGGTTTACCCTCCCCAAATAGATATATTGCTGAAAATACCAGGCCAGCATTTCCAGACCCGTATACTGGAAGGGCTTGATGTCATACAGACTATTATTTCACTACTTTGTTTTAGATCTCGAAGTAACGGGTCTGTGGAAAAACCGTTTGGAAGGAAGGTGTGATTCTTCAAGATTTACCGCCAGGGACGGTAAATTTCTTTGCGTTTCGGCTTCTTCTTTAAAAGTTGTTTTATTGTTATCCATTTCAAAAAATTTATGTGCATGCAATATAAAAAAAACTGCTTTTGCTCGAGATCTCTGGCTCAAAGCAAACTGGTCAAGGGAATCAAAGATGGTACACAACCAGTAAACGGTGTTACTTCTAGGATCTGGAAGACCTAAGCGCCAAATATAGCAGTCCATCATGGTTTGCTCCACCTTTTAATGATGAGATACAACCGCTCTTCCAGCTTCCTTACGGATAGCCTTAACCCTGACTAACAATGCGATAAATATCCCGGCTAAAAGCAATGAGATGCCCGCTGTGACGAATACACCAGAGATACCGGCATAATTAAATAGTAATCCGCCAATGGCTGCTCCCGCTGCAATGGCGCCTTGTACTGCTGCAACAACCATTCCTCCAGCACTTTCTGCCTCATCTGGAACTGCAGTGGACACCCAGGTTGACCATGCAACTGGCACACCGCCGAAAGCCATTCCCCAGACGGCAATTAGCAGTGCATGCCCAGTAAAAGAGGGTGGTAACAATACCAGGAGCAATGCTACAACTCCAACCAAAATTGGCATAATGATTAATGTCCAGCGCAGACTTCGTTCCATGAGCCGTCCTGCCAGAAGAGTACCGGCAAAGTTCGCTGCTCCAAAGCCCAACAATATCATGGCTATTCCATCAGCGCCAATTCTTATTGTATCCTCTAAGAAGGGACGGACGTAAGTAAAAAGGGAATAGTGGCCCATATGTGCCAGCACGCAGCCCAGCATTCCTACTATTATGCCCGGACGCAGCAGGACTTTAAGCACTGTTGTAGATTTGGCTGCGCGCTGTGAAGGTAGGTTTGGCAGAGTATACCATTGAAAAATTAACGTCACTATACCAACTGCCGCCGCTGCATAAAAAGCACTACGCCAGCCGAATAAACCTCCCAGATAGCTACCCAGAGGCACAGAGACTACAGTTCCGACAGCTATGCCGCTGAAGATTATTGATAAGGCACGTGGCACCAGTTTCAAAGGTACAAGACGCATTGCTACTGCTGCTGCCATTGCCCAAAAGCCTCCAAGAGCAATTCCGAGTAAAGTACGCATCAATAAAAGCACGATTATGCTTGATGAGAAAGCAACAAAAAGATTAGAGACGATCATCAAAGCAGAAAAGCTGAGCAATACGATCCTTTTGTCTAATGACCGTGTAAGTCCGGGTAGCAACAGTCCGGAAAACAATGCGGCTATTGCGGTCACAGTTACCGTCTGACCTGCTACCGCTTCTGAAAGCCCTAGTTCTGAAGCCATAGGTGTTAGCAGACTGGCAGGCAGGTACTCTGCTGTTAATAATCCAAAGACGCCCATTGTTAGCGAGAAAACCGCTGTCCATGCTGGAGAGATCGGTTGAGTATTACCCTTATTAACAAGGTTGATAGCTGATACCTGAGCACCATTGCTATTTTTTTTACATAGATTTTCACTTTCCATAAATACATTATTTTTATGAAGCAAAGCTCCATTTTATGGTTAGTTTAAAATTATGCTAATCAAACATATGATTATTAACTTGGTGTAAGATCGGACGTTTATAGGAAATCTACGGTTAGACAGCCATCATTTCTAATGACATGGTATGGGACAGTATAACCGGAAGCAAGAATTAAATGTAAAAGGTGATTGATGTTTTCCTTTATAGTTTGGGAATAGGTGTACAGAGAGTTTTCCTGTACTTTAAAGGGGTTGTATTTGTTTGCTTCTTAAAAAAAATGATAAAATTTGCCGAATATTCAAAACCCAGGCTATAGGCAATTTCTGTTATATCCCAATTACTGAACTGTAATAGTGCTTTTGCCTCGTTAGTAATTCTATTGGCAATCCATTCCGTGGTAGTTTTGCCTGTGCTTTCTTTCAGAACTCTGTTCAGCGTATTGGTATGTACGTTGAGCTGCAAAGCAAATTCTTTAGCTGTTTTGAGTTTCAAGGTTTGTGTAGGGGCGTCGATAGGAAACTGCAGTTCCAACAGTTCCAGGAACATAGTAGTGATGCGCTCTGCTGAATTGACTGGTTGATAAAATGTATCTGCAGGCTGTATTTTCATTGCCTCATGCATAATGACCTGCACGTAGCTTCTTAATAATTCATATTTATGAGCGTATCCGGAACGGATCTCAGGGAACATGTTTTCAAAAATACCTTTTAATAACTCAATACTCTGTATTTTAGGGAAAAACAAATGATTTCCTCCTATCTTAAATAAAGGCGAATGTGAAAGGCTCTCACTTTTAAGGCTTTGGTTGATGAAGTCCTCAGTAAACAGGCAGAAATAGCCGGCCTGATCGTTCGAAGTAGGCTCCCACGAGTAGGGAATCAAAGGATTAAAGAAGGTAATGGATGGTTTATCAATCCTGATGACTTTATCAGCATAGCTTAATATTCCAGTACCTTTTGTGATCATGGATAT
>Ga0247810_10001934_pt1 | contig 12113 bp, 8 predicted proteins | sample UWRJL119311C1_FD_179918 | JGI IMG/M metagenome (GOLD analysis project Ga0247810, IMG submission 179918) | Plant litter microbial communities from Arlington Agricultural Research Station in Wisconsin, United States - UWRJ-L119-311C-1 | ecosystem: Environmental > Terrestrial > Plant litter >...
TACAATTATAAAACAATGCTGTTAATGCCTTTTTGTAAAGCCGTATCCTTAAATTCTGGTATAGCGCTTCCCTCTACAAAAAAGGTCTTAATATCAGTAATCCCTATAAAGCCAAAAAAGGCTTTTAGGTAGGTACTCACAAAATCATAAGATTGCATTGGTCCTTCTGAATAGATGCCTCCGGCAGCTACTGCGATGTATATTTTTTTGTTTTTCAATAATCCTTCGACTCCCTTTTCACTGTATTTAAAAGTAACGCCGGCCCTTGCGATATGGTCTATCCAGGCTTTTAAGCTAGAATGAATCCCAAAATTATAAAGCGGCGCTCCTATTACTATAATGTCGGCTGCCTGTAAATCGGCAATGGCCTGATCAGAATGTTTTATTGCTTCCAGATTTTCCGCTGTCCTGCTTTCTGCAGGTGTAAAAAAGGAAGTAAGGTGTGATTCTTCCAAATGAGGAAATTTACTTGCTACCAGGTTAGTAGTTTTAAGGTTGCTTCCCGGATTTTCCAATTGGATTTTTTCAACAATGGCATTACCGAGTTTGATACTGAAAGAGGCATCACCTCTGGGACTTGATATGATATGTAATATGTTCATTTTGATTTTTTAGAATTACTGATGTAAAACTATGTATATTTGTTTCTCTTTTGTTAGTAGTATACAAAAGGTAAGTAGTAACCTTAAGGTTAGTTAACTCCAAACAACATATTATGGAACTGGAACTGGTACATACCGCCGAAGCCTGTAAAAGCAAACTAAATGCTGTAAGTGATGCCCTTTATGTAATCGGAGGGAAATGGAAACTTACCATTATAGTTGCAATGAGGGAAGGCAATAAAAGATTTAATGAGATTCAGCGAGCAGTAACCGGTATCTCTGCCAAGGTGCTTTCGAGCGAATTAAAAGATCTTGAAATGAACGGTTTCGTTAAAAGGACAGTATACACAGATACACCCGTTGTAGTGGAATACGAACTTACAGGCTATAGCGAAACACTTGAAGATGTATTAAAATCCCTAAGTAGTTGGGGTGAAATGCACCGAGAGAAGATCCGTGCCGAGAGATCATGAGAAGAAATCACACAAATTGCCAAGGTGCATGTTGTCACTTTTTCAAAATATCCTAGAAACATTATGCCATACCACCATTAACTCCTATGTTTTGTGCGGTAATCCATTTAGCACCATCACTTGCAAGGAAAACGACGATTTTAGCGATATCATCAGGCTCTCCAATACGGTTGAAAGCAGATAGTGAAGCAAGGCGGTCAATAACTTCTTGAGATTTACCGTTGGTGAACAAAGCAGTGTTTGTTGGGCCAGGTGATACAGAGTTTACATTGATGCCTCTGGCGCCTACTTCCTTAGACATTATACGTGTCAGTTGTTCGACTGCCGCTTTAGTAGCTACATAAGTACCGTATCCTGGCAACATTATACGATTTACGGATGTAGAGAAATTAATAATACTTCCGTTATCTGCCAATCGTGTGGCTGCTTCTCGCATAGTGTTGAAAGTCCCCCTTACATTGATATCAAACTGTCTGGTAAAATCCTCGTCGGTAGTATCCTTAAGTAATTTGGTAATCATGATACCGGCATTATTTACCAAAACATCTATACGGCCATAATGTGCAATTGCTGCATCAAACATGTTTTTTACTTCTTCAGATTTACTTACATCGGCCTGAAGCGCTATAGCATCACCGCCAGACTTGACGATTGCTGCCACTGTTTCATCTGCACTTTCCTTTCCTCCGGCGTAGTTGACAATTACTTTAGCTCCAGCATCGGAAAGCTGTTGTGCGATTGCTGCCCCAATTCCTCTGGATGCTCCTGTAACTAAGACTACTTTTTCTGATAAATTTTTCATAGTATTATTGTTTTATTGGTTAAGGCAAAGTTGCGTCTTATTTTTTCTTAAAAATAAAGAAACGCACAGAAAATTTACCAATACAGAAAGATACATACTACGGTTTGAAATGCATTCCAGAGTTGAGCAATAAACCAAAGTTGGAGTAAAATATAAGAGCCCCGTATTTATTGTAAATACGGGGCTCTTATAATAAGATAAGATTAAACTGCCAGTGTAGCTGTTAAAGTAATCTCAGTGTTCAATAATTTTGAAACAGGACAGATCTCTTTGGCTTTTTGCGCAGCAGCCTGGAACTCTTCTTCAGAAATCCCAGGAACATCTGCTTTTAGCTCCAAATGGATTTTAGTGATTGTACCGTCTTCAAAGGTTAGTACGGCTTCTGTATCAAGGTCGGTAGGAACAAAACCGCCTTCGCTTAATATAAAGCTCAATTGCATTGTATAACAGCCAGAGTGCGCTGCAGCAATTAATTCTTCAGGGTTGGTGCCAACACCCTCTGCAAATCTCGTTTTGAAGGATAATTGGGCTTTGTCTAAAGTAGTGCTTTGTGTAGTGATAGTACCTTTTCCTTCCATTCCTGTACCTTGCCATTGTGCGTTTGCTTTTCTTGTAAATTTCATGGTATTAAATTTTGATTATTAATTGTTTCAGTTTGATAGTACAAATTTATTACAGTGATGCTTATAAATCAAATTGATAATTTTTTACCTTTATAAATTAAAAGTATAATGTATGACGATCCAGCAATTAAAATATATAGTGGCACTAGATGAAGAACGCCATTTTGCTAGGGCTGCTGAAGTATGTATGGTTACCCAGCCTGGCCTTACCATCCAACTGAAAAATCTCGAAGAAGAAATAGGAATTAAATTATTTGACCGTACTAAAGTCCCGTTAAAGCCAACCGACCTGGGTGTAGTGATTATAAATAGGGCCAGAAAAATCCTCAGGGAAGTAGATGAGATCAGGGATTTTGTGATACAAGAAAAAAATATTCTGAATGGTGAAGTCAGGATGGGGGTTATAGGTACGCTTTCGCCTTACCTTATTCCACTTTTTATACAATCAATGAGTAGGGTTACCCCTAATATGCATTTTGTCATTAAGGAAGCATCTACCGGGCAACTCATGCAGGATCTTGAAACAGGAGCAATTGATATAGCACTGATGGCAACGCCAACAGCAAACCCCAACCTTAAAGAATATGCTGTATTTCAGGAGCCTTTTATAGCCTATCTTAATAGAAAACACCCAATGGCAAATGAGGAATTTTATGAGATACAGCCGAGTGACAAACCGGAACTGTTGTTATTGCAGAATGAATATTGCTATAATGCCCAACTGCTCGAAATTTGCGATATAAAAGGCGATGCTAAAATTAGAGGACAGTTTTCATATGATATCAGTTCAATTGAAACACTTAAAAATCTTGTACGTGCAGAATTAGGCTTTGCCATTATACCCGAACTTTCTATTTTAAACGAAAAAGCGGATAGTCTATTCAAACCATTTCGGGAGCCTAAGCCTGTAAGAGAAATAAGTTTAGTAGTGTCAGATACTTTCTCTAAAAAGTTATTGCTTGAAAAGATGAGTAAGGCAATTTGGGAGATTCTACCGGATTCGCTAAAGAAAGATTTTAGTTACCAAAAGATAAGATGGAATGACTCACCGTATTTTATCAAAGCAATTCAGGGACTTAAAAATTAATAATTCTCTCTTTAGAGACATTTATCTAGTCAAATTTTAACATTTCGTACTTAAAAACAACCTCGTTTGTTAAAGGTTGCTTGTGATGTATGGACATGTCATAAGTTCTTGTTAATTTCGACTTGTTAATCTTTTGATTTATAAAGCTAACCTACGAGCATTATCTATCAGATTACAAAAAAAATATAGGCCAAACGCAATGTAAAGTATTTAAACAACACTTAAACATTAACAATGACTATTAAAAGATGATGATCTAAGCAAGTTAAGATAGTTCTTGCTGTTCCAATCTGGATTTGTCGTATTGCCCTTATTGCCCCAAATCTAAGGGCTATTAATTTAGCCCTTTATTTAAACTAAAGAAACATTTTGTAATATAACTTCGGTACTCTAAAAAAACGATTGTAGAGGTTTAAAAAGATATTGACCATTGTGGATCCCAATAGAATAAAATTACCTGCATTCGCTTTTAAACTCATTAGTTCCAACTATTTTTATTACCTATTAGCAATTCTCTCTATTGTTAATTTTCTCTATTTCCTGTATCAGAAAAAACTGAAGACAGATTCTTGGAATGAGATTTTCCTACTCTACCTGACTCTAATACTGATCTTGATTTTACACCAGAAAACTAATCCAGTTTCATTCAAAAGTCCCAAGAGCGAGAGCAAAAAATGGAGCTCTAAATTCTTTCAAATATTCCCCATTTTTTATGTCGACCTGGCAAAGACAGTCCATCTCAATAAATTGGAACGAACCAGTGTCAATTTATCAGGAATCTGTTTCCAACTCATAGTAGGACTGCTTTTAATCGGGATTTCTCTGTTCTATTACAATTCTGTTACAACAACCTTGTTCAACCTCAATTTTATAATTGTACTTCTCAATATTAATCCGTTCATCAAGTTTGATGGGTATTGGGTATTGTCTGATCTGATTAACCAAAAGAATCTCGATCAGAACTCCAATATAATTATAGTCAATATGTTACGGCTGAAGAGAAGTGGTATGCCATTACTATTAAGGCTATATGCTGTCCTTAAAATAGTATTTTACTGTATTGCCGCTATATACATGATATACTTAATTGTGCAGCGATATGAATTCGTTGTGCAAAATCAAAGGCTTGGATTTATTGATTGTTTTTCGATGGTCATAATTCTTTTTATGTTGTTTAATGTTGGCCATAACCTGAAATTACAAAAGGTCGGTAGATAAAAGCAAGAAGCAAGAAGCAAGAATCAAGAGCAACAGCCGATATTATTTGATCACAACTATGAAGTCTTGGTTCTTGCTTCTTGGCTCTATTCTCTATAAATTTATACTTTTAAAAAAGATAGTTTAATTGTTTAATCTTAATGTAACAGATGAAATCTACTACTAAAAAATATATATTTATCCAAATGATTTTAGCAATGGGAATAGTACACACAGCAACAGCTAAAATAACGCTGCCGTCTTTTTTTACAAATCATATGGTACTGCAGCAAAAGTCGACTATTCCGTTTTGGGGGCAGGGTACTGCCGGCAGCAGTTTAAAAGTATTTACCTCCTGGGATAACAAGATCTACAATGTATCAGTCGACGCGAATCAGAGCTGGATAGTCGATTTGAAGACTCCTGTTTATGGAGGTCCATACACAATTACAATTGAAAATGGTGATACAGTAACATTAACCGATATTTTGATAGGAGAGGTATGGCTGTGTTCAGGGCAATCGAATATGGAAATGCCGGTTCAGGGCTGGGGTAAAATAAACGATTATGAAACGGAATCAAAGAAGGCCAATTATCCGCAAATTCGCCTGATTCAGGCAGAACATGTCGACAGCGCAAAACCTCTAAATGATTTAAAAGTACAGTATAACGGATGGCAGGTTTGCGATCCAGAAACGATAAAGGACTTTTCTGCTACAGCTTATTTTTTTGCTAGAAAAATATATACGGAAAAGCATATCCCAATAGGATTGATCCACAGTTCATGGGGTGGAACAAATATCGAAGCTTGGACCAGTAGTCAAGCATTGAATAAAATCCATGACTTTGACCAGGAATTACAAAGCTTACAATCAGAAACCGATAGGCAAGCCTTACAGCAAAAGTTCGATCTGGCCACAAAAGCCTGGAACGTCCAACTTGAAAAGGCAGATAAGGGAATGCAGCAAGGCAAACCACTATGGAGCACCGATCAGGCAAATGATTTGAATTGGAAAAATATGACGCTTCCAGTATTTTGGGAAAACTCAGGACTTGACGACTTTGACGGTGTAGTATGGTTTCGCAAAACGATAACTGTTCCGGAAACTATGTTAGGTAATGCTGTACAATTGCAGTTTTATGCAGATGATGATGATACAGTGTGGGTAAACGGAGTTGCTATAGGCGCAACAGTGGGCTATAGTGTATATAGGAATTACACCATTCCAGCCAATGTATTGAAAAAAGGAGACAACAACATAACTATAAGGATTTTTGACGGCTCAAGTGGTGGCGGAATTTATGGTAATCCGGATGATATGTTCTTATTAGCAAATGGAAAAAAGCTTTCGCTTGCAGGAGATTGGAAATATGCAATAGGGGCAGGCCTCGCCGACCTTCCCTTACGGCCTTATGTACCTCAGGGACAAAATAGGCCGGCATCATTATACAATGCGATGATCCATCCATTACTCAAATATAAACTGGCGGGGATTATATGGTATCAGGGAGAAAATAATGCCGAGAGGGCACACCAATACCAGACTTTATTTCCTTTGTTGATTAATGATTGGCGCAAACAGTTCCACGATAATAAATTGCCGTTTTACTACGTACAACTCGCCAACTACAAAAAAGCGAAACAACAACCCCTGCCTTCCTCATGGGCTGAACTTCGTGAAGCCCAATTCAAAACCTTGGATCTACCGTATACAGGTATGGCAGTTATTACTGATATAGGAGAAGCGGCAGATATTCATCCAAAGAATAAACAGGATGTAGGAGACCGACTCGCGCGTATTGCATTGGCTAAAACGTATGGTGTTGATATACCCTATTCCGGTCCTTTATACCAAGCGTATACTAAAGCAGCCAACATCATAACCATATCTTTTAAACACGACCAGAAAATCTGTGCCAAAGACAATAATATCCTAAAGGGTTTTGCAATAGCTGGTTCCGACAAGATCTTCTATTGGGCTACAGCAAAAATAGAAGAGAATAAGGTTATCGTTTCTTCACCAAAAGTTAAGGATCCGATAGCAGTGCGATACAATTGGGCTGATAATCCAGATGGAAATCTAACAAATGGCTCCGGTTTGCCTGCTTCCCCTTTCCGGACGGATAATTGGGAAGGCATTACTTTTGGCAGAAAATAATACTAATCACAGATTTTTAGTATAATAACAAAGAGAAAGCACCCAGATAATTTATCCAGGCACTTTCTCTTTTATAGAAATTATTATGACTCGGAATCCAGGAACCGTATTCAGAATTTCAGAGCTATAAATAAACAGTAATTCCCCATTCTATCAATAGCAACCTCTTCCTGGTGATATTCGAAAATTGATAGCCGTTTCTAACATGCGAAAAATACCTGTCAGGGTGACAAGCAAAATTATCCCTGGTAAAAATCCAATACAAAACACCCTTTAGTTTATTCCGACTAAAGGGTGTGTTTGTTTAGTTTCACGTAATGAACTTATCACTGCAACTGATTTATGAAATCAGCAGTGCAATATTTATCGCTTTAAAGCAAAGTGGGACCTGAATTCCTGTGCAATTCCATCTTCGGTATATAAAACCTTAAACCAATAATCGGTTGATGGAAGCGGATAGCCATTAAAGGTACCATCCCAACCAGGACCATACGGCCTTAATGAAGTAAGCAGTTTACCATAGCGGTCAAATATATAAATGATTGCCTGTTGCTGGTCTTTTATTCCGGGAATGTTCCAAAAGTCGTTAAATGTGTCTCCATTAGGAGTAAAAAACTTAGGATAATCAATAACATGCAACACAACCGATAAGGTCTTTCCACAGCCATTTGCGTCCCTGACATGTATGATGTGTGTTCCGCCTATAACATCCTTAAACAGGCCGCTTTCTTGTTCGGCGCCATCGTCAAGCCAATATACAAAATCTCCTGTACCTACAGCAATTCCTTCTATTGCAGCACTGCCTGCGAAATAACCGGTAAGCACGGATGCTGTAAAGGAGTCGGGTCCATTAGAAATAATCACTTCTGAAGCAACAGAAGTACCAGAGCATCCAAGCTGGCTTGTTACCTCGACTTTATAAGTTCCAGCCTGTGAAACCGATAAACTGTTTCCGGTATCAGGTAATAGCGCAGCATTATAATACCATTTGAAAGTATAATCTGTAGTAGACAGGCCCGTTGCCAGTACCTCGGGAGTCACATCGCCAAACTCATCCCTACAAAGGGCAAGCTGTGCAGGAATGCTAACTGTTGGCAATCCCAGGATAGTCAAACGCAATTCACTTATTGTATAACAGCCAGAAGCATTTTCTATCCTTAGATAAAAAACTGCCAGACTCGAAGTAATTTCGTAAGAATCAGTACCACTTATTGCACCTGCAGCTATTTCGGCATTTTGTGGAGCGGTATAATACCCTGTTACCGAAGTGCCAGTTTCTCCATTTAAAATTGCCGTTTCATATTGGGTAAGGTCGAAACGGTGTGTACTATTGTCACACAATTGTTCTTGAGTCAATAAAACCGGAGCAGGTTTTGAACCTATTATGATGTCAAGTGTAGAATACGACTTACAGTTCGTTTCATTGATTACCTCAACTATAACCGTTTGGTTATAAGGAGTTGTTGTTGGAAACGCCTGGGGATTTGGTATTGGGGTACCTGCAGCCAAATCAGCTGGAGTACTATAAAATACTACTTGCCAGTTCGTATTGCCTTGGGTGATTGTTGAATTGAATTGGGTTAAGTTGACTTCTGTCAATCCATCCGCTACGAAATCATCACATTTTTTTAGAGGCCCTGCGGCTGCCAAAGTTGGAGGAGTACAGCTGTTGTCAATATCGGTACATTGGCTGCAGGCCGGGCTGGGATCGGTTGTATCACTGCTTACAGTTACCGTATTGGTAAGTGTACCCGTAAAGTTAGAAGGGATATCCAAAGTAACAGTATACGTAACAATTTCACCATTCGCCATTGTTGGCAATGTCTCATTCAATGGTCCGCTACCGGATTGGCCAAGACTATTTGTCCAGCTCATTACCGTCGTTCCTGCAGGCAAAGCATCCGAAACTACTATGTTCTGTGCTGTACTAGGGCCGTTATTAGTAATTGTAATAGTATATACAGTAGAGGTTCCTGGAGTATAAATAGTCTGGTTATTGGTGTTTACAGTAACAAGATCCGCTGCTACAGTTACTATACTTTTTGTAGGATCACTGACAGCTGCAGTTGAGGGGTCATCAGAAAGCACAGAAACAGTAAGGCCTGATGTATTAAGGCCTGATGCTGATGCCTGGTTCAATACAAAACCATTACTTACATCTGTAGCAGTAATGGTATGTACGGCAGTTATCGTAACACTGTCTCCTGGATTAAGTGTTGGAATCGTTGCAGGATTTACACTTCCGGCATCGGCATTCGTATCTGTTATGGCTACCGCAGTAAGTGCCGTTTGGCCTGTATTAGTAAGCACTATACTATAATTGATGATTTCTCCAGGGTTATAGTAAATGGCTTGTTGTGCGGTTTTTGTCAGGGTTATGCTGCTTACCCTTGCCTCGGCCTGTGCTGTATTATTGGTAGTGTCGGTATCGGCAGTAGAGCCACTGATAGCAGCAGTATTGATAAAATTACCTGTGGCGTTAATCGTCACATTTACAGTCAACGTTGCTGATGCCCCCGCCATAAGTGTACCAATATCCCAAAGTCCGTTGACGTTATTATAGGTTCCGGCCGATGGTGTAGCAGATATAAAAGTATAACCACTAGGCAATACATCAATTACCGCAACCCCATCGTCCTGAGCACTTCCAAGATTCGATGCCGTAATTACAAACACGGCCTGGTTACCTGTAATTGAGGTAACTTGTTTGGTCACACTTAAATCTCCACAAGGCGTTACTTCAACATATAAAGGTGCAGACTGGGCAGTAGGCCCACAGGACTGCGTACCTTTCACGCTATAATTCCCACTTGCACCTGCTGTATAAGTTTGTGCAATGGCCCCTGCTATAGGCAGGCCATCGAGATACCATTGGTAAGGCTCGAGCCCGGCAGTCGTACTTAAAGTATAGGTGCAGTCCGGATTAGAACTAACTTCAGCCGGTGGTTCAGGACTTTCACTAAAAGCGGAGAAGAATCCCGACATGGAAGATCCCTGTCCCTGCTGTATAATACTGGTTGTAAGTTTTGCCGTTGAGGTGAGATTGATATTAGTAGGATTTCCAAGATTGACATTTGTAAATCGGATGATATAAAATCCGGTTGTACCAATAGCCACACGTGGAGTTCCTATAAGGCCTTCGAGATTACTGCCATTCATTAAAACAGGTGTGGTAGCACTTTCAAGGATGCAGTAACCGAAATAATCAAGGTTATTATTATTGAAATCTATAAATTTCCGGGTTGATACATCACTTAATCCTGCACACCCACCTATAGGCAGAACTGTAGACATATCCGTTTCACAGCCATCAGCAGTACCGGAATATACCACTACAGGTTTTCCGGCACTGATATATGTAGAAGAATAAGCTGTTGCAGCGTCTCCCTGAAAAATAGTTACGTGGTCTCCGGGTAGGCCCAAATTGTAATTGACACTGCCAACTTGTGTGCCGGCTGCATTATAATTGATGACCTGCAATACTGTACTTGCTTCCGTAGCAATAATAGTGGTCTGTTCCGGAAGGGTGGGTCCTGTTCCGGCTACTCCTTCACCGCGGACAACTAAATATTTTTTCCCTAGCATATTCACGGGAGCAACCTGATCCACTACACCATCTTCACCATTACCCCCACAACCACCCGGCGTATCTCCATAGGCCCCGGCATTGGCAACAATTGGCTTATTTGCGCTTAACAGTGCCCCTATGTTTGCTGTAAATAGCCGGCTCTGTCCTGCGTTTAGTATCCCAATAGCGGTACCATTCAGGGTCACTATTGTAGCATCCTGAATTGCCATTACAGAATAGACAGGAGCTCCGGTCGCAATTCCGGCAAAATTATCCCTATAGTATCCTAAACGGAATTGCAGGCCAATTCCCTCATTTCCGAAACTCACCAAAGAGGCATTACCTTTTATGGTTAGATTGGTCGTCCCAGGACTATCCGAAGCAATGTTCCGCATATTGACAGAGACGGGAGCATCTGCCTCCACAATCAAACCTCTATCTGAGAGTACGGTATTAATAGCATTTTTTTGTAAACTGCCCGGAGTTCCTACGAATCTGTATGATACAGGAGTTAGTGCCACTACTGTAAGGGTAGTAATCAGGGTTCCGTTACTCTTCTTCAGCGTGACCGTGACTGGGGTAGTCTCACGCGTTGTCAGTACAATTTCGTTAGCATTACTCCAATATTGCCATGGAGAAGGCGCTATATAATGTTTGGTTGCATATTGCGCATTACTAACGAAAATATTCATAATAATGGCAAATATTATAAGAATCTTTCTCATTTTTATTCTGTAGGTTTAAATTTTCTTATTTATTTATGTAAATCCATCCAACTCGGGTTTCAAATATATCATTAAAAAAGTAAACAACATAATAATATGTTCCAGTTGGTAATTCTTTTCCATCATCAGTTTGTCCTTTCCACTGATTAGTGTAGTTACGCGCTGCAAATACCCTGGTTCCATAGCGGTTAAAAATCTCTAATTTCGAAATTTCAGGAAGGTGGCTCAGGTCAAACGAATCATTTCTCGTATCGCCATTTGGAGAAATACCTTTTGGAATCGTAAAATCGACACAATCAGGATTTGGTGAAACACATTTTTGGTCAATATCCGTACAATTGTCACAATTGGGCATAGGGTCTACCGTGTCACTGCCAACAACAGCTGTGTTGATCAGATCACCAGTAAAAGTTGCCGGTACATTAATGGTGACATTATAAACGACGGCATTGCCATTGGCCAATACCGGAATAGTCTCATTCAGCGTTCCGGAACCTGAAGTCCCGAGATTGCTGCTCCAGCTCATAGTTGTGATTCCGAGAGGAAGTCCATCATTTACAATAACATTTGCTGCGCTATCTGGACCATTATTGGTTACAGTAATAGAATAGGTTACTTCACTTCCGGCTGTATAATATTCCTGGTCATCTGTTTTTACAGTAACCAGGTCGGCCTGTGGAATGTATTGCGTATCCAGATCAGTACACCCTGTACAGGTTGGCGTAGGGTCGGGGGTGTCACTTGTAACTACTGCCGTATTTGATAAATTACCTGTATAATTAGAAGGGACTGCTATAGTTACGGTATAGGTTACCGTAGTACCAGAAGTAAGTGTAGGGATAGTCTCATTCAACTCGCCAGAGCCGGAAGTATTTTG
>Ga0247810_10001935_pt1 | contig 12100 bp, 11 predicted proteins | sample UWRJL119311C1_FD_179918 | JGI IMG/M metagenome (GOLD analysis project Ga0247810, IMG submission 179918) | Plant litter microbial communities from Arlington Agricultural Research Station in Wisconsin, United States - UWRJ-L119-311C-1 | ecosystem: Environmental > Terrestrial > Plant litter >...
CATGTTGTCGAACATCACCGAGATCTGGCCGCCCAGCAGGTCGGACACCGCCGGCGCGCTGCCGCGGTACGGCACGTGCTGCATGTCGACGCCGGCCATCTGCTTGAAAAGTTCGCCCGACAGGTGGATCGAGCTGCCGTTGCCCGACGAGCCGAAGTTGATCTTGTTCGGATGAGCCTTGGCGTACGCGATCATTTCCTTCACGTTCTTGTAGGGCTGAGACGGGTTGGCCACCAACAGGTTGGGCACCATCGCCACGCGCGACAGCGGCGCGAAATCCTTGATTGGATCGAAGGGCATCTTCTTGTAGAGGCTCTGGTTGATCGCGTGCGTACCGACCGTGCCCATGAAGAGGGTGTAGCCGTCGGCCGTCGCACGCGCCGCGGCCTGGCCGCCGATGTTGCCGCCCGCGCCCGCGCGGTTGTCGACCACCACCGGCTGGCCGAGATCGGTACCCATGTACAAACCGACGACGCGCGCCAGGATGTCGGTGGTGCCGCCCGCCGAGAACGGCACGATGATGGTGATGGGCTTGCTCGGGTAGGCCGCCTGAGCGTGGGCGGCCAAGGGTGCCAACGACAGCGCACCGGCAGCGGCAACGGTGGCCAGAGCGAAGGTACGGCGATTCAATGCAGACATGGGAAATCCTTGGGAAAGGTGGAACACAGGCGGCCATGCGCCTAGGACAAAGCGGACGAACCCTTCCTGTATCGGCACCGACCCCGGGGACTTGAGGGCCGCGCCTGAAAGAGTTGGCGAAAAGGTCGCCCGCGAATTGCGCAGGTCTCCGGGCGAGCGCCGGGCCTGCAGCGAGATCGAATCAGACCGGCGCGACGCCCAGCGTCGTGCCACCGCACACATACAGCACCTGCCCGGTGACGAAACCGTTGTCGGGCGAGAGGAAGAACATCGTGGCGCGGGCCACGTCGTCTGCCGTGCCGAGACGCTTCACGACGATGCTGTCGATGATGCGTTTCGTCTGCGGTGCTCCTTCGGGGTTGCTCTTGCGGAAAAGTTCCGTGGCGATCGGGCCCGGCGCCACGGCATTCACGGTGATCTGGTCGCCGCCGAGCTCCATCGCCAGCGTGCGCGTCAGGCCGATCAGGCCGGCCTTGGTGGCCGAATAGACGATGCGGTCGGGCTTGCCCAATGCAGCGCGCGACGACACGTTCACGATGCGACCGTGGCCCGACGCGCGCAGCGCCGGCAACGCCGCCTGGATGAGGATGATGCTGGCCTTGAAGTGCAACCCGACAACGTAGTCGAGGTCGGCCATCGTCGAGGTGTCGATGGTGCCGGGTCGCGTGGCGCCGGCATTGTTGACCAGCGCCGACACGGCGTAGGTCGACGTGATCTCCTTGGCGACGGCCTGCGTCTCGGCCTCCTTCGTCAGATCGGCCTGGAAGAACACCAGCTTCTCGTGACTCCAATCCGGCTTGTTGTAGTCGAGGTTGACGACCGTGCGGCCCTGCGCCAGCAGCGCCTCGCAAGTGGCCCGGCCAATGCCCGAGCTGCCACCGGTGACGAGGGCGACTTCTTGTTGACTCATAGATCTTTCCTGTCAGTTTTCAATGGCGTTGCGCGCCATTCGCACCGGATGAAACTGGCACGCCCCAAGGCCAGGGCACCCGCGGAACTGGCTTCGCCAGGCCGCAGGGTGCGCCCCCTTGAGGGGGAGGCGGCGACACGCAGTGCGCCGCATCGGGGGTGGGTTTTTAGTCAGACGCGTTCGAGGATCAGTGCGATGCCTTGACCGACGCCGATGCACATCGTGCACAGCGCGTAGCGGCCACCTTGCTTGTGCAGTTGGTTGATGGCGGTGGTTGCGAGGCGCGCACCGCTGGCGCCCAGCGGGTGGCCCAGCGCGATGGCGCCGCCGTTGATGTTCACGCGGGCGTCGTCGTCCTTCAGGCCGAGCAGGCGCAGCACTGCGAGACCCTGGGCCGCGAAGGCTTCGTTGAGCTCGATCACGTCCATCTGGTCGATCGTCAGGCCGGTGAGCGCCAACACCTTCTGCGTGGCAGGGGCCGGGCCGATGCCCATCACGCGCGGCGCGACGCCGGCGGTCGCCATGCCGACCACGCGGGCGCGCGGCGTCAGGCCATGCTTGGCGGCACTGGCCTCATCGGCCAGCAGCAGCGCGCAGGCGCCGTCGTTCACGCCGCTGGCGTTGCCAGCCGTGACCGTGCCGTCGGGGCGCACCACGCCCTTGAGCTTGGCGAGCGATTCCATGCTGGTCTCGCGCGGATGTTCGTCCTTGCTGACGATGATCGCGTCGCCCTTCTTCTGCGGCACGGTCACGGGCACGATCTCGGCGTCGAAGAAGCCGGACTTCTGCGAGGCGACGGCGCGCAGTTGCGAGTTCAGCGCCATCAGGTCCTGCGCCTCGCGCTCGATCTTGTAGTCGGTGGCCTCGTTCTCGGCCGTCTCGGGCATCGAGTCGACGCCGTACTGCGCCTTCATCAGCTTGTTGACGAAGCGCCAGCCGATGGTGGTGTCGTACACAGCGTTGTTGCGACTGAAAGCCGTCTCGGCCTTGGGCATCACGAAGGGCGCGCGGCTCATGCTTTCCACGCCGCCGGCGATCATCAGGCCCGCTTCGCCGGCCTTGATGGCGCGCGCGGCCGAACCGACCGCGTCGAGGCCCGAGCCGCACAGGCGATTGATGGTCGCGCCGCCCAGTTCGAGCGGCAAGCCGGCCAGCAGCGCGGACATGCGCGCGACATTGCGGTTGTCTTCACCGGCCTGGTTGGCGCAGCCGTAGAGCACGTCGCCCACGGCCTGCCAGTCGACGCTCTTGTTGCGCTCCATCAGCGCCTTGAGCGGGACCGCGCCGAGGTCGTCGGTGCGCACGCTCGACAGCGCACCGCCGTAGCGGCCGAAGGGGGTACGGATGGCGTCGCAGATGAAGGCTTCTTTGTTGCTCATGTCTCTTCCTGGTTGGTTCGGGGCGGTGCGTTCAGGCGGCAATCGGAAGGCCGATCAGCTTTTCGAGTTCGGCATGCGTGAGGCCATCGACCAGGTCGATCAGCTTCAGACCGCCGGGCGTGCATTCGATCGTGGCGAGGTCGGAGTAGACGCGCTTCACGCAGCCGATGCCGGTCAGCGGGTAACTGCAGGCTTCGACGATCTTGCTCTCGCCCTTCTTGGTCAGCAGGTCCATCATGACCCAGGTCTGCTTCGCGCCGATGGCCAGGTCCATCGCGCCACCGACGGCGGGGATGGCGCCTTCTTCGCCGGTGCTCCAGTTGGCCAGGTCGCCGGTGGCCGACACCTGGAAGGCGCCGAGCACGCAGATGTCGAGATGGCCGCCGCGCATCATCGCGAAGCTGTCGGCATGGTGGAAGAAGGAGCCTCCGGCCAGCAGCGTGACCGGCTGCTTGCCGGCGTTGATGAGGTCGTAGTCCTCGCTGCCCGCGGCCGGTGCCGGGCCCATGCCCAGGATGCCGTTCTCGCTCTGAAGCACGATCTCGCGACCGGCCGGCAGATGGTTGGCCACCAGCGTGGGCTGGCCGATGCCGAGGTTGACGACGGCGCCGTCGTGGATGTCCTGTGCGACCCGCGCTGCGAGTTGGTCCTTGGTGCGTCGTTGGTAAGCCATGGTCATGCTGCTTTCTTGAAGCCGCCAGCTTCGGTGGCGATGCGATCGACTTTCACCACGTGCTTCACGAACACGCCAGGGGTGACGATGCTCTCGGGGTCGAGGGCCCCGAGTTCGACGATCTCGTGCACGGTCGCGATGGTCTTCTTCGATGCCATCGCCATCACCGGGCCGAAGTTGCGCGCCGCCATGCGGTAGTTCAGGTTGCCCCAGCGGTCGCCCGTCTCGGCCTTGACCAACGCCACGTCGCCGTAGATCGGGTACTCCAGCACATAGTGCTTGCCGTCGATCTCGCGCGTCTCGCGGCCCTTGGCCAGCTCGGTGCCGTATCCGGTCGGGCAGAAGAAGGCGCCAATGCCGGCACCGGCGGCGCGGATGCGCTCGGCCAGATTGCCTTGCGGAACCAGTTCGAGCTCGAGCTTGCCGCTGCGGTACAGGCCGTCGAAGATCTGGCTGTCGACCTGCCGCGGGAAGCTGCAGATGATCTTGCGCACACGGCCCGCCTTGAGCAGCGCCGCGAGGCCTGTCTCGCCGTTGCCCGCGTTGTTGTTGACGACCGTCAGGTCCTTGGCGCCCTGCTCGATCAGGCCTTCGATGAGTTCGAGCGGAATGCCGGCCGTGCCGAAGCCGCCGATGAGAACGGTCGAACCGTCCTGGATGCCTGACATGGCATCGGCGACCGAGCGCGCGATCTTGTCGATCATGGAATCTGTCTCCGGTGAAGGAAGGAGGAACCGGGCAGCGATGCCCGGGGAACACTCTGATCTGCCCGTTCTGCGTTGTTCGCATTACGAACATTTGTTCTTATAATGAATTCTAAACAACAAAGACGGGCGATGGCAAACACCAGACAGGAAGACCCCGCCCCCGCACCGGGCGACAGCTACGTGCAGTCCTTCGCGCGGGGCCTGCAGGTCATCCGCTCCTTCAACACCGCCGCACCGCGCCAGACGCTCAGCGAGGTCGCTGCTGCGACCGGTCTCACGCGCGCAGGCGCACGGCGCATCCTGCTCACGCTGCAGTCGCTCGGCTATGTCGAAACCGATGGCAAGCGCTTTGGCCTCACGGCGCGCATCCTCGAACTCGGCTTCGCCTACCTGTCGTCGATGCCGATCTGGAACCGCGCCGAACCAGTGATGGAAGCGCTGGTCGAGCAGGTCAAGGAATCGTGCTCGGCGGCGGTGCTCGACGGCACCGACATCGTCTACGTGTTGCGCGTGCAGACGCACAAGATCATGCGCATCAACCTCGCGGTAGGCACGCGGCTGCCGGCCTATTGCACCTCGCTCGGCCGAATGCTGCTGGCCGACCTCGATGACATCACCGTGCGCGAGCGGCTCGCGGCGTCGGAGCGCACCGCCTTCACGCGCCACACCCTTACCGACATCGACGCGCTGGTCGCCAAGGTCGCTCAGGCGCGTCGCCAAGGTTGGTGCCTGATCAACCAGGAGCTGGAAGAAGGCCTGATCTCCATCGCCGCCCCGGTGACCGACCGCAGCGGCCGCATGGTGGCTGCGCTCAACATCAGCGGGCAGGCCAACCGCACCCCCGCGAAGGTGATGCAGGAAACGATGCTGCCGGGCCTGCGCGCGGCGGCCGCGGAGATTTCGCGGCTGCTCTGAAGGCCCATGCGGCCGGTGCTACCCTCGATCGCATCATGTTCAATCCCACCCAGGAAGAAGTGCGACGCTTCTTCTGCAACGTCTACGCCAAGAGCCGCGACGGCCTGCCGATGGAAGCGCTGGAGACCATCGCCGCCGGCTGGATCGACGCGCACCCCGAATACCACCCTGACCTGGTCGATGCCGATGCCGCCGTCACCCGCGTGTACGACGGCAAGAATGGCCAGGAAAACCCGTTTCTGCACCTGTCGATGCACCTGTCGATCAGCGAGCAGTGCTCCATCGACCAGCCGCGCGGCATCCGCCAGGCGGTCGAATTGCTTGCAGCCCGCAGCTCATTGCTGGACGCCCACCATGCGGCGATGGAATGCCTCGGCCGGATGATGTGGGAGGCCCAGCGCGCCGGGCGCCCGCCCGATGGCGAGGCGTATGTGGATTGCGTGCAGCGAAAAGCTACACGGGACTGAGCTATCAACCGCGACCGACCAGCGCAGCCGCGTGTGCCGGCGCCGCGTCGCGCAGTAACGCCGCCAGCGTGCGCTGCGCTGCCGACAGTTCCACGCCGCTGCGCAGCAGCAGGCCGACCGGCTCCTCGGTTCCGGTGGTGGCCACGCGAAGCCGCACCAACGCCCCTGACAGCAGCTCGTCGCGGACCGCACCGGCCGGCGTGAACCACACGGCATCCGATCGCAGCACCAGCGCGCTCGCGACCGCGAGATCCAGCGTCTGCGTGTGCGTCGCCGGCAGGCGCAGGCCCAGGCCCGACAGAAGGCTCTCGGTGTGGTGCCGCGGGATCGTGCCTTCGCTGTAGATGACCAGCGGGTGCGTCATCACGTCCTGCACCGACGGCGACGCGGCGCGGGCCAGGGGATGCCCTGGCCGCACGACCATCGCCAGCGGTTCCGAACAGAGCAGTTCAAAGCTCAGCCCCGCCATGCGCTGCGGGTCGCTCATGCGGCCGCACACCAGGTCGAGCTCGCCGGCGCGCAGCGCATCGAACAGCAAGGCGTTGACGCCCGTGCGCACCTCGACTTGCAGCGCCGGCATGCGCGCGCGCAGTGCCAGCAGCGCATCGACAAGCAAGGTCGGCGCGACGCTGGGCAATGCGCCGACCCGCAGTCGCTCGACACGTTCGCCGCCGTCGGGCCGCAGCGACTGAGCGCTGGCATCGACCGCGTCGAGCACACGCAGCGCGTGGGCCAGCAGCTGTTCCCCGGCAACGGTGAAGCGCTGGATGCCGCGCCGCCCGGCTTCGCCGCGTTCGACCAGCCGGGTGCCGGCCAGTGCTTCCAGTTCGGCCAGCGTCTTCGACATGGCTGGCTGGCTCAGCGACAGGCGTTCGGCGGCGCGCGCCAGGTGCCGCTCCTGCGCCACTGCGACGAGGCAACGCAAATGCCGCAGCTGAACACCGCGAACGAAAGCCTCCGATGGCGCGGCCATGAATTACCCCTGGTTATGCAAATTCATCAAATGGTCAATTTACATCATCGCTTGGCATGAATAGAGTGCGAGCTTCCCGACGATGGAGACCCCCATGAACCGACCTGCCGCCCCTGGCGCCGCCCTGACCACGCTCGACCCGCGCGACTGGGAAAGCCACCCCGCGTACATCTACCCCGGCTACAAGTCGACGATGAAGCGCGGCCCACTGCAGCCGCTCGTACCGTTGAAGGCCTCCCTCGGGGAGTTGCAGCAACCGGTCTACGGCCACGGCAGCATCGGCGAGTTCGACCACGACCTCACGCGCAATGCGCGCCGCAACGGCGAGCCGATCGGCGAACGCATGATCCTCACCGGCCAGGTGCTCGACGAGCGCAAGCGGCCGGTGCGCAACACGCTGGTCGAGCTGTGGCAGGCCAACGCGTCGGGCCGCTACGTGCACAAGGTCGACCAGCACGACGCGCCGCTCGACCCGAACTTCCTCGGTGCCGGCCGCTGCCTGACCGACGACGAGGGCCGCTACCGCTTCCTCACCATCAAGCCCGGCGCCTACCCATGGGGCAACCACCCCAACGCGTGGCGACCGCAGCACATTCACCTGTCGCTCTTCGGCCAGCATTTCGCGAGCCGGCTGGTGACGCAGATGTACTTTCCCGGCGACCCGCTGCTGCAGTACGACCCGATGGTCACCGGCACGCCCGAGAAGTACCGCAACCGCCTGATCGCCGACTTCAGCCTCGACATCACCGAGCCCGACTACGCGCTGGGCTATCAGTTCGACATCGTGCTGCGCGGTGCCGACGAGACGCCTTTCGAAAACCGCTGAAGCAGGAGACTCCCACCATGATGAGCGCACTGGAAACCAACTTCGGCCAGACCCCGTCGCAGACGGTCGGCCCCTACTTCGCCTACGGACTCACGGCCACGCAGTATGGCTACGACTTCGACCAGCCGTTCGACGCGACCGTCGCACGGGACGATGCGGTCGGCGAGCGCATCCGGCTCGAAGGCCGCGTGTTCGACGGCGACGGCAATGCGATCTTCGACGCGATGGTCGAGATCAGCCAGCCCGACGGCGAAGGCCGCTATCCGCAGTCGGTCGACGATGCGCAGGCGCGCGGTTTCCGCGCCTTCGGCCGTTGCGGCACCGGCACCGATGCGCAGAAGCGCTTCGTGTTCCACACCGTCAAGCCGGGCGCCGAAGCGCCGGGCGAGGCGCCGCACATCAACGTCATCGTGATGATGCGCGGCCTGCTGGTGCATGCCTTCACGCGCATCTACTTCAGCGACGAGGCTGCGGCCAACGCCGAAGACGCGGTGCTCAAGAGCGTGCCCGACGCGCGCCGCAAGACGCTGATCGCCCAGCGCGTGGAGCAAGACGGCGCGGTGCTCTACCGCTTCGACATCCACATGCAGGGCGCGGACGAGACGGTGTTCTTCGACGTCTGAGTCGCCTCCCCCAAAGCAAAAGGGGCGCACCATGCGGTGCGCCCCTTTTTTCATGGCGTTCGCGTCAGGCGGTGGCGCGCGTCATGCGGCCTTCGTCCATGGCCTGAGCGCGCAGGCGCTCGTACTCGGCCGCGGGCACCGGCACCGCATCGACATCGCCCAGATCCTTCATCTGCACGCGGAAGGTTTCACGCGCGGTGAGGGCGGAGACAGCTGCGATGGCGCAGATGGCCAGCGTGATGGCACCGATGGTCAGCGGGATGTTGGCGGCGCCGGGCGGCGCCACGGCGACGAACAGGGCCGGCAGCAGCGCGGTGATGGCGGTGCCGATGTTCTGCGAGATGGCCATGCCCGAGACGCGCGTGCGCGTCGGGAACATCTCCGGGTAGAAGCTCGGGAACACGGCGTTGTAGCCCTGGTAGACCACGCCCCACATCAGGATCGACATCACGAAGGCCAGCGGCATGTTGTGGATGCTGATGGCGTACAGGTAGCCGAAGGCCAGCAGGCCCGAGCCGATCGCGCCAACGGCGATGGGGAGGCGGCGGCCGACCTTGTCCGACAGGTTGCCGACGAAAGGAATCACGATCACGGCCACGATGTTGCCGACCACCGGGATCCAGAGGTACACGTCCTTCTCGAAGTTGATGCCGTAGCCGGGCTGCACCGCGTAGGCCGCGCCGAAGATGGTGGCCACCACGGGAATCACGTTCATCAGCGAGCACAGCAGCACGCGCAGCATGTCGCGCCAGCTCTCGGTCAGGGCCTGGATCACGGGTGCCTTGGGCACCTTGCCGCTCTTGTCGACTTCGGCGAAGGCCGGCGTCTCATGGACCTCGCGTCGAATGATGTAACCCGCGACGATCACCAGGAAGCTCAGCAGGAACGGGATGCGCCAGCCCCAGCTGTTGAAGGCGTCCTTGTCCATGTAGTGCGCGAGCGGCAGGAACACGGCCGCTGCCAGGATCTGGCCGGCCTGCACGCCCTGCAGCGTGAAGCTGGCAAAGAAGCCGCGTCGCCCGAAGGGCGCGTGCTCGAGGATCATCGAACTGGCGCCGGAAATTTCACCGGCCACCGCGAAGCCCTGGATCAGGCGCATCAGCACCAGCAGCGCGGGCGCCCACAAGCCGACCTGGTCGTAGGTCGGCAGCAGGCCGACGGCCACGGTCGAGAAGCCCATCAGGAACATGCAGACGAGCAGCACGTGCTTGCGGCCGTGCGTGTCGCCCCAGTGGCCGAGCACCAGCGCGCCGATCGGCCGTGCCACGTAGCCCACGCCGTAGGTGGCGAGCGACGCGATGATCGCGATCTGCGGATCACCCTTCGGAAAGAAGATCTGCGGGAAGATCAGCGCCGCGGCGGTGGCGTAGATGAAGAAGTCGTAGTACTCCAGCGCCGAGCCGATCCACCCGCTGGCGGTGGCCTTTCTGGACTGGTGCTTGCCTTGCGGCTCGCCGGATAAACGGTTGCTGCTCATGGAATGTCTCTCCTGGTCAATGGTTCGGGTTGTCATGACTGGGCCTGTGATGCCATGCGTGCGGGGGCGTTGATCGCGCCGTACGCGTCGTAGCCGTCGACGCGTTGCACCACCTCGAAGAACAAGCCGTTCTCGAAGCTCTCGGTGTAGATGTGGAGGTAGTCGCCGGCGGGCGAGCGGTCGAACAACACGCCGGACTCACGCATGCGTTCGATCAGCCCCCCATCGAGGTCGATGCGGGTGGCGAGATCGTCGTAATAGTTGCCGGAGATCGGCACGAAGGCCGCACCGTTGGCACGCAGTTGCGCCACGCTCGCGAAGATATCGTCGCAGCGCAACGCGATGTGGTGCACGGCCCCGCCGCCGCTCTTGCGAAGGGTGCGCGCGGTGCGCGTGCGCTGGCTCAGCGACACGTTGAGCACCAGGCGCACGCTGCGCTCGGCGTTGGCGACACCGCGGCTGCGAATGAGGCCGAAGGGGTCGGCCAGTTCGAGGCTTTCGCCGGGCTCGAGACCGAGGACCGCGCGCGAGAACAGCACCCAAGTGTCGAGCTGGTCGATGTCCAGGCCGAGCGCGACATGGTCGATTGCCTGCAGGCCGGCATCTGCGGCGCCAGGGCCGTCGTCGTCCAACACGAAGTCCGCGGCATACAGCCCGTCGCGGCCCAGCGCGCTCGCCACGAAGTGCACCAAGTTGCCGCCCGGCGCCACCGTCGCGGGCACCCGCGCTTCGCCCGGCCCGACCGGGCTGTGGTGCGGCTGCGAACGCATCGCGACGGCGCGCTCCGCTGCCGCCTCGGGCGCGTCCGTGCGCAGTCCCAGCGCGCAGACGGAAGCGCCGTGCGCATCGAAGCGCTCGCGTGCAAACGAGTCGGGCTGGGCATTGACGATGAGGTGCACGTCGCCCTGGCGGTACAGCACCACGGCCTTGGAGCGGTGCCGGCCGACGCGGCGAAAACCGAGCTGCAGCAGCAGCGTACCCAGCGCCACGGCGGCGGCCTCGTCGACCGCGAACTCGATGAACGAGATGCCCGAAAGGTCCGGCAGCGGCGGCGGGCTGAACAGTGCGACCTCGGCGGGCGGTGCGTGGTCCAGGCGCTCGCGCACCTGGCTTTCGAGGTTGAGCAGCGAGCGCATCGCATCGACCGCGGTGCGCCGGTTGGGCGTTTCGCGGAAGACGTCGTTGAAGATCTCCAGCGACAGCGGGCCGGTGTAGCCGGCGCGCAGCGTCTTTTCGAGAAAGGTGACGACATCGAAGTCGCCCTGCCCTGGGAACGAGCGGTGATGGCGTGCCCACTGCAGCACGTCCATGGCCATCAGCGGCGCGTCGGCCATCTGCAGGAAGAAGATCTTCTCGCCGGGAATGTCGGCGATGCCGGCCGGGTCGTCCTTCAGCGAGAGCGTGTGGAAGCTGTCGAGGATCAGGCCGAGGCTCGGATGATCGGCGCGGCGCACGATGTCCCAGGCCTGGCCGTACCGGGAGGTGTGGCGGCCCCAGGCCAGCGCCTCGAAGCCGACACGCAGGCCACGTTGCGCGGCGCGCTCGGCCAGCGCATGCAGTTGGGCGGCGGCGCGCGCCGGGTCGTCCATGGCCAGCGGCGAGGTGTTGGAGCAGCACAGCACCAGCGGCGCGCCCATGGCCTGCATCAGGTCGAACTTGCGCTCGGCGCGCTCCAGGCTGCGGCGGAACTGCAGTTCGGGCATCGCCTCGAAATCCCGGAACGGCTGGTACAGATCGACCGACAGGCCGAGGTCGCGCGCGATGGTGCCCAGCGTGGCGGCCGAGCCGTTGAACTGGATGAAGTCGTGCTCGAACAGCTCGAAGCCATCGAAGCCGGCGGCAGCGATGGCTTCGAGCTTCTGGGGCAGCGTGCCGCTGAGCGACACCGTGGCGATCGAGCGGTGCATGGTCAGGCGTGGCGGCAGGTGGTCATGTCCCGACTGTAGGAACGCGCGCTGCCGAGAACAACGATGGACCGCTCGCACGCGATCGATGATCGACCGCATGCGTTCAGAATACGCACGAAACTCGGGTTACACCTAGGCCATGACCACCACCGACAACCCCGCGCCGATCGACCGCAAGCTCCTCATCGAAGGCCTGGGCAAGGGGCTGCGCGTGATCGAGGTCTTCACCGACGAGCGCACCCGCATGACCGCCACCGAAGCCGGCGAGCATGCGGGCCTGACGCGCACCGCCGCCCGCCGCTACCTGCTGAGCCTGGTGCACTACGGCTACGCCGCAACCGACGGCAAGTACTACTGGCTGCTGCCGCGCGTGCTGCGGTTGGGGCAGGCCTACCTCGAAGGCGCGCGGGTGCCGCGGCTGGTGCAGCCGTACATCCAGCGGGCCTCGATGCAGTGCGGCGAAACGCTCAACGTCGGCGCGCTGGACGGCCACGAGGTGGTTTACCTGGCGCGGAGCAATGCGCCGCGCATGGTGTCGATCGGCTTCCACCCCGGCGCGCGGGTGCCAGCGCATGTGGTGTCGCAGGGCTTCGTGCTGCTGTCG
>Ga0247810_10001936_pt1 | contig 12097 bp, 10 predicted proteins | sample UWRJL119311C1_FD_179918 | JGI IMG/M metagenome (GOLD analysis project Ga0247810, IMG submission 179918) | Plant litter microbial communities from Arlington Agricultural Research Station in Wisconsin, United States - UWRJ-L119-311C-1 | ecosystem: Environmental > Terrestrial > Plant litter >...
TGACGCGCGGGCGGATGACGTCGACGCCGAGCTGGTCGGCCTGGAACTGCATGAGCAGTTCGTTGCCGACCATCCCGCCGTCGACGCGCAGCTCGGCGAGCTCGACGCCGGCGTCCGCGTTCATGGCGTCGATGACCTCGCGGGTCTGGAAGGCGGTCGCCTCGAGGGCGGCCCGGGCGATGTGGTTCTTCGTGACGAAGCGGGTGAGCCCGAGGAGGGCGCCGCGGGCGTCCGGTCGCCAGTAGGGCGCGAAGAGGCCGGAGAACGCGGGGACGAAGTATGCGCCTCCGTTGTCCTCCACCTCCAGCGCCAGCTTCTCGACGTCGGGGGCGTCGGCGAACATGCCCAGGTTGTCGCGCAGCCACTGGACCAGAGACCCGGTGACGGCGATGGACCCCTCGAGCGCGTAGACGGGCGCCGCGTCGCCGAGCTGGTAGCAGACCGTCGTGAGCAGGCCGTTCCTGCTCTGCACGCGGCGTGTTCCGGTGTTGAGGAGGACGAAGTTGCCCGTGCCGTAGGTGTTCTTCGCCATGCCCTCGGTGAAGCAGGCCTGGCCGAAGGTCGCGGCCTGCTGGTCGCCGAGGATGCCGGCGATCGGGACACCGGGCAGCATGCCGTGGGCCCTGCCGTGCCCGTAGACCTCGGAGGAGGAGCGGATCTCGGGGAGCATCGAGAGCGGGATGCCCATGTCGGCGGCGATGTCCTCGCGCCAGGCGAGCGTGTCCAGGTCCATCAGCATGGTGCGGGAGGCGTTGGTGACGTCGGTGACGTGGATCCCGCCGTCGATCCCGCCGGTCATGTTCCAGAGGAGCCAGGTGTCGATGGTGCCGAACAGGAGTTCGCCGCGGTCGGCCCGTTCGCGGGCACCGTCGATGTTGCGCAGGATCCAGGCGATCTTCGGCCCGGCGAAGTAGGTGGCGAGGGGGAGCCCGACCACGTCCTTGTAGCGGTCGGGTCCGTCCTCGCCGGCCAGCTCCTCGGTCAGGCGCTGGGTGCGGGTGTCCTGCCAGACGATCGCATTGCCGACCGGCTCGCCGGTCGTCCGGTCCCAGACGACGGTCGTCTCCCGCTGGTTCGTGATGCCCGCCGCCGCCACGTCCTCGTGGGTGAGGTTCGCGCGGCTGAGCGCGACGCTCACCACTTCCCTGACGTTCGACCAGATCTCCATCGGGTCGTGTTCGACCCAGCCGGCCCGCGGCAGGATCTGGCGGTGCTCGAGCTGGCCGCTCGAGACGATGCTGCCGGATCTGTCGAAGATGATGGCGCGGGAGCTCGTCGTCCCCTGGTCGATAGCCAGGACATGGTTCTTCATCGGGTTCTCTCCATCGAGGGTGAAGCGGGTGGTGCCGGTCGGATGGGGCGCTGGGTCAGGCGGTCTGGCGTGAGCCGGCCGTGGGCGCGGGGAGCATCGGGACCACATCGTCGACAGCGGCCCGGATCTGCGAAGCGCTCACGTCGTCGGAGGCGAGGGACGCCTTCTCCTCGGCCTCCGCGCGACGGGTGAAGCCGTCGATCTCGCGCTTCTCCTGCTCCGCCGTCCAGCCCAGCGCGGTGCGTGCGATGGACGCGACCTCGGCGAGGGCGGGCACTCCGGCTCCGGCGTACTCGTAGACCAGGCGGGTGCGGCGTTCGATGATGTCGTCGACGTGGAGGGCGCCCTCGTGCGTGATGGCGTAGAGCACCTCGGCACGCAGGTAGGCGGGAGCGCCGGTGAGGGGGAGGGCGAGCTCCGGGTCGTCGTCACAGGTGGCGAGGATCTCGAGCGTGTTGGCCCCGTAGCGGTGGAGCAGGTGATCGACGAGCGCTGCGCTCCAGCCGAAGCGGGTCGCCGCGCTGGTCACCTCGCGCGTCGCGGCCTCGAGGCCCGTTGCACCGAGCAGGGGGATGCCGCTCGTGACGCTCGGGTACTGCTTCGCAGCATCGCCGAGGGCGAAGTCGACGGCGTCCTCGGCCATGACGCGATAGGTGGTGAACTTGCCGCCCGCGATGACGACGAGTCCGGGGGCGGGGGAGGCGACGGTGTGCTCGCGGGAGACCTTCGCCGAGGTGGTGCCGTCCTTCGTGCCGGGCTGGAGCAGTGGACGCAGCCCCGCCCACGTGCCGACCACGTCCGACCTGTCGATCGGGTCGGCGAGGACCCGGTTGGCCCGATCGATCACGTAGTCGATGTCCGCGGCGGTCGCGACCGGGTTGACCAGATCCTGGTCCCAGGGGGTGTCGGTCGTGCCGATGACCCAGTACCGCGACCACGGGATGACGAAGAGAACGCTCTTCTCGGTCTGCAGGATCAGACCGACCGTGCCCTCGATCCGCTCGCGCGGCACCACGATGTGGATGCCCTTCGAGGCGAGGACGCGCAGGCCGCCCGTCTCGTCGGCGAGGGACTGGGCCTCCTCGGTCCAGACGCCGGTCGAACTGATGACGGAGCGCGCGCGGACGGCGAAGGTGGTGCCCGTCTCGAGGTCGGCGAGGATCGCGCCGTTGACGCGTCCGTCCTCGTCCTTGGTGAGGTCGACGACCTGCGTGCGGGAGGCGGCGGAGGCCCCGTGGTCGACGGCCGTGCGCAGCACGGTCAGAGTGAACCGGGCGTCGTCGACGTTCGCATCCCAGTACTCGATGGCGCCGCTGGCTGCCTTCGGGTCCAGGCCCGGGAAGGCAGCGGCGAGGCGCTTGCGCCCGAGATGGCGGTGCCACGGAACGGACCGGCGGCTGCCGAGCCCCGCCATGGTGTCGTAGAGGGCGATGCCGGCGCCGACGAAGAGGCGCTCGATGATGCCGTGACGGATGGGGTACAGGAAGGGAAGCGGCCGGACGAGGTGTGGCGCGATCGTGGTGAGCAGCAGCTCGCGCTCGGTGAGGGCTTCCCGCACGAGCTTGAAGTCGAGCATCTGCAGGTAGCGGAGACCGCCGTGCACCAGCTTGCTTGCCCGGCTCGATGTGCCCGACGCCCAGTCCTGCGCCTCGACGACGGCGGTGGAGAGCCCTCGCGTGACGGCGTCGAGTGCGACACCCGCGCCCGTGATGCCGCCGCCGATGACCAGGACGTCCAGTTCGTTGCCCGGCTCCACGCTCGCTGCGAGCCGAGCGAGGGCCTGGTCGCGGTCGGTGGCGGTGAGGGGCGTTCCGGTCATTCTGGCCTGCTCGTTTCGATTCGTTCGCATGGATCCGGCGCTCGGGTGGCGCTTGTTGAGCAGGCTATTACTATGAACAGGGCCGTTGGCCACTTGAGCAGGCAATGTGCACGAACGTGCAGAGGGAGACGCGATGGAACGCGAGGAGACGCTGCTGGCGGCATCCACGATGTACTACCTGCAGGACATCAAGATGGACGCGATCGCCGCCCACCTGCACCTGTCCCGGTCGAGCGTGTCCCGTCTGCTCAAGCAGGCGCGGGCCGAGGGGCTCGTCGAGATCACACTGCGCCCGACCCCCACACGGGCTCCCGGCCTGTCGCGGCAGGTCACCGCGCTCTTCGGCGTGGAGGCGCACATCGTGCCCGTCACGGATGGCGCGACGGTGCCCGAGAGGCTCGAGCAGGTGTCCGTCGCGACGGCGAGACTCCTCGGGGGTTGGTTCGACTCGGACATGGTCCTGGGCGTCGCGTGGGGTACAACGGTGGCGCAGGTGGCCCGCCATCTGACACGAAAGCCGACTCGCGGTAGCGCCGTGGTGCAATTGAACGGCGCCGCCAACAACCGCACCTCGGGGGTCGACTACGTCGCCAACCTCGTGTCCGGATTCGCCGAGGCCTTCGACGCGACCGTCCACCTCTTCCCGGTTCCCGCCTTCTTCGACTACGCGGAGACCCGCAAGGCCATGTGGCGCGAGCGCTCCGTCGCCCGGGTGCTCGACGTGCAGCGTCGCGCCGACGTCGTGCTCTTCTCGATCGGTGCGGTGGCGGGGGAGGTGCCCAGCCACGTCTACTCGGCCGGCTACCTCGAGCCGGAGGACATCCAGCGGCTGGATGCCGAAGGCGTGGTCGGGGACGTCTGCACGGTGTTCCTGCGGGCCGACGGCACCTACGAGGACCTCGAGCTGAACGAACGTGCAACGGGTCCGACCCCGGCAGAATTGCGGCGGGTGCCGCGCCGGGTGTGCGCGGTGGCCGGCGACAGCAAGGTCGCACCGCTGCTCGCGGCGCTCCGGGCGGGCGTCGTGACCCACCTCGTGATCGACGAGCTGACGGCGAAGGCCCTGGTGGAGGCCGCCTAGAGCCCGCCGCTCGTCGCCAGGAGGACGACGTCGAGCAGTGCCGCGGCCATGATCAGCTGGAACAACAGCCGGGTCGGGCGCCGCACCCGCGCGACGATGACGACGGCGATGACGACGATGACTGCGAGCCCCGCGACCCCCCACGGCGTCGGCGAGCCGGGGCCGAGCACGACGAGCCCACCGGCGACGGCCAGCGAGATCGCGATGACGACACCCGAGGTGGTGAGCCCGAACCGATGCGGTAACCCGCGCACCCCGGTCGCCGCGTCGTCGGCGAGGTCGGGCAGCACATTCGCGACGTGGGCCGCCGCGCCGAGCAGTGCTCCGGCGCCGGTCGCCCACCACGGGGCCATGGCCGGATCCGTCGACGAGAGGGTCACGAGGGAGGGGAGCAGCCCGAAACTCACCAGGTAGGGCGCGATCGACAGGACCGTGGCCTTCAGCCCCAGGTTGTAGGCCCACGCGGAGGCGAGGAACACGAGGTGCGCCGCCGCGGCAGCCCATCCCAGCGGGAGGAACAGCAGTACTGATGCTCCCGCGGCGACGAGTGCGGCGGTCAGGACGAGGCGCCGGGAAACGAGACCGAGGGCCACCGGCTTGTCCCGGCGGCCCGACGCGCGGTCGCGGTCCGCATCGATGGCGTCGTTGCTCCACCCGACCGAGAGCTGATCGAGGATCATCGCCAGACCGAGCAGGACGATGCGCCACGGCTCCAGCCCCGCGCCGATGGCGAGGATGACCGCGACGAGCGTGACCGCGACGGCGGGCCCGGGGTGGGCCGACCTCAGTAGGGCGATCATCGCTCCTGCGAGCCGATCAGTTCGGCGCGGACGCGGCGCATGTCCTCCATGAGCGACCCGATGAGGACCCAGTGCGCCTCGTTGGGGCGGATGATCCGCAGCGGCGAGGTCAACGCGGGCAGGTCGGCGGTGACCGCTTCCGGTTCCGTCCTGTCCACCGTCCGCACCAGGAGGCGCACGTCGTGCGCCGCCCGCTCCAGCTCGGTCGCGATCGCCGCGACGGCGCTGTCCCTGACCAGGTCCGCCGTGTAGTGGTCGTGCACGGCGCGAGTCATGCCGAGGACGCGCGTGACGAGGATCGACAGGCGGGACAACAGTTCGGCGTCCCGCTCGAGTACACGGCGATGCCGCCCGCCCCGCGGGTTCAGCGTGAGGCTCTCCTCGCCCTTCGCGACCGCTGCCTCCGCCGTGTCCCGCATGCTGCGCAACCCGCGCGCCTTGGTGAGGATGGTGTCGAGCTCGACGGCATCGGTGGGTTCGCGCAAAGCCGCCGACAGGCGTTCCATGGCGCCACCGAGTTCGCGACCGAGACGCGCGACGGCGAGGTGCGCCGGCTGCAGGTGGACGGGCGGCACGATCGCCAGGTTGACGATGAGCCCGAACGCCGCGCCGATGATCGTCTCCAGCACGCGGTCGACGGCGTAGCTGAACTCGAGCGAGCCCATCGTCAGCACGAGCATTGCGCTGATCGGGATCTGGTTGGCCGATCCGGGGCCGAGCTTGAGCAGCCACGAGGCCACGAGAGCGACGACCACGGCCGCGACCACGACCCAGCCCGCATTGCCGAAGGCGTAGCCGGCGCCGTACGCGAGGACCACGCCGAGGATGACGCCGACCGAACGCTCCACGCCCTTCGCCAGGGTCTGGTTGACGCTCGGCTGGACGACGATGAGGGCGGCGATGGCGGCGAAGATCGGTGGATGCTGAAACAGCAGCGAACACAGCAACCACGACGCGACGACCGCCACGGAGGTCTTCACCACCTGGAGGAACGACCCCCTGCTTGCCGCCTGCAGGCTGGGGATCCGGTTTCTCACTCCTCTACGGTAGCCCGAGCAGCGGGTCGCGGCGGCGTCAGGATCGGGAGGATGACACGCACTCGGCGAGCGCGAAACCCGACGACACCCCGTGCTGACCCTCCGCAACCGTGAGCGAAACACCCGGCGCGGTGCTGGGCGGTGTGACCGAACCCCTAGGCGGTGCGCCCGATGACGAGGCGCAGGCCGCCGTCGAACTCGGTGAGGTAGCGGAAGCGACCGTACTTCTCGTCCCAGTCACCCGACTGCAGGTCGGCCGACAGCTTCTCGACGAACGCATCCTCGAGCCCCTCGTCGAGGAAGCTCCATGCGGATGTCGCGAGGCGCACCTCGGGGTCGAGGAGCCGCTCGGGGCGGGCGTAGAAGGCCTGGACGAATCCATCCGTGCAGTCGTAGGGGATGAGCAGCGTGCGGACCTCGGAGTCGGCGCCGATGGCGGCGGCGACGCGGTCGATCGCGGGCATGCGGCGCGCCTCGATCTCGAGCAGCTGCGGGACGTAGTCCATGATCCACCAGTGCTCCGGGGCGACCGGGTCGAAGGTGAGGATGACGACCGGTCCGTCGGTCACGCGGCGCATCTCGCCGAGGCCGGTCTCGAGGTTCTTCCACTGGTGGATGGTGACCGAGGCCATGGAGGCGTCGAAGGCGCCGTCGTCGAAGGGGAGGTGATCCGAGATGCCGTCGATCGCCGGGGCGAGGTGCTGCGGTCGCTGGGCGCGCATCGACTTCGACGGCTCGATCGCGGTCACGATGCGGTCGGTGGGTTCGTAGGAGCCCGCGCCTGCGCCGACGTTGAGCACGAGGCGGGCGTCGCCGAAAGGCTCGTGGAACTGGGCCGCGATCCGCGGGTCGGGCTGCCGGATCTTGGCGTAGCCGGTCCCGATACGCCCGTAGTCGGCGTCGCCTGCAGAACCGTCGGAGAATCTCGTCATGATGCGACCAACGTTACCGGCTGGCCGCGTGCGTTACGCCGCCGGGAACGTCTCCTGGATCGGACGCCAGACCGCCTCCGGCAGGCCCGCATCGGCCGCGAAGTCCGGCCAGCCCGCGATCGCCGACCGCACCTCCCGGATCACCGCCTTCGCCCCGGGAACCCGGAACCGATCCGCCACCGTGAGTACGTCGTCGACGCTCGCGCCGTCGAAGCGCCCGTTGATCGACATGAGGTGCTGGTGCGTCCACTCACCCTGCGGGTTGTAGGCGAAGGTGACGTCGTAGGCGGGGGAGAGGCGCCACGCGGCGTCCGGCCCCGCCAGGAGGAACGAGTGGTTCTTGGTGTGATCGTCGCAGTTGCGGGCGAGCAGGTTGAAGACCATGCGTCGCAGGATCTCGGCACGCGCCTCCTCGCCGAGGCCGAGCGCTTCCGCCTGCAGGAACAGCTGGCTGTAGTCGTGGGCGCCGCGCTGGCGGAAGTCGAGGTGCGCCATCGCGCACAGGGTCTGCACGTGGAGTTTGGAACCATCGTCGCCCCGGTCGAAACGGCGTGTCATGAAGTGGGCGCGCCCGTTCTCCTCGAGCAGCGTGCACTCGGTCATCTCGATACCCGCGGCGACGGCCATGCGGTGATAGGCGTACTCGATCCGGCCGTAAGGCTGCGACTCGTGCAGCTCGTGCTCGCCGCGCTGCCAGTCGCGGGAGACACCGTCGAGTTTGATGAGCCACTGTTCGAAGCCCGGGTCGGCCGGCAGCTGGCCGGAGCGGATCTCGTTGGTCCCGCGGTTCCAGGCGATGACCGCCTTGGCTCGCGCCCCACCGGCCGAGGTGCCGACCTGGATGAGCCCCTGTACGGCGTCCCGCGTCTCGCGGTCACCGCCGAACTCTCCGGCGATCAGCGAGCGGGCGCCTTCGACGAGGCTGCTCAGCTCGACAGCACTGGGCTTGCGGTGGCGCGGGCCACGGGAGGGGGCGAACTCGAGGGCGCCGAGTCCCCGGCCGGCCATGTAGGCGAGACGGTCGAGCGGCGTCACCTGGTCGCGGGCGACACCGTGCGTGGCCAGCCACGCGTCGATGAGTGCGTTGCCGAAGTCGTCGGGCAGCGCGTCGGCGAGCAGGGCGGGCAGGCGATGGAAGGTGTCGCGCGGCAACGTGGGGAAGACATAGGGCCCGCCACTGGTCGGCATGACGCCGGGCGCCAGTTCGATGCCACTGCGTGCCCAGGTGGGCTCGTACTCGAAGACGTAGAAGCCGAGGCCGGGGTCGAGCGCGACGGCGCCGACCCGACGTCCCCAGGCGCGCACCTCGACGGCGTCGACCGGTGTGTACGCCATCAGTCGCGCCGTCTCGTGTGACGTACGCGCTGTCGCGGCTCCTGCCGCGACCGGAGCATGTCGAGCGGACTCACGGTGACGCGGGGGGCGAGCGAATCGAGCCAGTCCTCCCGATCGAGGGCGCGCACGAGACGGATGATCGTGCGGAGTGTCGAGCCCTTGCCCTGCTCGATCCCTTTGACCGAGCCGATGCTGACGCCGGCACGCTCGGCGAGTTGCGCCTGGTTCAGACCGGCACCGAGCCGAAGCGATCGGATAGCATCACCGATCGACTGTTCCCAGTCCTCCGTCGCGGCGCGCCCGTTCGTTTCTCGAAGTTGACCCTCTCCAATAGACATAAATCTATTCTTTCAGAGTCAATCGGCTTATAAAAGCTATTTCACAGTCTTTTATAGTGCGGGAACGTGTCCGGTGGAAGGATGCCGGCAGCGCTGAGCTGCTCGGAGAGCCCGGCGCCATCCGGCGACGCGAAAGCGGGGACCTCCTCGACGTCCTCCTCGCGCACGTGCGACCGACCACCCGCGAGCACCGCCTCGCTCGTGGACAACTGACGAATGGCGACACCGGCGACGCTCGACGGATGGTCCGCGGCGAACTCGCCGTACAACTCCGGATCGTGCTGGCCATCGTCGCCGACAAGCAACCAGCGGATGTCGGGGAACTCCTCGCCCAGACGCCGCAAGCTCGTCCGCTTGTGCTCCTGCCCACTCCGGAACCACCGGTCGTGCGTGGGCCCCCAGTCGGTGAGGAGCAGGGCGCCCTGGGGGTAGAGGTTGCGCTCGAGGAATCTGGTCAACACCGGGGCGACGTTCCAGGCGCCGGTGGAGAGGTAGACGACCGGTGCCCCCGGATGCTCGCGCTTGAGGCGCTCGTAGAGCACCGACATGCCGGCGACCGGACGACGCGCGTGCTCGTTGAGGACGAAGGTGTTCCACGCCGCGAGGAAGGGACGGGGGAGTGCCGTCACCATCACGGTGTCGTCGATGTCGGAGACGAGCCCGAAGTCGATGTCGGGCGCGACGATGAAGACGGGGGCGCGCACCGGCTCCGATCCCTCCACCGCGATCTCGATCTCGTGCCACCCGGGGGTGAGCTCGACGTCGACACGCAGGTCGACGACCCCGCCACGGTCGGCCCGAACCTCACGGGACTCGCCGCCCGCGGTCACGGTGACGAGCGCGTGCCCGACGTGGATGCGGGCGAAGCTGCGCCACCCACGGGGGTTGTCGACGAGTGCCTTCGCGGTCGCCTCGGGTTTGGCCAGCTGGACACGGCAGAGCACGCGCACCCAGCGTGTCGACCCGTACCCGGTGAACGGGACGATCGTGGCGATCAGCCCCCGGCGGCGGCCGCGGCGCTCGCGCCAGCGCTGCACCGCGTCCTCGATGCGGGCGAGCCGGTGGAGCCGCTGAACGGGCTCCTCCGGTGTCTGCTGGGGCTCAGGAGTCCGGGGCACCCCGCAATCCTTTCACGCCGCCGCGCCGAACATCTTTCAGCTAAAACTGAAGAATGCTGTCGATAATATGAACCAACCGGACGATCATGGGTTTCGAGAGGTCGCGGCTCCTTATCTAGGCGCTGTTCCTCGCGTGAGGGCGCAACAGGATCAACTCGGGATCTATTGAAGGAGTACGCCGTGTCCACTACCACCGCCGGCACCATCACCGCCGATCCGACACCGATCGGCTCCGTCTCCCTGCGTAACGAACCCGTCCAGGCTCGGAGCACGGCCCGACTCGCCGGCCTGCTCGATGCTGCCGCCGCGGTGATCGACGAACTCGGCTACGAGCGCCTCACGACCGCCATGGTCGCCGAGCGCGCCGGGGCTTCCATCGGCACCGTCTACCGCTACTTCCCCGATCGCATCGCTGTCCTGCAGGCGCTCGCCGCCCGCAACCTCGAGCGCACCCTTGTGCAGGTCATCGCCGAGATCAACGATGAGCGTCACACCACGTGGATGGACGCCCTCGGCTCCAGCTTCGGCGTGTTCGTGGAGGCGTTCCGCAACGAGGCCGGTTTCCGCTCCCTGCGCGTCGGCGACGTCATCGACCTCCGTCCGGTCCCGGACGAGCGCACCTTCAACGGTGTCGTCGCGGACACGATGCGTGCGGCCCTGGTCGAGCGCTTCGACCTGGTCGACAACGAGCGCACCGCGTTCCTGTTCGAGTGCGCGATCGAGGTCTCCGACGCGATGGCCTCCCGCGCCTTCCTCCACGATGCCAACGGTGAGGAGGCCTTCCTCGAGGCCAGCCGCGACATCGTTTACCGCATGCTCTCGGAGCACTTCGGCCCGCGCGCCTGACACGGTCTGCGACGACGCCTGCCCTCGTGGTGGGCGTCGTTCCGTTTAAGCACGGGGCCGACTCTGTCGGTGGCTGGTGATCTGCTGGGATCGGTCCAATCCGGAATCGACTGAGTGCCGAATGGTGTTTAGCTGGGAGGCGGTCCACGGGGCCGTAGGCCGGATGAGGTGAGGGAGCGCATGTCGATCGAGTTCCGCAACGTGACGAAGCGCTACAACGCCGACAGTGTGGCCGTGGACGAGTTCTCGCTCGTCATCCCATCGCGAAAGACGACGGTCCTCGTGGGGTCGTCGGGGTCCGGAAAGACCACGTTGCTCCGCATGATCAACCGGATGGTCGACCCGACCAGCGGATCCGTCCTCATCGACGGTGAGGACATCGCCGACGTCGAGCCCGTCGCTCTCCGTCGCCGCATCGGCTACGTCATGCAGAACTCGGGTCTCCTCCCGCATCGCAAGGTGATCGACAACATCGCGACCGTCCCCCTGCTGACCGGGGTGAAGAAGCCGGAAGCGTACGCGCGAGCCCGCGAGCTGATGGCGACGGTCGGCCTCGACCCCGCCCTCGAATCCCGGTACCCGGCCCAGCTCTCCGGTGGGCAGCAGCAGCGCGTCGGCGTTGCACGCGGTCTCGCCGTCGACCCCAACATCCTCCTCATGGACGAGCCTTTCGGCGCCGTCGACCCGATCGTGCGTGCCGATCTCCAGCAGGAGTTGCTGCGCCTCCAGCAGGAACTGGGCAAGACCGTCGTCTTCGTCACCCACGACATCGACGAGGCGTTCCTCCTCGGCGACCAGGTCGTGCTGCTCGAGCGTGGCGCGCGCATCTCCCAGGCGGGCCCGCCCGCCGAGATCCTCGCTGCACCGGCCAACGACTTCGTGGCCAGCTTCATCGGCGCCGACCGGGGCAAGCGCCGCCTGACGGTCGACGAGTCGGCTTCCCGCGGTGACGACCTCGTGCTCGTCGACGGATCCGGCTATCCCGCCGGCGTCATCAGCAGCTCGTCGCGCGCCTTCAGCATCTCGGACAAGACCGACCAGGCGGGAGACGCCTGATGACCTGGCTGCTGGCGAACCTCGACCTGGTCCTGGGCCTGACGCTCGATCACGCGCGTCTGAGTGTCGTCCCGATCCTGGTCTCGCTGGTGGCCTCCGTTCCGCTCGGCTGGCTCGCCTCGCGCCATCCCGTCCCGCGGACGCTCATCCTCGTCGTCGCCGGCATCCTCTTCACGATCCCGTCCCTTGCCCTGTTCACGTCGCTCCCCGCGATCCTCGGCACCCGCATCCTGGACGAGACGAACATCGTGGTGGCGATGAGCATCTACGGCGTCGCGGTGATGGCGCGCGGAGCAGCGGATGCCTTCGCCTCGGTGCCGAAGGACGTCGTGAACGCCGCGACGGCGGTGGGCTACTCCGCGGCGGGCCGCTTCTGGACCGTCGAGTTCCCGCTCGCCGGGCCCGTGCTGTTGGCGAGCCTGC
>Ga0247810_10001937_pt1 | contig 12090 bp, 7 predicted proteins | sample UWRJL119311C1_FD_179918 | JGI IMG/M metagenome (GOLD analysis project Ga0247810, IMG submission 179918) | Plant litter microbial communities from Arlington Agricultural Research Station in Wisconsin, United States - UWRJ-L119-311C-1 | ecosystem: Environmental > Terrestrial > Plant litter >...
CGCAATCCGGTACGCGCGCTCGTGGTCGGCGGCGGCGGCCGGCCACTCGCGGGCGCTCAGGTCGGGCGGCGTCGCGGGGATGGGCTCGCGGAGCGCGTCGACGATCGCCTCGGGCGTCAGGTCTCCCTCGAAGAGGCGCACCCAGCCGGGACCGACCTCGATCGCGAGCTGCTCGTTGACGTCGTTGTGGGGCACGACCACGGGTCGACCGAGCGAGAGCGCCGTGATCGCCGCGGCGGAGTTGTGCATGAAGCGATACGGCAGGAGCGCCGCCGTCGAACTCGTCACGATGTCGACGAGCTGCGCGTCGGAGATGAAGCCGAGGGCGAGCTCGACCCGGTCGTCCCTCGCCGCGATGTCGGTCACGTCGTCCGCGAGCTGCCGGTTGGACGGATGCCCGGCGACGCGCAGCGAGAGGCCGTCGGCGAGACCGCGGGTCGCCGCGAAGGCCTCGAGCAGCAGCTCGACGCCCTTGTACCGGCGGATGCGACCCGCGTAGCCGCCGCGCCCGCGAATCGGCTCCGCGCGCGTGAATCCCGCGAACCAGTCGCGGTAGTGCCCGTGCGGGATGCGCACCGACGGAATGCCCCCGTCGATCGTCGTCGATTCGTTGAGGGTCACGACGACCGCGGTCTGGCGTTCGATGAGACCGAGGATCGCGTTCTGCACCCGGGAGAGCCCCTCGGGTCGGCCGAGGTTGTGCATGGTCCTGATGATCGGACGGCGCAGCAGTCGCAAGCGCAGCACGAACGCGACGGTGAGGATCTCCCGCGCGACCTGCTTGAGCGGGCTGTGCCCCTCGACGAGGATCTCCGGCCAGTGCACGTGGAAGACATCGAAGCGGGAGGTGAGCGCGGCTTTCCAGGAGAAGTGCACGACGCGGATGCCTCGAGCCTCGAGACTCTCCGCAAGCAGGCGCGTGTACGGGTTGACCGACGTCGCCCGCGGCGCGGGAAAGCTCTGCATGACCGTGAGGGACGGTCTCGTGCGCGGATCTGTCACTGCTCTCCTTCGCTGCTATTGCGCGGAAAAAGACAGGCGACCACACGGGGAAGCTCGGGTCGCTCCTGTCGCCCACAGGCTCTGCCGCGAGCGAGCGGGTTCTGGTTACACTGCAATCCTGAACCGGGAGTGCCCTATGAGCGAGCCAAGTTTCCACAGCCCCGATCGTTTCGCGCGGCTGGGCGTCGTCGTGGTGAACTATGGATCGAGCGGGCTCATCGAGTCCAACCTGGGCCCCCTGGCCGCAACCCTTCCTGGTGCGACGATCGTGGTCGTGGACAATTTCACGACCACCGCCGAGAAGGACGCAATCGATGCGCTCACCCGCCGACGCGGCTGGCGGGCGGTGCTCAGCCCGGTGAATCTCGGGTTCGGCGGGGGGAACAATCTCGGTGTCGCGGACGCGCGCGAGGCTGGAGCGTCGAGATTCCTACTGCTCAACCCCGACGCGTCGATCACGGCCGACGCCGTCGAGACGCTCCTCGCCCGCGTCGATGAGGACGAGCTCACGCTCGTCGCCCCGCGGGTGCTGAGGCCCGACGGAAGCGAGTGGTTCGCCGGGTCGGACCTCTATCTCGCCGATGGCAGGATCCGCTCCGCGCGACGCCGGCCGGAGCACGCGGGGGCGAGCCGCGAGGAGTGGTTGAGCGGCGCGTGCCTGCTCGTCTCCGCCGACCTGTGGTCCCGCGTCGCAGGATTCGACGAGAGGTTCTTCCTGTACTGGGAGGACGTCGACCTGTCGCATCGGGTATTGCAGGCGGGAGGGTCGCTCGAAGTCGTCGCCGCGGCATCCGCTATTCACGCTGAAGGCGGCACGCAGGGCGTCGGCCACGATTCGCGCGGGCAGCCGAAGTCGACGCGCTACTACTACTTCAACATCCGCAACCGGTTGCTGTTCGCGGCGCTGCACCTCGATGAGCGTGCCGCGCGCCGCTGGCGACGCCTCGCCGTGCCGGTCGCGTGGGAGGTGCTGCTGCAGGGCGGACGCCGGCAGTTCCTGCGCTCGCCGAAGGTCATCGTCGCGGGCATTCGCGGTGTCGTCGACGGTCTCGCCCTCGGGCGCGACCTGGCCGATTATCCACAGCCTGCCGGGCGTGGGGATTGATCGACCCCTCACGGGTGTAATGGTGCATATCATGTGCGCACGATCCGTTCGTGCCCACACCCAACGGGTCCGGACGGTGCGATCACCCCGATGAATCGTGCAGGAACGGACGGTGCACCCGTGTCAGACAGTCGAGCCCGAACGGGCACATACCGTGATGCCCTTGGTCGGCTCACGGCCGCCCAGAAGCCCCCGGCGCGCAGCTCGCCCGCGTACTCGCGCTACGTCAACCGGCGGATCGGTCGCTATATCGCCGCCGCCGCGTACCGCCTGGGACTGACGCCGAACGCCGTCACGGCGATCAGCGGCGTCATCACATTCGCGAGCATCGCCCTGCTCATCATCTTCCCGCCGTCGTGGGGACTCGGGATCGCGGTCGCAGTGGGACTGCTGCTCGGCTACGCGTTCGACTCGGCCGACGGCCAGGTCTCCCGGCTCACCGGTACGAGTAGTCCGGCGGGTGAGTGGCTCGATCACATGGTCGACTCGCTCAAGGCCTCGGCGATGCCGGTCGCGCTCGCGATCGGGTTCTACCGGTTCGAGGTCGTTCCTGTTCCGTGGCTGCTCGTGCCTCTCGCCTTCGCGATCGTCTCGGCCGTGCTGTTCTTCTCGATGATCCTCACCGAGCAACTGCGGCGGCAGCGGGGGATCGTCTCGCTCGCGAGTGAGACCCCCGGACGGCTGCCGTCCTGGCTGCGAGCCGTCGCCGTCGCCCCGATGGACTACGGCGTGCTGTGCCTCACCTTCGTGTTCCTTGGAGCGCTGCCGGTGTTCCTCGCCGTCTACACGGTCATCTTCGCGGCGACGACGCTCTTCCTCATGCTGTCGTCTGCCAAGTGGTTCCTCGAGCTGCGAGCGCTGCCGGCGCAGAGTGCACAGAACCCCACCGCCCAGAACCCGACCACTCAGACCAGAACGGTGACCCCATGACCGACCCGACCAGCACCCCGCCGAGCGGCAGGACGCGCATCTACGCCATCGCCGGAGCCGCGGTCGTCGTGGTCGCGCTCGGCACCACGGCGATCGTCGCGGCCGCGACCGGGGCATCGGATGACGCGCAGCCGGGAGCCGCGGCATCGAGCTCGGCCCCCTCCCAGAGCTCGACCGGAGCCGCACCTGATGCGTCGACAACCGACGCTCCGACGACTGCGCCGTCCTCGGCTTCTCCGTCCGCCGATGACTCAGCCGCGGCATCCGAATCGCCCACGTCGTCGGCCAAGCCGACTGCCAAGCCCACCGCGAAGCCGACATCGAAGCCCTCGTCGACGTCCACTCCCAAGCCGACGGCCAAGCCGAGCTCGACCCCCAGCCCGAGCCCAACACCGTCATCGACGCCGACCTTCGACCCGAAGCTCGGAGACACCGTCTCGGCGACGGTCTCCGTCGACGACAGGGCGCTGCTCGACACCGGCGTGACGGCCGAGGTCACCTCGATCACCGACGACAAGATCGAGGGAGACGGTGTCGGGCAGGTCACCGGGCCGGCGCTGCGGGTGAAGGTGACGATCAGGAACACGACCTCGAAGGCCGTCGACCTCAAGAACGTCACCGTCAACGCCTACACGGGCAAGGACCTCGTTCCCGCGGCCCCGGTGAACGCCGACGACGCGCTCGACCCCTTCTCGGGATCGCTCGCCGCCGGTGCCACGGCCAAGGCGACCTACGTGTTCGGAGTCGCTGAAGACGCGTCCGACTCGGTCACTGTGACCGTCGACCTCGGCGCCGACTCCCCGCTCGTCGTGGTCACCCGGTAGGACGAGCCGCTCTTCCTGCCGGTCAACGATCCGACCAGCCGACCGACGGCCGCGCGAGCGCTCACGGGGCTCTTCTCGGCGAGCACGACGCCCGTGACGGTCGCGCCCGCGCGCCGGAGCGTCGCGAGAGCGCCGCCGAGGTCGGCCGATTTCACGACAGCGCGGTCGGCGACGACGAGAACTCCGTCGACGAACGGCGCGAGAACGGCGGCGTCACTCGCCGACGAGGTCGCGTGCGTGTTGATGATGATCGAGTCGTAGTCCTTGCGGAGCGCGGTCAGCAGCTGGGGCAGGTTGCCCTTGACGAGTACGCCTGTGGGATTGTCGACGGTGTGGGCGGGAACGAGGTCCACCAACCCGAGCGCGCGCTTCCTCACCACCCGGGAGAACCGGATGTTCGACGAGAGGATCTCCGCGACGCCCGGCTCGGCCTCGACACCGGCGGTCTCCGCGAGAGTCGGCGTGCGGAGGTCGGCGTCCACGAGGGCGACGCGGTTGCCCGCCTCGCGGAATGCGAGCGCGAGGTTCGCCGAAATCGCCGACGAATCACCCGACTCGGCCGCGGAGGTCACGAGGATGCTCGTCGGCCCCTGGTCCGACGCCTCGTGCGCGAGGGAAGCGCGCAGCGTGCGGTACGACTCGGCCGTCGGGGATCCGGTACCCCGCAGGAGGGCGAGGACCGGATCGGGAGAACGGTCCGCCGCGATCTCGCCGAGGAGGGGAGCGTCGACGACCCGCTGGAGGTCGGCGACAGGGCGCACGCGAGACGCGAACAGCTGGCGGATGACGATGGCGATGAGTGCCACCGCGATGCCGAGCACAAGCCCCGCGAGCGTGTTGACGAGCGTGTTCGGTGATGACGGCGAGATGGCGACGGCGGGAGGCTCGATGGTGCGGATCGAGACGGTCGTGTCGCCCTTCGCGGTTTTCGGTGCGAGTTCGAGAACCGAGCGCTTGAGACTCTGCACGGTCGCATCGACGATCGTCGCCGCAACGGTGGGGTTCGAGGTCGACGCCGTGATATCCAGCACGACGGTGTTCGGCTGCACGCTCACGGTGACGATCGACGCGAGGTCGGTTGCCGTCAGGCCGGTGGCGAGCTGGTCGGCCACCGGGCCGAGCACGAGCTCCGAGTCCGCGAGTTCGGCGAACGACAGCATCTGTGCCTGCGTGTACGTCGATCCCTGGTTCAGGTCGTTGCCCGAGTCGCCGATGCTCTGGGAGAAGTACAGGCTGGCCTGGCTCTCATAGCTCGGGGTGGCGAGCTGGGACGCGACGAAGCCCAGCAGGGCTCCCAGCACCGCGGCGGCGGCGATGACGGGCCACCGCCGCAACACGGAGGTGATGTACGGATGCCCCACGGCTGCGGTGGGTTCGGTATCGACGATCTCGGTCATTTTCAGTTCCTCCACTTTGGTGGGTCGTCATGTGACGAACCCACGACGTGCTTGCGGTGGCACCGTCGCGCGCGTTCGGGCGGGCACGGTTTCTGTGGCGAGACTCCCGACGGCGGCCAGGCCGGCGACGAACCACAGAACGATCGAATACTGGGTGATGAGCGCGACTGTCGCGAGGAGCGGCAGCTGCGCCACGATGGCGATGGTGCCGGCGTTCGCGGCACCGCGGACGACCGCGACGACGGCGATCGCGAGCGACACGAAGATCGCGACGAGGGCGAGAAGTCCCGTGGAGACGCCGGTGAGAATGAACTGGCTGTCAATGGACCGGAAGGCATCGAGGTAGACCTCCCCGGCACCGTTCCGGTCGGCGGACGCCGAGACGCCGAGCAGCTGCACCTGGCCGAGCAGTGATACCAGGTCGGTGCGATACGCGGCACTGTTGGTGGCTTCGTCACCCGCTCGGCCGAATACCTCAAGCACCGACGGGATGCTCAGCGCGGCGCCGACCGCGAGGACGACGGCGGTACCGATGCGAGCGGCAGGTGTCAGTGCCCCGCGCTGGAAGAGGAGGCTGAGAACGAGGCCGAGCACTGCCGCGAGGATGGCGCCGCGACTGAAGGTCAGGATCGTCGCCGTGAGCATCGTCCCGACCATGAGCACCCGGACGACGACGGGAAGGCGACTGCCCATCGTGAGAGGAATCGCGAGCGCGAGACTGGCACCCAGGGCGATCGGATGACCGAACGCGCCCTCGACCCTCGGTACACCGCCGCGCGTCTCGGTGTCGCCCCACTCGGTGAAGAGCGAATTGCCCGCGCGCAGCAGGACGAACGGATTCCACTCGGTGGCGAACTCGACGATCGCGAGCACGGCGACCCCGGTGAAGACGATCCCGACGGCGCCGTAGATCCACCGTCGGTCGACCCGGAGTCCCGCGAATCTCCCGAAGACGTAGCCGGTCACCCCGGAGATGACGAGTCCGACCAGGTACGACAGTGCGATGTCCGTCTGCCCGATGAGAAGGGACAGCGCGCCGAGGACGAGGAGCAGCGCGACGACGGCGTCGAACGGCGCGAAACTGCGTCGCGGCGACTGCACCCGGTCCGACACCATGAGAACGACGGCGGCGAACCCGCATGCCGCCGAGACGATCGGGATGAACAGTCCCTGGTTGCTTCCCACGCCGAAACCGATCCAGACCGGGACGAGGCACACCACCCCGATCACCAGCGCGACGAGGGTGCGCGGCCGGTTCCTCAGGGCGAGACCCGTGAGGACAACGAGAGCGAGTGCGAGGAGAGCGAGGATTCCCTGGTCGATGAGCGCGCCCGGCACTGTCACGCCGGAACTCTCGCGTGAGCGAGTATCGAGCGCCGCATGGCGGCGACCGTAGCGATCCAGTCGTGTCGGATGGCAAGCTCGTTCGCCTTGTGGCGGCGGATCGGATGCTCCACGAGAGTACGGATCGCGGTCGAGACCGCCGCGGCATCCGTCGGGCTCACATACTCCGCGACGTCCCCCAGGTTCTCATGGAAGACGGGCAGGTCGCTTGTGAGCACCGGTGCATCGAAGTACGCGGCCTCGACGGGTGGCATCCCGAATCCCTCGCCGAGCGAGAGGAACACGAACAGGCTCGCGTTGGCGTAGAGCCACTTCAGGTCGGAGTCGCTCACGATGCCCGTGAAGATGATGAGCCCCGCGGCGGTCGCCTCCTGGATCCGTCGGTCGTGCTGGCTCGCGTCAGCCCGGTCGGTGCCGACGACGACGAGCGGGCGCTCCACGGAGAGGGCGCCGGCGTCGAGAGCCGAGTGGATGGTCGTCGCGAGGTTCTTGCGAGGGTTGAATCGGCCGACGGTGAGGATGTAGCTCTGCGGGGTGAGCCCGTGATACCCCGCAACCGACGGATCGCAGTAGATGAGCTCGGTGCTGAGCCCGAGGCCGACGGCACGAACGTTCTTGGCCTTCGTCCAGGACTCGATGCGCGCTGCCTCGCTGCGGCTCGAGGTGAAGACGATGTCGGCAAAGCCGACACAGCGCTTCATGAACGAGAAGTATGCGCGCTCGATGGGCGTGAACCACTCGGGGTTCGACTCGAACAGCACGTCGTGCAGGTAGACACAGCTCACCCCGCGCTCGATCTTCGCCGCGAAGTTGTGCGTGATGACGGCGTCGGCGCGGAAGTCCGTCGCCGCGTCACGCACGGCCGTTGTCGCGAAGAGGCCCTGCGGCCACACCGCGCTGTCCACCACCGTTGCGCCCTCGGGTATGTCACCGAGCCCGAGCACATCGTGTTTGGTCCGCGTGACCAGCACGAGCTGGTCGTCGGGAAAACGGTCGTGCCACGCGAAGACTATTTCGCGGAGGACGTGGCGCAGGGAATGAGGTCCCTGCGCCCACCAAAAAGCATCAAACACAATGCGCATAATTCACTGTCCTTCGGGTTGGACGTGCGGTGTCGGTTGTACGGGTGGGTGGTGGAGCGGTGTGACCGGGCGGCCCCTCCTTGTCGTGTGCTTGTGGGACGTGCGCTGGGTACCTGGACGGGATCGTCTAGAGCGCGCGGACCACAAAGTTGTCGAAGCGGGTGACGACAGGAGCGGTGGCGCTCGATGACGTCGCGGCCTGAAGCGACGGGCTTCCGGCCGACTGCAGGGCGGCAGTCGAATCGGTGACCGTCGACAGCCAGGTGGTCGGCTCGGCGGTGGTGGCCGCCCAGATGCGGCCCCTGATGGTCGTCGGCGACGTGCCGGAGACCTGCAGCCTGATGTTCACGACGGTTCCTGCCGTGTACGTCAGTCCGGGGACCGTCGTCGTCGAGAGCACCGTCGAGCCCTGCCGGATCACGAGTGCGACGACTCCCGTCGGCTTCACCCAGGCGTCGGCCGAGTAGTTGCCGGCGGAGGACTGGCGGGCGAAGATCCTCGCGTAGCTGCCGGTGCCGGTGGGCACCGTGTCGAGCGAGAACGACACCTGCGAGTCGCTGTTCGTCGTCGAGACACCCGACAGTGCAGCCGTGCGCGTCGAGCCGCCGGGGAGTGTCGTCTTGCCGACACCGTCCGCCACCGATAGCGCACTCGCGCTGCCTGTGATCGTCCACGCGCCACCGGTGGGAGCTGCGCCCCATCCGCTCGCGACGGTCCTGGCGAAGTCGTCCTGGGCGAGAGCTCCCGGTGTCTGGCCCGCGGTCACCGTGACCTGCTGCGAGCTCGTGTCGGTCGCCCCGTCATCGTCCGTCACGGTCAGGACGACCGTGTATGTGCCGGCGTCTGCGTATGGGTGGCTGCTCGTGACGCCGGTTCCGGTCGTGCTGTCGCCGTAGTTCCACGCGTAGCTGGCGATCGTCCCGTCGGAGTCTGTCGATCCCGAGCCGTTGAACGATGCCGTGAGGCCGCTCGACGTCGAGGTGAACGATGCGTTCGGAGCCTGGTTGTTCGCGGGCGGCGACGTGACCGTGACGTTGCGGGTCACCGAGTCGGATGCCCCGTCGTTGTCCTCGACCGTGAGCTCGACCGTGTACGTTCCCGCCGACGAGTACGTGTGGTTGCTCGACTGGCCGGTGCCGGTGGCACCGTCGCCGTAGTCCCACGAGTAGCTCGCGATGGTTCCGTCCGAGTCGCTCGAGCCGGAGCCGTTGAACGACGCCGAGAGGTTGTTCACCGACGAGGTGAACGCCGCCGTCGGAGCGTCGTTCGAGGCGGCTCCTCCCGTACCGATCGTGTAGTGCGACTGGATCGCCGACGCGCTCAGCGCACTCGGGTAGATCGCCGCCTGCGCGATCGTCCCGCTGAAGTAGTCGCTCGACGGCCGTGACGTCCAGCTGCGCAGGCTGTCACCGCCGATCCTCCAGTAGCCGCTCGTGTTGCGACCCGACACGACGTCGGCGCGGGATCCCACCCGGGCACCGTCGACGTAGAGCGCCATGCCGCCCGAGCCGAGGGTCGCGACGATGTGGTGCCATGCCCCGTCGTTGTACGAGGCCGAGCTGTTGACGGTGCGGACGCCGCCCGGGTATAGCCCGAACCACACCCGGCCGGCGCCGTCCATGTACACGTGGCGGTCGGTCAGCGACGAGTCACCCGTGTTGCTGTCTCCGAAGCCGATGATCTTGCCTCCGGACGTAGTCGTTGTCTTGATCCAGGCCTCGGCGCTGAAGGTGTCGGGTGCCTTGAGGTTCGACGGGGTGGCTGCGAAGCCCGTGCTGCCTCCCGAGAACCGTGTCGCGTCCTGGTTCGAGACGATGCCCGCCTGGCCCCGCGTCGCCCCGGCCTTGACCTGCAGGTCGACGTAGCCGTTGTGGTCGTATCCCACGGTTCCGGATGCCTCGTCGAGAGGCCAGTACGACGTAGCCGAGCTCGACTCGATGGCATTGGAGTACGAGTTCGATGTCGTCGACGACGCGACGGTAGCCGTTGGAGCGAGCCTGCTGATCTGGTTGCCGTACGGATCGGTCACGTACAACCGATACGTATGGGTGCTGCCCGGCGCGAGGCCGGTATCCACGAAGCCCATCTGCGGGCGGGTGTAGAAGTTCGAGGCCTGCGTCTTCGAGTAGATCGGCGACGCTGTTGCCCCGTCACGGACGAGCTTGTACGTGAGGTTCGCGTTGTCGCGGTCGAAGGTCGCTGTCCAGGAGATGCGCACCTGGCCTGACTTGTACGAGGTGACGTTCGGCACGAGTTCCGCGTTGGTGACGGGCGGCACCTTGTTGGGTGCAACCGACGAGATGGCGAAGCGGGCCAGACCCTGCTGTCCGACATCGTTGACGAGCGGGAACTCGCCGCCGTAGACCACGTAGCGGTCGTTTCCGGAGACGCTCCACCCTGCCTGCCCCTGCCCGGTTGCGGTGCCCGAGACGAGCTTCGGGAACCAGTTCAGAAGTGTGGGCGATGGGTTGCCCGCGAAGTTGTAGTAGCCGAGCGGATCGGCGGTGATGGTGCCGGTCGCCGCCTTGCTGAAGGCCGTCGCATACGAGTACGTCCACGGGTTGGTCTGCGGGAAAGCGCCGATGTTGCCGCAGTAGTGCTTGTGCGCTGCGACGTACACGGCGTTGCCCTGCGGGAACACCGAGTACGAGTCGCCGTGGCAGTCCTCGATCCACACGAGGTTGCCGTTGAGGTCTGCGGAGAACGTGCCCTCGAGGTTTCCACTCGCCTGGGTGCGGTCTGTCGCGTACACGTATCCGGTGCCGTAGACCCGGTCGCTCGTGGTGGTGAGGCTCGTGATCGACGACTGCGTTCCGGCGTTGCGCACGACGTTGTTCGCGGCGAAGGGCAGCGACGCACCTGTCGATGCGTTGACCGCTCCGAGTCCGCGTCGTGCCGTACCGGCCAGCGAGGTGAACCGGCCACCCGCATAGACCTTGGAGCCGTCGGGCGAGATCGCGAGGGCCTCGACCGACGCATCGGTGCTGGGGGCCCACGACGTGACGCCGCCGTTCGATGCGTTCACCGCGGCGATGTAGTTGCGGTTGTATGTGGTGATCTGGCCACCAACCTGGTTTCCCACCGTCTTGAAGGTTCCGCCGACGTAGACCGTCGTGTTCGTCGCCACCACCGATCGAGCCTGGCTGCTCAGGATCGGCTTGAATGAGGGAATGACCTGGCCCGTTGCGGTGCTGAACGCCGCGATCCGGTAGTACGGGTTGCCGTCGACCTTCGTGAAGTCGCCGACGACGTAGATCCTCGAACCGTCGGGCGACTTCGCGATGTTGAACGCCTGCGCGTCGAGGCTCGGCGCGAAGCTCGTGATGAGGTTGCCCGTCTCGATGTTGTACGCGAGCAGGTTGTTGCGCGTCACGGTATTGGTGCCGGCGGCGGCACCGGCGGGTCGCGCTGTCGTGAACTTGCCCGCGACGTAGACCGTGTTGCCGACAACGACCTGGCCGTAGGCGACGCCGTTGATCTGTGCGGTGGGAAGCGAGTCCGCCGCGACGGTCGTCGGGGACGAGGGACTGCTCGGGTCGGTCGGGGCAGTGTCCGCCTGGGCGGGAGAGGCCACGAGCGCGGCGCCCACCGCCACGCAGAAGGCGGTGATGACGGAGGTGATGGTTGTCGAGCGGCGGCGTCGCGGTGTCATTGGAGTCTCACTTTTGTTCGAGGTGATCGAGGGTTGTCCTGGGGGGAGGTGCTACCGGAAGCCAGTCGTTCGGCGAGGGCTTCGTACCCCGCCGCGACGTGCTCCCAGGAGTATGTGTCCGCTGCGCGCCGCTGCAGGCGCCGGCCGCGGGCCGTGTAGTCGGCGGGATGCGCTTCGGCATCCTCGAAGAGCGGGGCGAGGTCGGCGGCGTCGGTGAAGAAGCGCCCGTCGGCCCCGAGGACCTCCGCGTTGAAGTTCACGTCGAACGCGAGCACGCTCGTGCCGCTTCCCATCGCGCGCAGCAGCGACGGGTTGGTCCCGCCGACCGAATGCCCGTGGGCGTACGTGAGGGCGTTCGCGTACAGCTGGTCGAGCAGCTCGGAGTCCCACACGCTCCCGAGCAGCCGGATGCGCGAGTCCTTCGCGGCGATCGCCTGGATCGTGCGCGTGTACTCGGCGGCGTACGGCGCGCCCCCGACGACGACGAGCGGATGACGGCTCGCGCTCTCCGAATACCCGCGAGCGATCACGTCGACGTGGTTCTCGGGCTCGAACCGCGCGACGACGACGTGGTAGCTGTCAGGCTCGAACCCGATGTCGCGGATCCGCTGCGAGCCGGGGTCGGTGAGGATGGGGGCGCCGTAGGTGAGGAGCTCGGTCGCGGCGCCGAAGGTCTCCTCGTAGTAGTCGGCGATGCCCTGGGCGTCAGCGATGAGCGCATCGGCCGTCTGAACAGCGAAACGCTCGGCCCACT
>Ga0247810_10001938_pt1 | contig 12082 bp, 11 predicted proteins | sample UWRJL119311C1_FD_179918 | JGI IMG/M metagenome (GOLD analysis project Ga0247810, IMG submission 179918) | Plant litter microbial communities from Arlington Agricultural Research Station in Wisconsin, United States - UWRJ-L119-311C-1 | ecosystem: Environmental > Terrestrial > Plant litter >...
AAGATGGACCGTGAACCGGCGCTCCTTAATGCCGCGAACCAAATGAGACAATCGACACAGAATGAACAAGTCAAAGCAAGACTAGACACGCAAATGCGAGAAGGTCGACGGAACATCCAGTACCTCGAAGAGCGCATGCAAGAATTGCAGATGCGTCGAGTCGGTTCGGGGATGGACAACATGAATATTAGTAGTTCTACTGGTCAAGATCAAGGACGTCAACAATATGGTGCTAGTGCAAGGACTGATAGTCTTGGTGGACCACCTGCGCCGCCGCCGAAAGATACGAGGGGTGCACCCCAAGGTAGCGGATATGGTGGGATGGGTGACGATAGGGGTGATTATGGTTCGCAGAATGACTATAGTCAAATAGGTGGACATGGAAATGTTATGCCTCCACGACACCCTTATGCACCACCTGCTCCTGGTCAGGGAATGCCTCGATCGCGACCTAATTACACAAAGCTTGGTAGGCACATTATTGATTATATGGAGACATGATACTAATGTGGACAAAGATCTCATCAAGTACGACACGCCTCATCTCGGACCACGAATACAGCTCATGTTATCCCAACTCGAATTCAAACTCAATGTCGAGAAGCAGTATCTCAAGGGTATTGAGAAGATGGTGCAGCTGTACCAAATGGAGGGTGACAGAAAGAGTCGTGCGGATGCTGCAGGCCGGCGACAGGAGAGTCAACAGAAGATTCAAATATTGAAGCAATCTCTGAAGAGATTTGAGGATTTGCACATTGACATGGAGAGCACGGAAGATGCACCAGATGGTATGAAGTCTTTAGGACCTCCGGAAGCAAGGCTAACTAGAGATAGATGACAGCATCAATACTCCTAACATGCGCAAACCTCTCACTGGTTCACTATCGATACGAGTTCACGCCGTCAAGGATGTCGACCACGTAGCGACCAGTCGCTTCGCACGAGGACCAGAGACTTATGTGGCGGTTAAAGTTGAGGACAATGTTGTAGCTCGAACAAAGGCTACACGAATCGACAAGTGGGAGGCCGAGTACCACAATGTTATGGTTGATAAAGCAAATGAGATTGAGTTGACCGTATATGACAAAGCCGGCGGCGACCACCCACTTCCCATTGCCTTGTTGTGGATCAGAATATCTGATATTGTTGAAGAAATGAGAAGGAAGAAGATTGAAGCAGAGATCAACAGCTCTGGATGGGTATCTGCTGATAGAATGGCAAATGGCGGCGGATCGAATGCCCCTGCTTCGCAATTCAACGCAAATCCTACAGGTGCAGGAGCTTCACCAAATTTCCCAGCCGGCCCTGGGGGTATGCAACAACAACTTGGTGCAGGGCAAGGAATGGTCTCAGCGCAACCCATTGATGCTTGGTTCGCCTTGGAGCCTACTGGTGCCATTCACCTAACTATCGGCTTCACCAAACAGACAAAGGACCGCAGACCATTCGACCTCGGACTTGGCCGTAAAGGTGCTATTCGTCAAAGAAAGGAAGAGGTTCACGAGATGTATGGCCATAAATTTGTGTCGCAGTCTTTTTTCAACATTATGCGTTGTGCTCTGTGTGGAGAGTTCATCAAGTACACAGCAGCGATGCAGTGCGAGGACTGCAAGTATACTTGCCATGCGAAATGTTATCCTAGTGTTGTCACCAAATGTATCAGTAAGTCAAATGCGGAGACTGATCCAGACGAAGAGAAGATCAACCATCGCATTCCACATCGTTTCGAGCCTTGGTCGAACATGAGTGCGAATTGGTGTTGCCATTGTGGTTATATACTGCCTTTTGGCAAGAAGAATGCGAGAAAGTGTACCGGTAAGTGTTTCGTGATTATTTGAGAGACCAATATTGACATCTCCCTAGAATGTGACCTCACTGCTCATGCAGCTTGTGTACATCTTGTACCAGACTTTTGTGGAATGTCTATGGCTGTCGCAAATGTCATCCTGGACGGCATTAGAAACCAGAAACGTAAAACAACCACTCAATCGACAATGGCTGGAAAGACGCTTCGACCACAACCTAAGACACAACTGTCCGACGCTCCGAATGCAGGTAATCGTACTTCTTATACTTCAGACCCTCCAGGACCACCACGATCCTCATCTTATGCTCCATCGTCCACTTCTCAAGAGGCGCAAGATGCTGCTAAAGCAATGTATCAACAACAGACGTCACCAAACAGACCTTCTGTTGGAGATAGACTGCCGTCGAGTAATGCTGCTGCTGCTGCGGCGGCGGCCATGAATGCAGGTGGTAGACCGACCTCGCAACGGGATCAATCATATCAACAACAGTCAGATTATGGTGGAAAACCAGAGTACGGCGCGCGACGAGACTCTCGCGGAGACCAGGCTTACGGAAGTCAACAGCAGAAACTTCCAGCGCCTGCACAACCAAGCTACAATCCCGCTGCGTATGCTAATGTCAGTGGTTACCCACAACAACCTCAGCACTCGCAATCGCATTCTCAATCACAATACACTGCTCCGCCTCAACAACCACAGCATCAACCATCTTACCAAAGTAACGCTCCCCCTCAAATATCACCTACTACTGCTATGTACGGGCAGAAGCCTCAGTCACAACCCGAGACACCAAAACCACAAGTCCAACAACAATCTCCATACCAGCCTCAAGCTTCTACTGCAGTCACACAAACTCGCAAACAAGCACCACCAGCAAACGAGCCTGGCACTGGTCGTCGGATTGGTCTGGATCATTTCAACTTCTTGGCTGTGCTTGGTAAGGGTAATTTCGGTAAGGTCATGCTTGCTGAGACGAAAGCTACCAAGAAGCTGTATGCTATCAAGGTGTTGAAGAAGGAGTTCATCATCGAGAATGATGAAGTTGAGAGTACTCGATCTGAAAAGCGAGTGTTCTTGATTGCAAATAAAGAGAGACATCCTTTCTTGCTCAACTTGCATGCTTGTTTCCAAACTGAGACGAGAGTATATTTCGTCATGGAGTACATCAGTGGTGGTGATCTTATGCTTCACATCCAGAGAGGACAATTCGGATTGAAGCGAGCACAGTTAGTTGTACGGGTCGAGGCGTCTGGATCCATGCTGACACTTCTATAGATTCTATGCAGCTGAAGTCTGTCTCGCACTCAAGTACTTCCACGAAAATGGCGTTATATACCGTGATTTGAAGCTTGACAATATCCTCCTAACTTTGGATGGACATATCAAGATTGCAGATTATGGTCTTTGCAAAGAAGATATGTGGTATGGCTCAACTACTAGCACATTCTGTGGTACGCCTGAGTTTATGGCACCTGAAGTAAGTTTGAACACTTGTGACCATGTTCTCCACTAATACTCTCCAGATTCTCCTCGACAAGAAATATGGTCGTGCAGTAGATTGGTGGGCGTTTGGTGTCTTGATCTACCAAATGCTCCTTCAACAATCTCCCTTCCGCGGCGAAGACGAGGACGAAATTTACGACGCCATCTTGGCCGACGAACCCCTCTATCCAATTCACATGCCGCGGGATTCAGTTTCGATTCTCCAAAAATTGCTCACTCGCGAACCAGATCAACGATTAGGATCAGGACCAACGGACGCGCAGGAAATCATGTCTCAGCCATTCTTTAGAAATGTCAATTGGGATGATGTGTATCACAAGAGAGTGCCACCGCCGTTCCAGCCGCAGATCAAGAGTGCAACTGATACAAGCAATTTCGATTCTGAATTTACAAGTGTTACACCTGTTTTGACACCTGTGCAGAGTGGTAAGTCTTGTTTTCTTCACAGTCAAGTTTTGAACAAGGTTGTGCTAACATTTGTGTGTTGTAGTTCTTTCCCAGGCCATGCAAGAGGAGTTTAGAGGATTCTCATACTCTGCTGATTTCGTATGATGAGGCATCTTATGAGAAATGGTTATACCACGCAGTTCAGAGGCTTTCGGATAGACAAGCGCAATTAGTATGATGAGGATCTTGCAGTATGCAGGATAGAGTGAACCTAAAGCGTCAAGAGCGAAAAGAGATTGGATCTTGTGGTGACAGAGTGAATACTTGGAGGAAAAAGAGAAGAACGCATGTTACATTGCTCCTCTCGATATATTTCGTGCACAGATGACCTAGAATATGTGGCCGTATACAGAGTGTCTGCTCCGTGATGTACGGATATTTAAGATAATAATAGACTATATTGAACTTTGACCTCAGCAGATTGTTCAAGTAGTGTCACTGTGTATTAGAAGAAAAGAGACTAGAAGAGTGATGAGAATTTAGATGGGACACCTTCTCATCGCTGGCAGAGTGCTAATGATATGTATGACTTCACGTCTGAGACCGAGACTATATTTCAATTTTTGACATTTTGACAGATTCTTTGTGTGAAACGAGATACGAAAATTGGCACAATTCATTGGAATGTGCAAGTTCACATCTACACGCTTTCCCTGAGTCTGTGTCCATGCGTGCATGCGCCTCCATTAGAATGCAACATCGGTCAGTGGTGTGTGCTAATACGTTGTTACCACCTCACCTTCTATTGCTCTCTAACAGTATCACAGCCAGCGATAAAGCACGAAGGGAAAAGAGGACTGTCGTTGATAGTCACAAAAAGATCTATTTGGTTCATTCCATCACAGATCGTCATCTAATTCATCTCATCTCATCTCATCATATTCCCGATATCATCTTTATCATCAACTCCATGCCATCATTCCAATTCCTGTTATCACAATCCCAAACCCTTCCCCTCAGCCATGCACACATCTAGTAACTTCTTCCAAACATACACCATTTCTCGGCCAATGCGCCACACTCTGGGTTCAAACACTTTGTCTCTCCCTTAACGATCCCCTCTGGCTGCTCAAATGGTATACATAAACTCTTCATGCCCATGCTTGGCTGCTTCAATTCCTCTGGTCCATCATTCTGCTCTGGTTTGCCCTTTGTTAAATCCTTGATCTTATCCTCACACTTCTCTGCCAAACAATGTGGGATCAAGACGACGTTCTTGGCATCAAGAGCTGGCACAACTTCTTCCCATTTCGTAATGTTGAGTCTGTGGGCGCGGAAGGAGGCTTCGGCTTTGGTGTACAGGTCGGATTGAATAGTTTCGAGAAGTTTTGGAATCTCAGTAGTGAGTGATGTGAATGGAATACGGCCTTTCTCACCAGTGTCACGTCGTGCATATGAGACTACACCAGCGGCTGCGTCTTTAGGACCGTATTCAAGACGGAGTGGGACACCTTTGAGTTCCCAATCGTTAAACTTCCATGCTGGTGTATATCCCTCTCGGATGTCGTAGTCGGATCTTACATCTGCCTTCTTAAGTGTGTCCTTGATTTCTTGAAGTTGATCGTAGAGCTTGGCCTTCTCTTCTGGAGTAGTGGATTTTGTAATCCCGGCCGGGATGATGATGGCTTGGAGACGAGCGATACGTGGTGGGAGGACGAGACCTTTATCATCACCGTGAATCATTACCATAACACCGATGACACGAGTTGACAGACCCCACGAGTTTTGCCAGACGTGAAGATGCGGTGCCTTGGTATCTTTGTCCTTTGAACCAGCAGGATCCTCGACAGTGATATCGAACATCTTGGAGAAATTCTGACCAAGACAGTGAGACGTGGCACCTTGGATACCACGACCATTTGATGGAATGTATCCTTCAACGGTGGTAGTATAGTATCCTCCTGCAAACTTCTCCTTTTCTGTCTTGCGACCACGAACAACTGGAACAGCAAGCAGCTGCTCATAAACGCCAGCGTATAGCTCAAGAATTTGAAGAACCTCTTCACCGGCCAACTCTTCTGTCAGATGTGCAGTGTGACCTTCCTGCCATAAGAACTCTCGCGCGCGAAGGAATGGTGTGGTCTGTTTGGCTTCCCATCTAACAACTGAGTTCCATTGATTGAGACGGAGAGGGAGATCGCGATGTGATCGAATCCATTTCGAGTAGTATGGATACATGACTGCTTCCGAAGTTGGACGAACCGCGACTGGTACTTCAAGGTCTTTGTCGCCACTGTGATATATTAGCATGTTGTTGTATCATATCCTAATGGTAGCACGAACGCTTTTGTGACCCAAGCAAGCTCAGGCGCAAAACCCTCGACATGATCCTTCTCCTTCTCTAAAGACTTTGAAGACAAGAACATTGGAAACGAACACTCCTCAACCTCTAAAGCCTCGATTCTCGATTGGAACCAATTTCGAATGGTATTCCAGATATACATTGACTGTGGTCGCAAGATAAAGAAACCAGCAATCTCAGAGTAGTACTCGATCATCTCGGCCTTTAGCACAACTTCTGTATACCATTGCGAGAAGTTCTCTGCTTTGGTGACTGTCATTCCGATTGTATCTTCTGCTTTCTTTCCCCCAACTATTGGGAGTGCTGCTTGTTTTGCTGCTTTGGCGGCTTTGTCTGCAGCTTGCTTTGCGAGCTTCTCGGCTTTCTTGAGGGCGGATTTGGATGGTCCAGCATCTGCTGCCGGTGGTGCTGCTGGTGCTGCAGCTGCTGCGTTGTTGTCTGCCATGATTAGAGTAGAGTGAGTCTGATCAAGGTGACACTTTCGAAATCAGATTTTGTTATGGTTGTCGTTCCTAGCCGCTTGAGTCAAATTCAAAGGGAGGAAGGAGGGGCACACAAAGCAGTCGCGATCGACTGCCCCTCCTCTTTTGTGGAGCAGCTGTTAAGCGAGATGTTGTGTTTACTTTGATATCATCAGTGGATGTGGACAGTGACGAGTGGACACTAACGTTGAATTCGCGGCGGAGAGCGTGAGATGCAGTGTATCTTTACGATGTATTAGTTGCATGCGAATGACATGTCTTTATAGCTAAAATCGAGTGCGGGATCAGACCATTGGGTTCGTTTGTTGATGTTGGGCTGGACATTGAACAGTAGTCGCCTTTAGTGGTAGGACACATAAATGTCCTTTGGTATTCAGCACAAGATCGAGGTTCGAAAGCACGTCTGAGCACATCGACTTGGTTTAACTTGACCATTGTTATGCTACAATTACGGGTAACGATGAGGGCCAGGGGATGATAGTGCTGGTGATGGTTGTAACAGATTGCCACGAAATCATCATTCCGATATCTTCTTGACATGCAATAGAGCAGGTGACTGTAGATATCTACACAAGTTTGAACTGCATTTCGATAACACCTTACCATACTTTGCTTGTAAATCCTCCGTACTCGTTCAATTTGCTATCTCAAAGGCGGTGTATAGTATGTCTTGGCAGAATATGTGCTTGGCAAGGCAGGCGCGTTCTGCGAAGTTCCAAAATTTGTGAGCTCAAGAGGAGCAACAGTTGATTTATCCACAATAGACCACATCAATCAGCAACAATGACGGCGCTTTTCGAACAACCCAGAAATGCTGGAACTCTGTGTACGCAGCTCCTCCGATCACAAAACTGTAATCTAAGCTAATTCTTTACCAGTCCTCGGAGGTACAAAGATCAGTGGTTCAGACATCAGAGATCAGAATGGTAAGCTGGAATGGAGCTCGACTGCTACAATACACAACTAAGATCATGCGCAGTTCTCGCGACTCAAGCTATCGCAAATGTCGTCAAGAGTTCCTTCGGTCCCAGCGGACTCGACAAGATGATGGTGGACGATATAGGAGTATGCCTAAGCTGGTCACTTTTAGAAATCTAGCTGATCTCCTTAGGATGTCACAGTTACGAACGATGGCGCAACGATTCTAAGTCTTCTTGACGTCGAACACCCAGCAGGAAAGATTCTGGTCGACCTGGCGCAGCAGCAAGATAAGGAAGTTGGAGATGGAACGACGTCTGTGGTCATCATTGCGGCCGAGCTGTTACGAAGAGCGAACGAACTTATGAAGAAGCGAATACACCCGACCACAATCATCACTGGATACAGACTTGCTCTAAGGGAAGCTATCAAGTACATGCATGATAATATCAGTGTCAGAGTGGACCAGCTGGGCAGAGAATCATTAATCAATATTGCAAAGACGTCAATGTCCAGCAAGATTATCGGCTCAGACTCAGAGTTCTTTGCGAACATGGTAGTGGATGCAATTCTAGCTGTCAAATCGACGAATACCAGACAAGAAACAAAGTATCCGGTCAAGGCAGTGAACATCCTAAAAGCACATGGAAAGGGAGCACTCGAGTCGATATTAGTCAAAGGATATGCCTTGAACTGTACCGTCGCATCGCAAGCAATGACTACAAGAGTCACAGACGCAAAGATTGCTGTGTTGGATATGAACTTGCAAAAGGAGAGAATGAAGTTGGGAGTTCACATCACAATCGACGACCCACAACAATTACAACAGATCCGAGATCGTGAGTCGGGCATCGTGATCGAAAGAGTAGACATGATCTTGAAGGCTGGCGCAAACGTAGTCCTCACGACCAAGGGCATCGACGACATGGTTTTGAAGCTATTCATTGAGCGAGGAGCAATGGCCGTGCGAAGATGTAAGAAGGAGGATCTCCGAAGAATCGCAAAAGCCACGGGTGCAACGCTTATCTCATCCCTGTCAAATCTTGATGGTGACGAGAAGTTCGAGGCTTCTTCGCTTGGTTATGCGCAAGAAGTTGTTCAGGAACGCATCTCAGACGACGAGTGTATCCTCATCAAGGGTACCAAGGTACACACATCAGCTTCCATCATCCTTCGTGGTGCTAACGACTTCCAACTCGACGAGATGGAGCGATCAGTTCACGACTCCCTATGTGCAGTCAAGCGAACCCTTGAGAGTGGATCCATCGTCCCAGGAGGAGGCGCTGTCGAGACAGCACTGCACATTTATCTCGAAGAATTCGCAGGCACAGTAGGATCCCGAGAACAACTTGCCATTGGCGAGTTCGCACAATCACTACTTGTCATTCCAAAGACTCTTGCGGTAAATGCCGCCAAGGATTCTTCGGAGCTTGTTGCAAAGCTGCGTTCCTACCACGCCATGTCACAAAGAGTTATGGAGGGTGAAGTTCAGGATGAGAAGAAGATTGCGAAAGCAAAGAACTATAAGAATTATGGGTTAGATTTGACGAATGGAAAGGTTCACGATGAGATCAAGGCGGGTGTATTGGAGCCAAGTATCAGTAAGGTTAGGCAGTTGAAGAGTGCAGTGGAGGCTTGCATCTCGATTATGCGCATTGATACGCTTATCAAGTTAGATCCTGAGCAAAGAGGAGAGCCGGACGATGGACATGGTCATTGAGGTGTCTAGGTGGTGGAGGTGGTTGACTTAGTATAGTGGCGTGGAAGAAGTTAGACATGGTTGAAAAACATGTAAAATATGATAGACTAGCAAGCAATCTAGACTTGACATACCGAGCACGGACCCCACATCAAACTTTTGTTTCAAGTTCCGGCAAGAAAGATGGGCAGATTAGGTGCATCGATGGGAGGTCTACGTTCTTCTACGCTTAGTCGAACAAATGATATCGTCATTGGATGGAATTGCGATATACACTCTGAATTCTCATATGTGGTTCAGGACTCAACAGATTTGCATAATAATAGCGAGAATCTGATGAAGCATACTGACAGCAACCTGACAGCACTACAACAGTCTCTTTTCATCGTCATGCTTAATGCGGGACGACGAATGTCAACAGCCAGATAGATTAGTGCGATGTAATGCAATACAATGCTCAGAGTATGAGTGTTGGATTTTGCGACTGGTGTGCAGAGTATCAAGACTCAGATGGAGACGTCCAGCCGATACTCTAAGTTAGCGATGCACATTAAATGTTCTGTACTCCCCAATGGATTGAGCACTTATATCATGACGAAGTAGGAATTCCAGAGACGGTCTAACTTCTGCGCGTCAAGGAGACACTTTCTCGCTTCATATAAGGATGCCATTGTCACGAAAGCATGGTCTTCAAGCATGTGTATTATTATCACCTCCGATCACTACACCACTCATTCATCCTGAGAAAGCTCGTCGTTCCTAACATCCAGCGTTGATCCAGTGGGAAGCACATCTTGGCGGTGGTCTACATTTTGCGATACTTCGCGTAACAATCGAGGACATTTCCTTCTGACACCCCGTTGCTTCTACCAAGTCTTGCATACAATGCGTGACATGTAGCATTGCCGCTAAATGACCATCGTAGTAGAAAATTACTTATGTAAGATAAAACATATCCCTAAGCCTACCCAGTATATATTCTATCGGAAGGCGATATACACTCAATGTGTCACGATGGGCCGTCATCTGAACGATATCTTTACCACTAATAATCTCGCCAACCCTCACAACTCACATGGAACTCAGTGGTCGCAAGTAGCCCTCAACGACACTGCAGATCATTCCTCGCATTGGTAAATTATTCTTCTCCAAGTAGACTCAACTGCTGACATCTTCTCTCCACTGACTTCGTAGACTCCGCTCCCTCCAAGGCATCAGCTTGAATCTTCCACTAGACCTCGCCAAATCAATAGACATCTCCCCGAAAGACTGATCAATGCCTGTCACGTATGCTAAGCCCATTTGACCCGAGTCTTTATGCACACATTCCATCCTAGCACCCAGTGTTGCTTTCCACCAAGCCGTCTTCTCAATTCTCATCACGTCTTTCGCAGATACTTCGTCCAGTCTAACACGCTTTGCGATGAAATCTGTAGTCAATGTAATCTCATGTTTCCACTGTCTTCAAGTTATGAAGTAGCTCTAGTTGCGTAGGCTTGAGAATTGTGTTTGAGCGCGAATTTTGACATCCTCGAGCTTTAAACTCCATTCTCAGCTCCAAGATCCTGACATCGTCCGCTCTTCTATCTTCTAGACCGAAAGTCGCAGTAAGAAGGAATCCCATTGCTAACTGCTTGCATACTCTGATAGTATATCAGCTGAGTCTCCCCAGGACCTGTGTCGACTCGATGGCACTGGTTCTGGAAGTGAGTATCGCCTTTGCGTTTCTTTCTCTCTCGGGACGAACGTTAGCTTTTTAAGATGACATCTATAGGCAGCATGCTATAACAACTTTTCCTCATATTCGTAAGTCTTGCATATCCAGACTCAGTCTGGCGAAGGCACTGATGAAATCTTTTGATCGGTAAAACTCCTCCACGAGACCAGTCGTCACGGCCTCATCATCAACTTCCATTGCTATTTCCAGTCGCATGCGCACAATCTATGGATTCTGTGCTCTCATGACCACGTCGCGTCGGTATATGTATATGAATATGCCTACGGAGGGAGAATATCCTGAGGACTAGACATGCGGACTTGCTGTTCCATGATCTGAATGTGGTTTTACATAGAATATTCCCTTCTTTATGTGGCACGATAGCATAGCCTCGAGTATATCATTGCTTTGCAAATAGGGGTGCTCCAAGATCCTGCTTTCTGTTGGAATTGATGATTAGAGGTCAGTTATTTCGGGGCCGACATACGATGGGATCATATCAGCTTCGTCTTGCGTAAAACTTTCAATTTTCAGCACTCATTTGTTGTTGCGCGATCGACCACAGGTTGTGTGGGATGTATGGAGACTGTCGACGATCCAGAGCCCGGAGCCAAATCTGCTCAAAACAAACGCACCTGCAAGTCTGTCAATATAAAATGGACAGCCACATAGGATTGACACACTTCCCCAAAGCAGTACCTACAGAAGAACACAAACCTTGTCGGCATGGTTGAGTGGTGTTTTTCGCGCAATGCTCATCAAGTCGGATCCGGGACACGTGATGCGCTGAACAGCCACATACATCCTTGCGTAGCAGACAAAGTATCGATGCTTTCTCCAAGCGACTCGCTTCCACGATGCCACGATCCAGATTTTGTCGTGCTCAAAGCTCCACCTGGAGGTTCCAAGACGACTCTTGACAACGTTACTGCTTCCCCCGGCCCGTGCAGTTGTGGTTGATACTTGTTCAACTTTGATCCACGCGCAATCAACGTCGCAGACCAACGTGTACCTTATTCTTGCATGTGGCCTGCTCACAATTGTCATCACCCACCGATTTTGCATATCCAGTTCGCATAATGACGCCTAATCGAATCACAGCCGAAATGTAGATGATCTTTTCAAAACATGGATTAACGATCTTTTGTACAACAAGTATCATCAACCACCCATCGATTCCTCAGCACACAATCTCCCTTCTTTCCC
>Ga0247810_10001940_pt1 | contig 12073 bp, 10 predicted proteins | sample UWRJL119311C1_FD_179918 | JGI IMG/M metagenome (GOLD analysis project Ga0247810, IMG submission 179918) | Plant litter microbial communities from Arlington Agricultural Research Station in Wisconsin, United States - UWRJ-L119-311C-1 | ecosystem: Environmental > Terrestrial > Plant litter >...
TACTCGCCGCCAGTTCCATCACTCGGTCGAGGACGAGGAGATCGCCACGCTCGCTGCGGCCGAGGCCGAGGGTCGCGTCCGCCGGTACGACGGTTCGCTCGAGCTCGCGCCCGGCGTCACGGTTCTCGAGGTCGGCGGTCACACGCCGGGCCAGAGCGTGGTGATCGTGCAGACGACCGAGGGACCGGTACTGCTCGCGTCGGACTCGATCCACTACTACGAGGAACTCGAGCAGGACATGCCGTTCGCATTCGTCGCCGACCTCCCCGCGATGTACGCGGGCTTCGACACCATCAACGCCATGGTCGCGTCGGGCGAGGTCACGCACGTCGTCTCCGGTCACGACCCGTCGACGCTGTCGCGATTCAGCCCGGTGACGGACGGCGAGCTCGCCGGTATCGCCGCCACCATCGGAACACTCGAGTGAAGGACACCTCCATGAGCAACACCCACCCGACCGCGGGGCGCTTCGCGGGGAAGGTCGCCGTCGTCACGGGTGCCGCCTCCGGTCTCGGCCGCGCATCCGCCGAACGGCTCGCCGGCGACGGAGCGCGCATCGTCGCCGTCGACATCAATGCCGACGCCGTCCGCGAGCTCGCCGCGAGCCTGCCGACGGATTCGATCGGCGTGCACGCGGACATCTCGGTCGAAGCGGATGTCGATGCGTACATGGCAGCCGGCATCGATGCCTTCGGACAGATAGACCTCCACCACCTGAACGCGGGCATCTTCGGCAGCTTTGCGGAACTTCCCGATCTCGGCGTCGACGACTTCGAGCGGGTGATGGCGGTCAACGTGCGCGGCCAGTTCCTCGGCCTCCGGGCCGCCTTCCGCCACTACCGGTCGAGCGGCATCCGCGGCGCGGTAGCTGTGACCGCGTCGATCGCGGGTCACACCGGGGCCGCTGACCTGCTCCCGTACCAGACCTCGAAGCATGCTGTTGCGGGGCTCGTGCACGCGTCAGCCGTATACGGCGGACCGCTCGGCATCCGTGTGAACGGCGTGGCCCCCGGCATTGTTCCGACCGAACTGTTTGCCGCCGCAGCGTCGACGTCGGGCGGCAAGAACGACATGGACCGGCGGGCGTCGACGACCCCTCTGCGCCGTGCGGGCGCCGCATCGGAGATCGCGGGGGTCGTGTCGTTCGTGCTGAGCGACGACGCCGCGTACATGACGGGCGAGATCATCGCGGTCGACGGTGGAGCCTCGATCGTCAATACGGTGCGGCCATCCGGCGGCGCTGGAGCGTGGGATGCGGGCGCCGTCGATGACGCCCTCTATTCAAAGGAGTGGAAGCGATGACTGACGCACTGAAAATCGGGTTCATCGGACTCGGCAACATGGGCGGCCGCATGACCGCGTGCATCGTCCGTGACGGCGTCGAGGTACTCGGCTTCGACACGCGTGACGGAGCCGCGGCGGAGCTCGGCGCGGTGCCGGCCGACTCGGCGGCATCCGTTGTCGAGAAGAGCGACATCGTGCTGCTGTCCCTGCCGGACAGCAAGGTCGTCGAGGCCGTGGTCTATCGCGATCCCGCGTTCCTCGCGGCGATCCGCCCGGGCCAGGTCGTTGTCGACCTCTCGACCTCGGCACCGGCGTCGACGCGCAAGATCGCCGCCGACATCGAGTCCCGTGGCGGCAAGTACCTCGACGCCGGCATCTCGGGTGGTGCTGCCGCCGCTGAGAAGGGCGCTCTCACGCTCATGATCGGCGGCGACACCGCGGCTCTCGAGACCGCTCGTCCCGCGCTCGAGCACTTCGCCGACAAGATCTTCCACTGCGGGGACAGCGGAGCGGGCCACACGGTCAAGCTGCTCAACAACTTCCTCAACGCCGTGACGCTCTCGGCCACAGCCGAGGTCATGGTCGCGGCGAAGAAGGCCGACCTCGATCTCCACACGGTGCTCGACGTCATCAATGCGAGCTCCGGGGTGAGCTTTGCGAGCACCAACCGGTTCCCGAAGATCATCGAGGGCGACTACCTCAAGGGCGGGCTCACGAACACGCTCATGCTCAAGGATGTCGCGGCATACCTCGATCTCGTCTCGGAGCTCGGTGTCGCGAGCCTCAATGCCACGGGACCCATCGCCGCCTTCGGACTGGCCCGCCAGCTCGGCTACGCGGACGAGATCAGCAACACGGTCGTGGATGCCATCGGCGATGTGTCCGGCGGCGTCCGACTGTACGACCCGAAGGAAGAGAACGCATGATCATCACCCCCGCCCGTCGCCAGGCCGGTATCGCCGGCAAGCCCGGCTCGCAGTTCACCGGTGACGCGTACCCGTACCTCACCATGCCCGCGACCGACGGCATCACGATCAACACCGTCGACTTCACGCCCGGCGCACGCACCCACTGGCACTCCCATGAGAACGGCCAGATCATCCAGGTGCTCGCGGGCCGCGGACTCGTGCAGTCGGACGGCGGCCCGATCTTCGTGCTCCGCGCCGGCGACACCGTCTGGGTTCCCGCGGGCGAGCGCCACTGGCATGGCGCCGCACCCGACAGCTTCCTCGTTCACACCGCTATCTCCCTCGGCGTCACCGCCTGGGAGATCCCGGTCACCGACGACGAATACACCGCACCCGTTACCGAGGAGGACGCATCATGACGAGCGACGGAACACACCAGGACAGTTACGACGCAGGGCTCGCGATCCGCAAGGAGGTGCTCGGCGACGCGCATGTTCAGAAGTCGCTCGATGCCGTCAGCGAATTCTCCAAGCCGATCCAGGAACTCGTGACCGAGTACTGCTGGGGCGAGGTCTGGTCTCGCGACGGTATCGACCGGTCGACTCGCTCGATGCTCAACCTCGCGATGCTCACGGCCCTCAACCGCCCGCACGAACTCGGCGTCCACGTGCGCGGGGCGATCACCAACGGGGTCACCCCCGCGCAGATCCAGGAGGTGCTCATGCAGACCGCGATCTACGTCGGTGTGCCCGCGGCCCTCGAGTCGTTCCGCATCGCGGAGCGCGTGCTGAAGGAGATGGATATCGATGTCTGAGTCGACTGACGGCATAACGATCGGCTTCATCGGTCTCGGCAAGATGGGGACTCCGATGGCGAGCCGACTCATCGAAGCCGGACACCGCGTTCTCGGATTCGATCTCGCGGCCGATGCGCTCGCGCACCTCGCCTCGGCAGGCGGCACGCCCGTGCACTCCGCGGGGGAGGCTGCGGCATCCGATGTCGTCATTCTCATGCTGCCCGACTCGAACATCGTGACGTCTGTACTGCGAGCGGATGACGTGGCCGCTGCCCTCACGCCGGGCTCCACGGTCATCGACATGAGCTCGTCGGAGCCGCTGCGCACGCGGGAACTGGCGACGGAACTCGCCGGACGCGGAATCCATCTCGTCGACGCACCGGTCTCGGGCGGCGTCCGCGGTGCCGAGACCGGCAAGCTCACGATCATGGTCGGCGGTGCGGACGAGGACGTCGCCCGCGTCGAGCCCGTGCTTGCGCTGCTCGGTCGCGTCGTGCGCGCAGGTGGGATCGGCGCCGGCCACGCGGTCAAGGCGCTGAACAACCTCATGTCCGCCACCCACCTGTGGGTCACGAGCGAGGCGATGCTCGCGGGGCAGAAGTTCGGGCTCGACCCCGAGGTCATGCTCTCCGTGTTCAACGGCTCGAGCGGGCGCAGCGGTTCGACCGAGAACAAGTGGCCGAACTTCATCCTGCCGGAGACCTTCGACTCGGGCTTCGGCCTGCGTCTCATGCTCAAGGACATGAAGATCGCGACCGCGCTCTCCCGGGCAGTCGGCGTGGAGCCGGCGCTCGGCGATGACGCGGTCGAACTCTGGTCGCGTGCGGCCGAGGACCTCGAACCGACGGCCGACCACACCGAGGTCGCCCGCTGGATTGCATCAGCACCACCCTCATCAGCTCACTAATCAACTAAGGAGAGACGACATGTCATTGACGACTCGTCAGCAGCAGGTCAAAGACGACTTCATCCGCATCCGTGGCACCTGGAGCGATCTCTGGGAGAGCATCCTTCTGCTCGACCCCGACTTCCTCGAGGCATACACGGGCTTCTCGTCCGTGCCGTGGCGCGATGGTCACAACCACCTCGACGACAAGACCAAGGAGTTCATGTTCATTGCCGTCGATGCGGCAGCGACCCACATGTACGCACCGGGAGTGCGCCAGCACATCAAAGCGGCCTTCGCTGCCGGGGCGACCCCGAGCGAGATCATGGAGGTCATCGAACTGACCTCCACCCTCGGCATCCACGCGATGAACATCGGTGTGCCGATCCTCGTCGAGGTGCTCGTCGAGAAGGGCATCCGCACCGGTCCCGCCGACCTCGACGCCAACCAGGAGCGAATCAAGGCCGAATTCACCGAGAACCGTGGCTACTGGCACTCCTTCTGGGACGAGATGCTCGAGCTCGACCCCGACCTGTTCGAGTCGTACACGGCGTTCTCGTCGGTGCCGTGGAAGACCGGCACCCTCTCGCCCAAGGTCAAGGAACTCGTCTACATCGCCTTCGATACCGCCGCGACGCACCTCTATGTGAAGGGACTCAAGCTCCACATCGAGAACGCGATCGGCTACGGCGCGACCGCGGGCGAGATCCTCGAGGTCATGGAGATCGCGAGCGTCATCGGCATCCACGCGGCGACCACCGCCGTGCCGATCCTCGTCGAGGAGGCCCGAGCGGCCGGTTTCGAGCTCGACAAGTGACGATGACGGATGACGCGACCGCGACACTCGCGGCCGCGACAACCGGCCTCCTGCTCGGCGGTCGCTGGGTACCCGTCGACGAGCGCAACGCCCTCATCGTCGACGACCCGGCCACGGGACGTCCGATCGCGTCGGTCGCGGACGCAACGCTCGACGATGCCCGGGAGGCCATCGCGATCGCCGACGCGACGCAGGCGTCCTGGGCGGCGACCGCACCGCGCGAACGCGGCGAGATCCTGCGGCGTGCCTACGAGTCGATGATGGACAACCTCGATGAACTCGCGCTGCTCATGACGCTCGAGATGGGGAAGCCGCTCGCGGAGTCCCGTGCCGAGGTCGCGTACGCTGCCGACTACCTCCGCTGGTTCTCCGAGGAGGCCGTGCGCATCACCGGTTCGTGGCGCACCTCTCCCGACGGGGCGTCCCGGCTGCTCGTTCTCAAGTCGCCGGTGGGCCCCTGCCTGTTCGTCACCCCGTGGAACTTCCCGCTCGCGATGGGGACACGCAAGATCGGTCCGGCGCTCGCCGCCGGGTGCACGGTCATCGTCAAGCCCGCGAAGCAGACGCCGCTCTCGATGCTCGCCCTCGCGCGCATCCTCCAGGAATCGGGGCTGCCCGACGGGGTGCTCAGCATCCTGCCGACGAGCGACTCCGCCGGAGTCGTCAGTACGATCCTGGCCGACAAACGCCTGCGCAAGCTCTCCTTCACCGGTTCGACCGGGGTCGGTGAGCAGCTCGCCGCGCAAGCGGTCGCGGGATCGATCAGGGTCAGTCTCGAGCTCGGCGGCAACGCCCCCTTCATCGTGTTCGGCGATGCCGACATCGAGAAAGCGGTCGACGGAGCGATGCTCGCGAAGCTGCGCAACAACGGGGAGGCGTGCACGGCGGCGAACCGTTTCTACGTGCACCGGTCTATCGCCGATGAGTTCACGGCGGCGCTCTCCTCGCGTTTCGACGCTCTCCGGATCGGAGCGGGCTACGACTCTGCGACGACCCTCGGGCCGCTCATCGACCGCGGCGCCGTCGCCAAGGTCGACGAGCTCGTCGATGACGCGATCGCGCGTGGCGCGTCGATCGTGGGCGAGCTGCAGTCGGTACCCGATGAAGGGGCGTACCGCGCTCCCGCGGTACTCGCCAACGTGCCGTTCGACGCGCGCATCGTGAGCGAGGAGATCTTCGGCCCCATCGCTCCTGTCGTGGTGTTCGACGACGAGGATCAGGTGGTCGAGTGGGCGAACTCCTCGGAGTACGGCCTGGCGTCCTACATCTTCACCCAGGACCTGACGCGGGCCATCCGCGTCATCGAAGCGCTCGACACCGGCATGGTCGGCGTCAACCGCGGCGTCCTGTCGAACGTCGCGGCGCCGTTCGGCGGCGTGAAGTCCAGCGGCTACGGCCGCGAAGGTGGAGACGACGGCATCGAGGAGTATCTCGAGACCAAGTACGCCGCCGTCGACATGAGCTGAGCAACTCACGGCAGCTTGTCGGCTTCGTTTCCTGTTCACCCGAATCGCATAGCGTCTCCCTGTCGCGGTCGCCCCGCCGCGACAGGGAGGGCTCCACCCGTGACGATCGACGCTGTGCGCACCTCGACGATCACCGTCGCATCGGTGCCCGCGAGCCATGTCTACATCCGGCACATCGGCGGTGAGACCGACGATCGCGTGCGACGTCTCGCCGACCCCGCGCCGTCCACGCCCGGTCGCTCGGTCCAGTCCGGCTGGTGGCCGCCGCGGATGCTGCAGCAGCGCTGGATCGAAGGCCACCACAACTTCGACGTCTTCCACGTGCACTTCGGCTTCGACGCGTACTCGCCCGCCGAGCTCGCCGGCGTCGTCGATCTGCTCAAGGGCAGGGGAGTGCCACTCGTCTACACCGTGCACGACCTGCGCAACCCGCACCAGCCCGACCCGGCCGTGCACGACGCCCTGCTCGACATCCTGGTTCCCGCCGCCGACGGACTCATCACCCTCACGAATGGAGCCGCCGCCGAGATCGCAGCGCGGTGGGACCGCGAGGCCACGGTCATCCCGCACCCGCACGTCGTCGACTTCGCGACGATGGAGAGCATCACTCCGTCACGCGGGCACGATGGGAGATTCCGGGTGGGACTTCACGTGAAAAGCCTGCGACCCAACATGAATCCGATACCCGTGGTCACCGCGCTCGCCGACGGCATCCGGAACCTTCCCGACGCCGTGCTGCAGGTCAACGGCCATCCCGACGTGCTCGAGCCGAACGGCTCGCACTACGACGCCGAGCTCGCCGACCTGCTTCACCGACTGGCGCGCGAGGGAGTCGTCGACCTGCGTGTGACCGACTACTTCACCGAGGCCGAACTGTGGCGCTACCTCGCGAGCCTCGACGTCTCGGTGCTGCCGTACCGGTTCGGCACGCACTCCGGCTGGCTCGAGGCCTGCCGCGATCTCGGTACCGCCGTGCTCGCGCCCGATTGCGGCTACTACGCCGACCAGGGTCCCGTCGAGACGTTCGTCAACAACCAGGCCCGCTTCGACGCGACATCGGTGGCGGATGCCGTGAACCGCGCGTTCGCTCATGGCACCCCTGCCGCGTTGACGGTATCCGAGCGCCGCGCCCAGCGCGCCGCCATCGTGGCCGCGCACGAATCGCTCTACTCCGCGCTGCTCACCTGACCGGTTCCTGAGTGTCCCCCGAACGGGTGCAGGAGATTCCTTGGACGTACCCCGAACGAGTGACCCTGAGGATGTTCTGACAGTCGTCGAAACTCACCCCGCTCAGTTTTTGGTTGACCAGTTTCGCGACCTATTGTCGCAATCGTCACACAGGTAATACCCACCTGATTCTTGTCGTTCCAATGATGTTCCGTGAGAGTGGCGGCCTCGACCCGCGAGGCGAACCCGACGCCCCTTTGGAGCATTTTGCGCAAACCAATTTTCCTTGCCCTGACGACGTGTGCCGTCGTCGCGGTGGCCAGTGTGGGAGTGACGGTTTCGACGCCGTCCACCGCCGACGCCGCTGCGGCCCAGACCCTGGTCTCCAGCCCGGATCTCGACTCGCACGTCATCTTCCAGGACTTCAGCTTCTTCCAGCCGTACGAGAGCGACACGTACGAGACCCTCACCGCCCGTGCGGAGGAGCTTGCCGACCTCGGCATCACCGACGTGTGGATGGCACCGCCTTACCGTGCGCTCAACGCGTACAACGAAGAGGGCTACGCGGTCACCGACCGGTACGACCTCGGAGAGTTCCCGGCCGGACACAATGGCGAGACCGCCACGAAGTACGGCACCGCCGAGCAGCTCAAGGACGCGATCAAGGCCATGCACAACGCTGGCATCAGCGTGCAGGCAGACATCGTGCCGAACCAGATCTACCTGTACCAGGACCGCGAAGTCGTTCCTGTGACAGCTGTCAACCAGTACGGCAACCTCGGCACCGAAGACGTGCGCGGCAAGCTCTACGAGGTCTACACCGTCGGTGGCGGCGAGGGCCAAAAGAAGTACGGAACCTTCGATACCTGGACCTCCGCATACCTGAACGGCCTCCAGCCGCAGGAGCTCGGCACCGACCGCGTCATGCTCGACGCTGACGGACGGGCGTACCGGTACACCGGTGGCGACGCCACTGCCGGTAGCAACTACGTGCCGACCGGCATGGGTACGGCAGCTGACATCAACAACATCGATGGCTACCTGACGGTAGACGGCTACCACATCGCCGGAAAGACCGCCTCGGGCGGCGACATCTGGCGCCCGAACCTCATGTACTACGTCGAGCACCAGGACGGCGCCACCACGATCTCGTACCTGGACTACGTGCGGGCGAACCCGCCCGTCGGTTCCGGCGTGACCGAGGCCGACACCGACGCCGAGGTTCGCACGAAGCTCATCGCCGCGACCGACTCCGCCGTCAGCAACACGACGAACGACTACATCGGTTCGCAGCCCGGCTACAACGCCACCTCGGAGCAGGGCATCTCCGCGCTGCGCTTCGACAACAACGACATCAACGACGTGAACCAGAACGTGCTCCAGTACGAGTTCCTTCTCGGACCGGACGTCGACAACACCAACGCGGCAGTTCGCGCGGACACGACCAACTGGCTCAACTTCCTCTACGACGAGTACGACTTCGACGGGTTCCGCTGGGATGCTGCCGGTCACTACAACAAGAACGTCCTGACGGACGCGGCTGTCGTAGCGGCGGAGCAGGTCGCAGCATCGGGCGAGACCGTCAACGACAACCTGAGCTACATCGAGTCGTACGTCGAACCGCAGATCCAGTACCTGAACGACAACGGCAACGCCCAGCTCGCGTATGACTCGGGTCCTCACTACGCGTACCTGAACGCGCTCGCGAAGCTCATCCCGACGCAGAACCTCTCGGACACGATCACGTCGTCGATGGTCAACCGCGTCGATTCCACCGGAACGGCGATCCCCAACTGGTCGTTCGTGAACAACCACGACCAGGAGACCGGCATCCTCGGAATGATCCCGGTCACCGACCTGCAGACCGGTGGAGCGCCGTACGGTACCAAGGAATACCAGCTTGCCGCGTACAAGATCTACGTCGCGGACCGCAAGCGCGTGGCCAAGCTCTACTCCCCGTACAACGTGCCGTCGTCCTACGCGATCGCCCTCACCAACAAGGACACCGTCCCCACGGTCTTCTATGGCGACATGTGGGAGTCGACCGACTCGTACATGAAGACGGAGACGCCGTACTACGACGCGATCTCCGACCTCCTGACGGTCCGCAAGGCGAACGCAACCGGTGAGCAGGTCGTCAGCAACTACGCGTCCAACCTCACGGCCACGCCCGGACAGCACCTCATCTCGAGTGTTCGCGAAGGAACCGACCGCGAGACCGGACTCGGTGTCGTTGTCGGCAACAGCCCCGACCTCGACACGACGATCGACGTGCCCATGGGTGCCGACCACGCCAACCAGGAATACGTCGACGCGATGGGCTACCACGACGAGACACTGACCACGGATGACGAAGGCATGCTGACCGTCGCGGTCAAGGGCACCAGCAACGTCCAGGTCAACGGCTACCTCGCCGTCTGGACGCCCAAGACGGCCTCCGCCGAGCCGGCTCCCACGCAGACGCCGACCCCGACCGAGACCGTGACGCCGGCTCCCGAGCCGACAGTCGAGCCCATGCAGCCCGTCACCCCTGTTGTGCCCGAGGTTCCGGCCATCACGCCGTCGACCACCCGCATGATCGTCGCCAACCCGACGATCAAGTACGGCACCACGACGACCCTTGCTGCTGCGGTGGACATCGGAGCGACCGGAACGATCACGTTCAAGTCCGGCTCGACAGTGCTCGGTGCCGCCACGATCGCGAACGGTATCGCTACCGTGACGACGTCCAGCACCCTGTCGGTCAAGACGCGCAACGTCACGGCCACATACTCGGGTGACGCGACACATGCGGCAAGCGTCTCGGCAGTGTCGAAGCTCAAGGTGACCAAGGCCAAGACCACGACCACCGTCTCCAAGAAGACGGCGGTCAAGGGCAAGAAGGCCAAGGTTCTCGTGAAGACGAGCCAGCTGGCCAACGGCAAGTACGCCACCGGAAAGGTCCGTATCTACGTCGGCAAGAAGGTCGTCAAGACCGTCACGCTCAAGGCGAAGAACCACGGCAAGATCAACGTGCTCCTTCCGGCGAAGTACTCCAACAAGAAGTTCACCGTCAAGGCGAAGTACATGGGATCGACGAAGGTTGCTGCCAAGACCTCGAAGACCCTGAAGATCACACCGACGAAGCGCTAACACCGCTCTGCACGGGGAGGGCCGGTATCGCGAAAGCGGTGCCGGCCCTCTGTGGTTTCACCGCGGCCCGGTATCGAGGCCGCTCGTCACTTGACAGGACGATTTCGCCGCGTCATCCGCTCGACAGGAGATTCTGCGGGGTGTCGCCGGGCCCATCCTGTCGACCGTGTGTCGATGAGCTGCGCTGGCACTTTTTGCCCCGTTCGGGGACCTGCGCTACAGACTGTAGTTCCGTATCGTCGAGTGTGACGCTTCACAGCGCGTCCGCGCCTAGGCGTGACCACGGCAATCGAAAGTCCTGCACCATGAACCTGTCCCGCCCGTTCCTCGCGATCATCGTCACCGCGGCCCTCGCTCTCGGGGGTGTAGCGCCCGTGGCATCCGCCGCCTCGACCGCGCAGCCGCTCACGCTCGTCGGCCCGACCGACGGCCAGAAGCTGAAAACGCCGTACGTGAAGTTCAGCTGGGAAGCGCCCGTCGACGAGCAGATGGTCGAGATCGTCGTCTCGACGTCGAAGAAGACCGCGTCCAACGGCAAGCTCCCTACCCGCGGCAAGAACTACCTCACTACCTGGTACCCCGACCTCGGTTCGTCGACGTTCACCGACAAGACGTACTCCTACGCTCCCGACACCTACTACTGGCAGGTATTGGCAACGGATGCCGCTGGCGTCGAGTACCTCTCCCCGGTACGTGACTTCGTCGTACCGGTCTTCTTCGAGCTGTCGAAGGCGAAGGTGAAGATGATCAAGGCGAAGTACGACGGGCAGCGCTACCTCGAGGGCAGTGCGGTCATGCAGTGCAACTACGGCGAGAGCCAGTACTACACGCAGTTCGTCATGGACGTGTACAAGGGCAAGAAGCGCATCTCGCAGAGCATCGTCGGACAGGGGGACTGTCTCGGAATGTTCAAGATCAAGACGGCCGCCATCGCCAAGCCGCCGGCAAAGGGCACCAAGCTCACGATCAAGCTCTACGGGCGATCCACCCACAACAGCACGGTTCGCTGGGGCGGATCGAAGATCAAGAAGACCAAGGGCGAGGTCACGACGATCAAGTACACCGTCAAATAGGTCCCCTGCTGGGCGGCCCGCGTCCCTAGGCTGGAGAGATGTTCGCGGTGCAACTCTCGGCCAGCGCAGAACTGCGCTCTTTGGAACTCCGGCATGCGAGGGAATTCGCTGCCCACATGGACCGCGCACGCGAACATATCCGGCCGTGGGTGGGGCCGAGTTTCCTCAGCGATGACCTCGGGGGCGCGATCGCGACGCTCGCCCGGTACGCGGATGAGACCGCGCGCGATGCCGCGCGCATCTTCGGCATCTGGGACCACGAGGTGCTCGTCGGCGGCGGGCTGTTGGTCGAATTCAGCCCCGCGTATGGAACCTGCGAGCTCGGCTGCTGGCTGGAACCGGACGCCGAGGGTCGCGGACTCGTCACCGCCGCGTGCTCGGCGCTGCTCGAGTGGGCGTTCGTCGTCCGCGGCATCCATCGCGCCGAGTGGCGCTGCCGCGAGGACAACCTTCGCAGCGCCAGTGTCGCGAGGCGCCTGGGGATGACGTACGAGGGAACGCTCCGGGAGGCGTGGAAGGTCGGCGACACCTTCTACAACAAACA
>Ga0247810_10001941_pt1 | contig 12061 bp, 8 predicted proteins | sample UWRJL119311C1_FD_179918 | JGI IMG/M metagenome (GOLD analysis project Ga0247810, IMG submission 179918) | Plant litter microbial communities from Arlington Agricultural Research Station in Wisconsin, United States - UWRJ-L119-311C-1 | ecosystem: Environmental > Terrestrial > Plant litter >...
CCAGCCAGTCGGGAAGCAAGCCTAAGAATGACAAAGCTCCCCCCCAGGGAAGCAAAGTGGGAACGGCAGACGTTGACTGGAGCAAACAATGGCGGAAAGCCTACGGGAATAACGATGACCTCGTCCCCACTCCCAAGTACATGTGCGATTTTTCGGGAAAAGTGGTAATCCTTGTAAAAGTGAATGCCGACGGAACAGTGAAATCGGCAGAATCACTTACCACGGGAGTTGCAGGCTGTCTCATCGACAATGCGAAGAAATATGCCATGCGCGCCCGTTTTGAGGCTTCATCCAAGATCATTGACGAGGGCAAGCTGACCTACACCTTCTATTAATTCCTGTTAATAAACCGCAAGCGTAACCTTTTCCGGATGTTTTCGTTACCAGTAAGTGGTACCTTTAAAGAACCTTCGAAAGCAGGAACGGCTTTGGTTAATCACGAAAAAACGCAGGCAAACAGGCTGCTTTAAACATCAACGGGTTAATAAAAAAGCAAATGATTCTATTTTACACTCCTGTATTTCTTTAGGTTTGAGAGTTTAAACCAGCAGTGAGAACCGGGTTTCGGCCCCGTTTTAACCGGAACTAAAAACAGAATTATGACAGTTATCATTTGTGTCCTCCTAATAGCGCTCGGAATAGCTCTATACGACTACTATGATTCCCGCGAATGGCAGCAGGTTACTTCTGTAGAGCGCAATAATATCGTTTTCCAGGAGCGCAATAAAAAATACGGCGCCTATTCCATGCGAAGAGATTACAACGACCTTGTGATGCTCATCCTGGTATGTGTTTTCGCCGCCGTAGGTATTTTCAAGATCATCAACTCGACTTTTATCGATAAAACAGTTGTTGCCGTTGTGCCTGTTTACGACACGATCGCCATGACACTGGAAGCTCCGCCCGTACAGGAGATCAAAAGCGTTAAAACACCTTATAAAATCGAAGGAGGCGGAGGATCGGGAACACCTTCCAACGCACCGCTCGACAAGCCGAAGCCGATGGTAGACAAACAGAATACCATCAAAGAATCTTCCACCAGTGTTAACTCCGGCCAGGGAAACCGAACAAACAGCAACAACAGAACAAATACAGCTTCTTCTTCCAATCCCAGTCCTTTTAGCGGAACAGGTGGTTCTGGAGGTGGAAACCAGGGTGGACGGGGTCGTGGCCTTGGAGATGACACCGGAAATGGAACGGGCCCCGGACCGGATGGAAACGGCCAGGGAGAAAACGATACCAAGCGCGTGCTGATCAAAAAGCCGAACACCAACAACATTCAGTCAGACGAAGCCTGTAAGATCGTTCTCACCGTCACTGTTGATGCGGAAGGTGACGTTATCAGCGCCAAAGACAACAGGAGCAAGACAAACACCTCCAACACCGCTCTGATCAACCAGGTGATCGCGCTCATCAAGCGGGAAGCAAAATACACCTCAAGAGCAGGTGCAAGGAACTGGACGACTGAAATTACGGTAAACGTGAAAGCGCAGTAATGACCTATGACGAAACCATCGATTGGCTTTTTCAGCAATTTCCTGCTTATCATATTCAGGGCGTAAGCGCCTACAAACCGAGTCTTGACAATATAAAAGCACTTTCAGCAGCCTTCGGAAATCCGGAGCGCTCACTGCGATTCGTACACATCGCCGGAACCAACGGCAAAGGCTCCGTGTCGAATATGCTGGCTTCCATGCTAACCCAATCCGGGGAAAGAACAGGATTGTTCACTTCTCCGCATATTCACGATTTTACGGAAAGGATCCGCGTGAACGGAGAAACTGTAAGCGAAGAATTTGTGATCGAATTCTGCCGCCAGGTACGGAAACTAAAGCTTGACCTGGAACCTTCTTTTTTCGAGATCACCTGGCTGATGGCACTTTGCCGCTTCCGGGAACAGCAATGCACGGTCGTTGTAGCAGAAACCGGCCTGGGAGGGCGATTGGACGCAACAAACATCATAATGCCCGTTGTTTCGGTTATCACCAATATCAGTCTCGATCACACGAACATACTGGGCAACACGAGGCCTCTGATCGCTGCGGAAAAGGCAGGAATTATCAAGCCCGGCATCCCGGTAGTTCTTGGAGAGACCGATCCGGAGACATTCCCGGTTTTTGAAAGCTTTGCTTCGCAGAATCATTCGACGATCTGCCAGGCGGATAGCGCCATCAGCTACCCAAAAGAGATCATCGGGTATCAGAAAGAGAATTTCGCCACTGTTGCCAGGACACTGGACATTCTTAACAATTCGGGATTTCGGATTTCACCAGAAAACGTTCAGCGCGGGATTCAGAACCTGAGGGCCAATACCGGTTTCATGGGTCGCATGGAGATCGTGGGGCAACATCCGCTGATCATCATCGACTGCGCCCACAATGTTGCCGGAATAGAAAAAACACTGGCCGGGATCCGTGAGCTCATCCGCGGAAAGCTACATATTGTTTACGGCACCAGCTCCGATAAAAACCTGGAAGATATCGCAACGGTGCTTCCGGCAGAAGCCACCTACTATTTCACAACGTTCACCAATCCGAGAAGTGCGGGCAGCGGGCAGCTGAATGCTGTTTTTGCTAACCGATTCCCGGAGTCTGCTTTCTTTACAAATGCAGTTGAAGCGTTCGATTCGGCGAAACAAGCTTCAGGAGAAAACGACACGATACTGATTTTCGGGTCCTTCTTCCTGATCCACGAATTCTACGACCTCATCTCCCCTGCCGGTCAGAAATAATTCTTCATTCATTTTTCACCACAAAAAAAACGGGACCGCTTTTCAGCCGTCCCGTTCCATTTATTCTTTACTACCGGATCATCTGAGCAAGTTCACACTTCCGGTATATCTTGTTATCTTATTCTTGTTTCCTTTCACTTCGATCAGCCAGGTATAAACTCCCTCTTTCACAATAACATCGTGATAAGTTCCGTCCCAACCAATGTACGGATTCAGGGATTCGAACACCACTTCGCCCCATCGGTCAAAGATCTTGAAGTTAAATCCATCAATTACAAGATCAGGCGGGAATACAGGAAGGAATGTCGGATTGTACTCATCACCGTCAGGAGTGAAGGTATTCGGAACGAAAATCGTAAACTCTTCCGTAAACACGATCGGTCGGCAAATACTGTCAATACATCCAACCGGAGATTTGACCGTAAGACAAACCTGTATCTGCCCTGCTTCGATGTCTCCGAAATTGTACATCGGATTTTCAAGAGTAGATGCTCCCGATCCGTTGAAGTCCCAGCTGTAAGTTGCTGCATTCGTCGACTGATCAGTAAATGAGATCAGCGAGTTTACAGTTGTCGGAGCAGTTGGATTGAATGAAAAGTTTGCAACCGGATCAGGTGCTACACATACCACATTTTCAATGGTCGTATCACCCGGACAGCCTTCCGCAGAAATAACACTCAGTGTTACATTGTAGCAGCCAACTGCCGTGTAGAGTGCTGATGCTACAGATCCTGTTCCTGTACTTCCGTTACCGAAGATCCATGAACTGGATGCAACATCCGCAGGATCCATTCCGTTGGTGAACGTTGCTGTAAGCGGCGAACATCCCAGATCAGGGTCTACTGTAAATACAGGCTGCGGCGGATCGTAGATCGTAACGCTTACCTGGAGTGTATCGTAACGCTGACAGGCGTCATGCGCAACAAGCAGTATCGTTTCCGTGCCTGTAGGAACATAACTGAAGGACGGCCCGCCGGCAAGTGTATCGTGTGCCTGCGTGATCCATTGGTAGTCATAACCTGCAAGACCTCCGACGCCCGAAGCTGTCATAGAAACCGGATTTCCGGGACAAGCGCTCACACTGTTCGTCACAGAAGGAACAAATGGTGTTCTTACCGTTACGTTTGCGCTCATCGTATTCGAAACACATCCGTTCTGGTCGTAAACCGTACATGTGAAAGTTGCCGGAGCTGTCAGGTTCACATTCAGGTACTGAACGGTATCACCCGTATTCCATACGAAGATGTAAGGAGCTGTTCCGCCTGTGGCATTCGCTGATAGTGTTCCGTAACCGTCGTAGCAGATCAGCAATCCATTTTCAGGAATTGCCCCCTGAACAAGCGGAGCAGGCTCATTGATAACGATCGTTCCGGACTGTGTACAGTTGGAAGCATCTTTTACGAAGATCGTATAGGTTCCGGCGCACAAGCCGTTGAATACGTTGGAAGCCTGGTAGGTCGTTCCGCCATCAACGCTGTAGGCAACAGCAAGCGCAGAGGTGATCGTAATCGTTCCGTCGCATGTTCCGTTACAGGAAGCATCCGTTGCACTCGTGCTGCTGATAACCAGCATAGGAGGCTCGGTAATGGTGAAAGACGTTGTCGTAGTGCACGCATTGTCATCAACGATCTCGAGACCATAAGAACCTGCACACAGAGCAGTGGCCGTATTCGCTGTAGTACCTGCGGCATTGTTATCCCAGTTATAAGTGTAAGGAGTCGTTCCGCCGGTCATTGTAACAGTCGCTTGTCCGTCGCAGAAACCGTGACATGACGCATTGATCGCATTCTGTGACTGGATAAGCAATTCGGCTGGCTCTGTAAGCTGAACCTGTGCTGTAACCGAACAGTTGTGGTTGTCTTTAACGGCAACATTGTAAGTTCCGGCGCTCAGGAAATCAATCATGTTCTGAGTGGTAAACGTTACGGAGTTGTCAATACTGTAAGTATAAGGAGTGGTTCCTCCCGCTGCTGTAAATGCAATGGCACCTGTATTGTTGCCGAAACAAGTAAGATCTGTCAGAGCCGTTGTAAAGGAAAGAGCAGCCGGTTCGGCGATCGTAATTACGTCGGAATCTGTACAACCGTTGTCATCCGTAACGGTGATCGTATAAGTTCCCGCGCAAACACCCGTAAAGACTGTTCCTGCCTGGGCTGCACCACCAATTGAATAATCAAGTGTTCCGGTTCCGCCTGTTGCTGTAATCGTAATTTGTCCGTCGCAGGAAGCATTACAAAGCGGCTCAACAGCAACTATACCGTTCAGAACCGGAGAAGACAAGTCAAGGATCGTTTCCTGGGAAGTTACAGCACACCCGTTGGCATCTGTCACGACAAGGTTGTAAACCGCAGGAACAAGGCCTGTGAAAACATTGGCAGCACCAGTTGTTGCTCCGTTGTTATTACTATAGGTATATCCTCCTACACCACCTGTTGCCGTAATATCGATCTCTCCGTTTGCCAATCCGCACGTTGAAGGCGTAAGTGCTGAAGTGAAGCTAACCGGGGTCGGCTGTGTGATCACCTGTGAAGAAGAAGTGGAACAGTTGTTCGCATCTTTTACAATGATGTTATAAGTTCCCGCACAGAACCCTGTGAGGTTATTCGTGACATTAAAGGTTACACCCCCATCGCCGCTGTACTGGTAAGCTCCGGTTCCACCTGAAGCCGTTACGGCAACCGTTCCGTCGCAAACTGCATTACAGCTTGTCGGAGCAGGAGTATAAGTAGCTGTAAGTGCCGCCGGCTCCGTTAATGTCACCACTCCCGTCGTTTGGCAAAGAGCAGCATCGCGGATGACAATATTGTAGGCTCCGGCACCGAGATTCACGAATGCATCTGCCGTACCGAAAGTAACTCCGCCGTCTATGCTGTATTCATAAGTACCTGAGCCACCTGCGGCAACAAGCTGTATGAAACCGCTGTTATTGCCTGCGCAGGTAAGATTGGAAACACTGAATGTAAAGGACAAAGCAGTAGCTTGTGTGATGGTCGCAGTTCCGTTCACCACGCAGCCCTCGTTGTCTGTAACAGCCAGCGTGTAAGTTCCTGCGGCAAGTCCGTTGAAAGTAGGTGAAGCCTGGAAAGTAGCGCCATTGTTTACACTATACTGGTAGCCTCCGGCTCCCCCCGTTGGCGTAGCAAATTGAATGGAACCGGTACTTGACCCGTTACACGCAATATTCGTTACACTTGCAGTGAAAGTAACCTCTGTCGGTTCGATCATCGTGAAAGGAAGCGTATAAATACAGTTACCATTATCGTAAATAACAACTACGTGGCTTCCTGCTTCGATCCCGGTAAATAAACCTGTCGTTTGTGTCGGCGGAGTATTATCCAGCTCATAAGTAATCGGAGCGGCACCACTCACATTCAGAACTTCGATCGTTCCGTCATTACCATCGTAGCAGGTTACGTCTGTTTGCGCAAGCACGATCCCCTGCATCTCAATATCATTGATACCGAAGAAAACACTGTCGCGGCAACCCAGCGCATCCTGAACGATTACGTGATAAGATCCGGCAACCAGGTTGGAGAATGTTCCGGAAGGCTGCAGCGGACCGCCATTGATCGAGTACTGGATCGGGTTATTGTTACCTGTTGCATTTACTACCAGCTCACCATTGTTAAATCCGCAATTGGATTCCACGTTGGATGTCTGGGTAATGACCATTGCAGGAGGATCTGTGAGTGTTTGGTTTCCTGTAAACTGACAGCCATGAGCATCTGTAACCAGGATAGAATTGTTTCCTGAGCACATACCGGTAAGTGTCGGTGAAGCCTGGGATGCACCGCCATTGAATGAATACTGGTAAGCAGCTGTACCACCTGTTGCAGCAACGGAAACCTGCCCGTTACACAAGTCGTTACATACCGGGTTCGTAATAATGGTAAATGTTGCGGCAAGAGGCGCAGGCTGCGTAACGTTAACCGTAGCATTAACAAGACATCCGTTGGCATCTTTAACAACGATCCCTGTAGCACCTGCACACAATCCGGTAATTGGATTGGCAGTGGAGTATGTTGCTCCGTTATTGCTGGAGAAGCTGAAAGGGCCGGTACCTCCGCTTACGGTAATAGCGATCTGCCCGTTGCAGGCTCCGCTGCACAAAGCCGGAGTTACAGCAGATACAAATGTCATTTGCGGAGCAGATGTGATAGTAACATTGACTGTATTGGTACAGCCATTGGCATCTTTTACTGTAGCTGTATAAGTTCCTGCTGTTAACGACCCAAAGCTATTCGAAGCCTGGAAAGGTCCGCCGTTCAGTGAGTACTGTATAGGAGCAACACCACCAGATGCGCCGATGAGCACAGAACCGTTGGCACCTCCGAAGCAGCTCACGTTCTGTTGTGAAATAACAGATGCAACAGGAGCATTCTGAGCAGTTACGACTGCTGTTACGCTTGCTGTACATCCTTTCGAATCGGTTACTGTTATCGTATAAGAGCCGGCCGCCAGTCCGTTAAATGTTCCGCTTGCCTGCCCTGCTCCACCGATGGAATAGGAATAAGCAGTTGTACCACCGGATGCTCCCGTGCTGATCGAACCATTAGTGCTTCCGCAGGTTGCAGGAACAATTACGGGTGCCGAAAGTGCCAGAACTGCCGGTTGGGTAACCGAAGGCGTAATGACTACTGTACAGTTGTTCGCATCTTTTACCGTGATGGAGTAACTGCCCGAGCACAAAGAGCCGAATACCGGTGAAGCCTGGAAAGCTCCCCCGTTTTTGCTGTATTGATAAGGAGCTGTTCCACCTGAAGCGGTTACTGTGATCGTACCGTTGCAGTTTCCGTTACAGGATGCATTAACAACAGCAGCTGTAGCCGTTACCGGCGTCGGACTGGTAATAGTAGCAGACGCAGTAGCAACACATCCGGAAGCATCGGTCATCGTTACGGTATAAGTTCCTGCTCCGAGGTTAATGGCCGTCTGGCCTGATTGACCACCGGTCCATGAATAGGTAAACGGAGCCAGACCAACCGGGTTCGATGTTACAGATCCTGTTGTTGCGGCATTACAGAGAATATTTGTGCCCGAAGCGGTTACACTGCAGCAAACAGGACCAGCCCCGATAGTGAATGTTCCGTTGGTCGTACATCCGTTGGCTCCCGTAACCGTATAACTATAGTTGCCATCAGGCAAATTGGTAAAGGAAGCTACACCTCCTGCGGTATTCGGCTCCACGACCGACCCGGAGGCAGGACCTGAGATATTAACAGTATAAGGTCCCGCACCGACAGGATTGTTGATCGTTACGCTACCGTTATTGTAATTCGAGCATGTTTCGGCGGAAGGAGTGACTGTAGCGGGTGTCAGTGATGAGTAGCTCACAGTCATGTTGTCCGTTTCAACGATCTGGGTTCCATCGCAGCGGGTATAAGTCGTCTTGGCAGTATAGGTTGTAGTCGCCGTCGGGCACACATTAATCGTATTTCCCAATCCGATCTGGGTAGCCCCCTGGAACCATGCCGTTGTATAAATTGCCGGACCATTTGGCGTAAAGCGCCAAGCTTCAGGAGTTGTTACTGTCCAGGTAGGTGTTGTATTTCTTCCTGGTGCAGCCACACCCGCGGTTCCCGCAGGATTCTGAATACCGATGATCGCATTTCCACTCTGCCAGGCAGCACACAACGGCTTGTGATCAACATACACATCGATCGCATTTGTCGTCTCGTAAAGAACGATCATGGAAGTAGTGTTTATACCGTTACAGCTGGTAAGATAGTGTGGTACCGCATTAAAGACTACGACGAAGATCCGGCATGGTGCAGTTCCAACAAGGTACCATTTCACAGTCCCTCCTACCCTTGGGTCCATGTCATGGTAAACGCCGAAAATATCTCCGGCTGTTGTTAATGCCGTCGAAGGACAGCTTGCCGTGAACGACCATGGATTAGAAGTTCCGGCAGAACTCCCCATTTTGATCGATCCGTTCGAACCTACCGAACAAGTCGTGTAAGTGGTTCCGAAATAACAAAAATTGAAAGGGAGATTAATGACCGGACTGTAAACGTCATCATTACCAACGGAAACACCTGTTCCACCGGACTGATTGTACGGAATTGGCGGAGTGTGAGGAATGGCCGCAACCGAGTAATTAGCTGTTGAACCCGCGTGAAAGGGCGCCGCAGTTAAGTTTGTACACGTCTGTGAACAAGGCAATACCTGATCAGGACCTGCGTCAACATTCGGACAGCCCGGAAATTGGGCTAATACAGTAGAGGAGGTGAAAACCGTGAAAAGCACGGTCAGTCGTAAGTAGTTTAGCAACATATCCAAAAGGATTTATTTATTATTTCACACAAACCAGACGCATCTTCTAATTGGGCTTCACGGTAGCAGTGAAGTAACAGACGGTGCGCAAATCAGGTATAAATCTAATAACTTTTATCATTAAATAACATACCTAAAACGATCAACTAACCGGATGGTTGTGTCTATAATGCTTTTTTTTAGGGATTTGTGTTATTTAATCAAATTCAGCGTTAAGAAATCCACTGATATCGGGCTGTGCGATAAAAAAGAGTATTCCGCTCGTTCTGCTATTTTTTTGCCTTCCATAGACGAAACTTAATCAATACGTTACGTGCAGAACATTTAAAAAAAAAGTTTTTTTTCATAAAAGCCCTTGCGGAAACAAAAAAAGCCTCTATATTTGCACTCGCATTTGAGTTACAACGGTCGCTCTGAAAAGCAAAATAAAATCTTGGGGGATTAGCTCAGTTGGTTCAGAGCGCCTGCCTTACAAGCAGGATGTCGGCGGTTCGAATCCGTCATTCCCCACCAGAAGCTTCACAGAAATGTGGAGCTTTTTTGTTTTGTAGAAACCCACTTTCACACACTCACACGATCTCTCACTTTACGGGTTCGAATCCTACATTCTCCGCAAAAAGAAAAGCATACTGATCCATCTTAACAGGGAGAGAACAATGAATCACTTGGATGAGGACGATATAGAAGATCGGGAACTTGCCAATAAAAATCCTTAACATACTTTAATCCAATGACAAATTGTTTTTCCAACGAACTGCACGAAAAGAAATGAAAACCTTTCTGATCATACTAACTGTTCTTATTGCTGGTTGTGGAACTGCGTCAAAATTGAATACAAGCGTTCTGACAACCGAAAACACTAAAGATGTTTTCATCCTGTCGAACTTAATTCAGGAGCATCTTATGCGTACAGGTGAACGTGAATTGAACCTGGATGAACTGGTGCAGAATGACACCTTAAAAAGAATTTCAGAGAACTTTCAAAAGGTGGAATTAAAATACGAGGGTGGGCATATCTCTGTGTATTACGTTTTTTCTGCATCAAGAAATACTGAAATAGAATTAACTGAAGCCGAAAAGAAAACCCTCTCCTATAAAAAAATCGTCGTGAAAGACTTGGACGATCAATATGATGGTGAAATTCAGCTGGAATACGCAGAACGGTTTTATCACCTCAAGAGGATTGTAGTGAACGAAGATCGGGAACATAAATAAAATAAAAGATCGTAACTTGCGTTAACCAACTGATAAATCATCCGCATGAAAACCATCCTGTTTTGCCTCCTTTCGCTCGCAATTGTTTTTTCTTCCTGTAAGAAAAAGAAAATAGAAGAAGCAACCATCGAACCGGGTGCGTATTTCCCTGTTTACCCGGGCTCCTGGTGGAAATACCTGGTAAACGGCTCAGATACGATCTCTGAAGGAGTGAGCAACGGATACTTTAAGAGTTCTTTCAAAGGCATTAACGGTCAGTCGGATGAAGCTTATGTTCCTTACTTCAATCATAAGCCGGTTTACAAGTACCACAAAGTTGACTACATAGCACCACCCTTTGGCGATTATCATGCACTCTGGCCTATTCTTTCAGAAACAGTTGGCTACCAGTTCGAACGCGCCTGGACGGACAAGCGGTATGGAGATTTTTCAGAGTACGTGGAAGTTACCGATAAGTATGCAAGTGGTTCCGACTCCGTGCTGGTACTGGAAGGACATTGGGTTTGGGGACCACATGCCACGCACAAAAGCTACCAGTATTATTATAAAAATGTGGGATTGAAAAGCTCCGTAATTATCGACACGGTTACAATGGATACCATCTACCGGAAGACACTGATCGATTACCATATCAATCATTGACGACCGGTAAGACGACGAGATAGTCACTTCCATTTCCGAAAAACTCGCTTCTCAATTAGTCTCGTTCTGCTATTTGACTGATCAATTCAGCACCTTCGACCCGCCCGGCTGATAAGTATAGCGGAATTTATAGACACCACCGTTGGATGTGATCGGATCGTAATAATCCAGGATTTCCATCTTGACATATTTGTTCTGAGCTGTTCTGATCACGTAAGATTGAATCTTCGGAGTGAGTGTTGACGTTTGGGAGTCATAATCGAACCAGTTATTGAAGACCAGGTTATCAGTTGTGGCACCTGTTTCATCTTCAGGCCCTTCACCATCCACCTTGTAGCCCGATTCATCAGCCATAAGTATATCGTCAAAATCGGCGAGCCGGATGACAAGCGCAGCAGTTCCCGGTCCGCTGATCCCTCCGTTCAGCCTGATAACAGATCTGCGGAAGGAAATGTCCCAGTTCGTTGTGTTGGCATCCGAAGCAGGAACTACGCTATTGGTTGCAAAACTGAAATAAACCGTCTGCGGATTGCTAACACTCCCGGTACTTAAGCCTTCCACTGTATGGTTTTCAACCGGCTCTGTTGTTACCGGTGTCGGAGTAGTCGTTGGATTATCCTCTTTTTCATCTTTTTTGCAGGATGTTGTTGCTGCAACAGTAACTGCAAGCAATAAATGGAATGCCGTTCCGGCAGCTTTTCTGATCGGGCTCATACTAAGTGTGTTTCAAATTCGTAATTAAGGCTGCTTCATTGTGGTAAATGAGCGTCTCCTTTTTCCAGGTTCAGCAAGTTAAGGAAAACAGCACAAGCTCCCGGAATTTTAACGCCTTTCACACCTTTAAAAAAGCTTAAATTTCATAGCGATAAAACTGAAAAGGAGAATAATTAATGGGCAAGTTGTATAATTGAACGGCTCACTTTTACATAGCGCTGACGAATTCAGTTCTAAACCAGCGCTTCTTTATTGTACTTTCCTTTGTATTCCAGTGGTGACATACCTGTATACTTTCTAAACACTTCGCGAAATGCTTTCACATCGGCATAACCGACTTCGTACATGACTTCATTGATTGTTTTACGGTTCGTTTCAAATGCTTTCTTGGCAGCCTCGATTTTAACCCTTTGAGCATATTCTAATGGTGTATTTCCGGTAGCTTTAACGAACCTGCGGTCAAAATTTCTTCTCCCCACATTG
>Ga0247810_10001945_pt1 | contig 12040 bp, 12 predicted proteins | sample UWRJL119311C1_FD_179918 | JGI IMG/M metagenome (GOLD analysis project Ga0247810, IMG submission 179918) | Plant litter microbial communities from Arlington Agricultural Research Station in Wisconsin, United States - UWRJ-L119-311C-1 | ecosystem: Environmental > Terrestrial > Plant litter >...
CGCTACGACACCGGTGTTGATCGAACGGACGAGGGTCTGGTTGACCGCGAGGTTGACCGACTCCGCGAACGTGCGGCCAGACTCCGGGCCATCCTCTGTCGTGTTCTCGCGAATCTTGTCGAAGACCACGACGGTGTCGTAGAGCGAGTACCCGAGGATCGTCAGGAAGCCGATGACCGCAGACGGGGTGACCTCGAACCCGAGGATGCCGTAGACACCCGCGGTGATCACGATGTCGTGGACGAGCGAGACGACAGCAGCGACCGACATCTTCCAGGTGCGGAAGTAGAGCGCCATCACGATCGCCGCGAGGATCACGAAGACGATGAGTGCACGGATGGCCGAGCCGGTGATGTCTGCACCCCACGACGGGCCGATGAAGGATGCCGTGACATTATCGGTCGGGACGTCGTACGCAACCGCAAGCGCCTCGACGAGTCCGTCGGACTCCGCCTGCTCGAGCTGGTCGGTCTGGACGCGAACGGCATTGTCACCGACGACAGACACGCGAGGAGTGGATCCGGGGACCTCTTCGTTCACGGTGTCGGTGGCGATCGTCTGGTCGGGGCTGTCGCTCAGACCGGCGATCTGGAACTCGGATCCACCGGTGAACTCGATGCCGAGCACAAACCCGCCGCGAGCGGCCGGGATGAGGATCGACGCCAGGATCATGACCGCGGCGATGATGTACCAGATCTTGCGGCGACCGACGAAGTTGTACGAGCGCTTGCCCGTGTACAGGTCGTTACCGAACTGCGCGAAGCTGAAGCGGGCCATCAGGCGTCCTTCCCGTCAACGGTGGGTTCTGAGCTGGTGGGGTTCGAATCGGTCGACGTCGGCTTGCCCGTTGGGGCGTCGCCAGCGATCGCCGTTCCGGCGGCCTTGCGCTCGGCAATGGTCTGGCGCTTTGCGGCCTCACGGCCAGCACCTGACTTCGCCGGGGCGAGCGTCGGCGTGCGGAACTGCGCACGACCACGGTAGACGGCGCCGAGAGCGTTCGGGTCGAGCCCGCTCGCCTTGTGACCGGCCTGGAAGTACTTCGTCGTTGCGAGCAGCTGCAGCACCGGGTGGGTGAAGAGCACAACGATGATGACGTCGATGATCGTCGTGACACCGAGCGTGAGCGCGAAGCCTCGGACGTTACCGATGGCGAGGATGAACAGCACGGCAGCAGACAGCAGGTTGACGGCCTTTGCAGCGAAGATCGTGCGGAGAGCACGCTTCCACCCTGCTTCGACAGCGGAAACCAGCATTCGCCCGTCACGCAACTCGTCACGTATTCGTTCGAAGTAGACGATGAACGAGTCCGCGGTGAAACCGATGGCGACGATCAGACCGGCAACACCGGCGAGCGACAGGCGGTAGCCCTCGCGCCAGGACATGATCACGATCACGAAGTAGGTCACGACCGCGGCGACAACGAGCGACGCAACGGTGACCAGCCCGAGAAGGCGGTACTGGAAGAGCGAGTAGATGACAACGAGGATCAGACCGATGAGACCGGCGATGAGGCCGCTCTGCAGCTGGGTCGAACCGAGGGTTGCCGAGATGACCTCGGAGCTCTGCACCTGGAAGCCGATCGGCAGTGCGCCGAACTTCAGCTGGTCGGCGAGGACCTTTGCGGTTTCCTGGTTGAACGAACCGGTGATCTGCGGCTTGCCGTCGGTGATGACCGCGTTGGTCGACGGAGCCGAGATGACCTGGCCGTCGAGCACGATCGCGAAGCGGTTACGGACGTCAGACGTCCCGTAGCTGAACAGCCGAGTCGTGACATCCGCGAATTCGTCGGTGCCCTTGCCGTTGAACTCGATGTTCACTGCCCACTGGCCGGTCGAGGCGCCCTGGCTGTTCGTGACGATACCGCTCGACGCGTCGGCGATGGTCGAACCTTCGACCTCTGTCGGGCCGAGGATGTACTTGTAGCTTCCGTCGGATTCGCAGGTGACGAGCGGCTCATCCGCCGGGGCGACGTTCGAACCGGACTCGAGATCGTCACAATTGACGTTGAGGTAGGTGTCGTAGAGAGCGGGAGTGATCCAGTTCTGGTCACTCGCATCCGTCGGCTCGACGCTCGGCTGTGACTCGAGCGACGGGCTCGGAGTTGCGCTGGGCGATGCGCTCGGGTCGGTCTCGTCTTCGCCACCGACGGCGCTGGTAGCAGCGACATCCGTGAGCAGAACGGGACGGAACTCGAGCTTTGCCGATGACTGGATGCGGTCACGGGTTGCCTGGTCGGGCGTTCCCGGGAGCGAAACAACGATGTTCCGGTCACCCTGTGTCGTGATCTCGGCTTCGGAGACACCGCTGGCGTCGACGCGCTGGCGGATGATTCCGACCGCCTGGTCGAGCTGCTCGGAGGTAACCGTCTGGCCGCTCTCGAGCTTCGGCTCGAGGGTGATCTGTGTTCCACCCTCGAGGTCGAGCGCGAGTTTAGGCGTCCACGTCCAGTCGAGGAAGGCGACGCCATAGCCGGTTATACCGACGAGGCCCATTGTGATCACGGCAAGCCAGGCGAGTGATCGCCAGGCCTTCTTGACCGGGGTCGTTCTTGCCACCTAAGAACTCAGCTTTCTATTTGCGTGGTCGCGCTCGCGCGCACACGGTTGATTCTGCCCGGTGGAAGCCGGGCAGTTCAGGCCCTGATGTTACTCGTCGTCCTTCTTGGCCGAGCGCTTCGAGGATTCTGCGGTCGGCTCTTCGAGCGTGTCAACACGCTCGCCGAACTCGGGCTCGCCAACGACAGCGTCGTTGTTCTCGCGTGCTGCGGCTTCACGGTTGGCGATTTCCATCGCTTCTTCAACCGAACGGGGGCTGTCGGAGTCGACTGCCGTGACGACCTTGGCGACCGTCTGGCGGTGAACACGCACGATGTTGCCGGGGCTGACCTCGATCTCGGCAACGTTGCTGACCTCATCGATGGAGATGAGCGTTCCGAAAAGACCGAAGTTCGTCATGATCTCAACACCGGGGACGATCTTCGCCTGGAGCTCCTCGGCCTGCGCCTTGCGCTTACGGCTGTTGCGGAACATGAAGAAGATGAGTACGGCGAGGATCGCGAACATCGCGATAGTGAGGAAATTGTCGTCCACGGGGAAACCTTTCAAAGTCTGTTGGGCCGCGTCAGTCTAAGCGAAGACGTTGCGGGGCCATTGTGAATTATAGGTCATCGTCGAAGAGCGTCCCTGACGCAGACGCCGACGCGGGCCGAAGGCCGAAGTGGTTCCAGCCGACGCGGGTCGCTACCCGTCCACGCGGTGTGCGCGTCAGCATGCCGATTCGCACGAGGAACGGTTCGACGACCGATTCGATCGTTTCTGCTTCTTCCCCGACCGAGACCGCGAGGGTGTTGAGCCCCACCGGTCCCCCGTCGAAGCGCGTGAGGATGATGTTCATGACCGCGCGGTCGAGGCGGTCGAGTCCGAGAGGGTCGACGTCGTAGAGCTCGAGTGCGGCGTTCACCGCCTCGAGTCCTGCGGTTCCGCGCACGAGAGAGTAGTCACGCACACGGCGCAGCAGTCGGTTCGCGATACGCGGTGTTCCGCGGCTGCGACCGGCGATCTCGCCGAGGGCGCTTCGGTCCATGTCGAGCTCGAGTAGCTCTGCGGCACGAACGAGCACTTGTTCGAGTTCCTTCTCGTCGTAGAACTCCAGGTGCGCGGTGAAGCCGAAACGGTCGCGGAGCGGGTTCGGCAGCATTCCGGATCGTGTTGTTGCACCGACGAGCGTGAACGGCGACAGGTCGAGCGGAATCGACGTCGCTCCGGCCCCCTTGCCCACCATGATGTCGATGCGGAAGTCTTCCATCGCCAGGTAGAGCATCTCTTCTGCCGAGCGCGTCATGCGGTGGATCTCATCGATGAAGAGCACTTCACCGGGCACGAGCGACGAGAGGATGGCCGCGAGGTCGCCGGCGTGCTGGATCGCCGGGCCGCTCGACATGCGCAGTGGGCGACCGCTCTCGTGGGCGATGATCATCGCGAGGGTCGTCTTTCCGAGCCCGGGAGGGCCAGCAAGAAGGATGTGGTCAGCGGTACGGTTCTGGATCGCGGCCGCCTTGAGCAGCAGCTGCAACTGCCCCCGGACCTTGGCCTGGCCGACGAACTCGGCGAGTGATTTGGGGCGAAGGGCGCCTTCGAAGGCGAGTTCGGCATCCGATTCTGGCGTCGGAAGAACGACGTGGGCGGATTCGACGCCGGCCACTTCTGCCGGGTCGAAAGACGGGCTTGATGAACTCATGATGACGATCCGGACAATTGCTGGGGTCCGAGGTTCGCGAGGGCGAGTCGGAGCAGCGCGGGCATTGCCTCGCGCTCGGCGGCGTTGGCCGATTCGACAGCATCTTCCACGGCCTGGATGGCGAGGCGTTCGGGATAACCGAGTCCGATAAGTGCGGTCACGACGCTGTTGCTGACCGGTTCCTTGCCGGATGCGGCGGCGGTCAGCGCAACAAAACCGAGCTTGCCGGCGAGCGAGACGACGATGAGCTTTGCCGTCTTCGGGCCGATCCCGGAGACCTTGCGGAAGGCGGCGTCGTCTTCCATACCGACTGCGCGGGCGATCTCGATCGGAGTCAGAGCGGCGAGCACGCCCATCGCGCTGCGCGGGCCGACGCCGGTTACGCCACGGAGGATGTCGAAGACCGCGAGTTCTTCGGCGAGGCCGAAGCCATAGAGGCTGAGGTCGTCTTCACGGACGATCAGCGTGGTGCGGATGGTGGCCTCGGTGCCGACGCGCAGGGTCAGGGCGTGGTTCGGGGTGACGGTGACCTGAAGGCCAACTCCCCCGACCTCGATGACGGCGGTCGTTCCGGCTGCGGCAAGTACGGTGCCGCGCACAGAAGAAATCATGAACCAAGCCTACGTTTGCCCGCCGACTTCTCAGCCAACCGCCACGCCTCCTGTGCGGGGGTGAGCGCACCGGTCCGCGGTGCCGTTGCGGTGCGCGACGGGGCGAGCTTCGGTGCACCGGCAGCCGCCGCCGCTAGGGGCGAACGCCAGGCGTGGCAAATGGCGAGTGCAAGTGCATCAGCCGCGTCGGCCGGGGTCGGCGCAGCATCGAGCCCGAGGATGCGCGCGACCATCGTGCCCACCTGCTTCTTGTCAGCGGAGCCGTACCCGGTCACGGCAGCCTTGACCTCACTCGGCGTGTGCAGGCCGACGTACAGTCCGCGGGCAGCAGCGGCGTGCATCGCGACGCCACTGGCTTGCGCGGTGCCCATGACAGTCTTCAGGTTGTGCTGGGCGAAAACGCGCTCAAGAGCCACGGCATTCGGCGAAAACTCATCGAGCGCATTGGCGATTCCGGTTCCGATCGCCAACAGGCGCTGTTCGAGTGCCATGTCGGCCGGCGTACGGATGACGCCGACAAACACCAGCGTCGCCTTACGCGTCGACGAGACGTCGACGATTCCGACACCGCACCGGGTCAGACCGGGGTCGATCCCCAGAACCCGAACGGACACCGGTTACTCGTCTTCGTCGAGCTGGGCCTGTACCTCGGGTGAAAGGGAGAAGTTCGCGAAGATGTTCTGCACATCGTCGGAGTCTTCGAGTGCGTCGATCAGCTTGAACACCTTGCGAGCGGTCTCAACGTCGACGTCGATCGTCAGGTTGGGTACGAACTCCGCCTCGGACGAGTCGTAGTCGATGCCGGCTTCCTGCAGCGCTTCGCGGGTAGCCACGAGGTGAGCGGTGTCCGTGATGACCTCGAAGCCCTGGCCGCGGTCGTTGACTTCATCGGCTCCGGCGTCGAGAACGGCGAGAAGGATGTCGTCTTCGGTTACGGCATCCGTCTTGGTGATCGAGATGACGCCCTTGCGGTTGAAGTTGTACGCGACGCTGCCCGGGTCGGCCATTGCGCCGCCGTTTTTCGTCATGAGCGAACGGACATCGGCTGCAGCGCGGTTCTTGTTGTCGGTGAGACATTCGATGAGAAGCGCGACGCCGTTGGGTCCGTAGCCTTCGTACATGATGGTCTGGTAGTCGACCGCTTCACCGAGCTGGCCGGATCCGCGCTTGACGGCTCGGTTGATGTTGTCGATCGGTACAGAGGTCTTCTTTGCCTTCTGGATCGCATCAACGAGGGTCGGGTTTCCCGACAGGTCGGCACCGCCGATCTTCGCTGCAACTTCGATGTTCTTGATGAGTTTGGCGAACGACTTGGCACGGCGCGAATCTTTGATCGCCTTCTGGTGCTTCGTGGTTGCCCATTTGGAGTGGCCTGACATGCTCAATATTCTAGCCAGCCCGAGCTGCGGCGCTTTTCCGCGCCGCGCAGTCTCAGTCGATTCGCACTCCGGATGACTTCAGTTCGAGGGCAGCAAGCGCGCGGACGACCTTCGCGTCACCCCGACGCCACGCTGCCATCGGATCCTCGTCCACGGTTGCCAGTCGCGTGATCTTCTGGGTGGTGAGTGCGCGCAGGGCAAGCAGGTCGACGTTTGCGCCGGCCTTGACGAGCGTCTTGGTTGTGCCGGCACGGCGGGCGAACCGCAATCGCGGGATCAGCCAGATGATCAGGATCATGAGCACCGGAAGGGCGGCAATGCCGATGCCAAGACCGGCGGCGAGGTTCTCGACAGCGACCTGCTGTGCTTGGCCAGCGCTCTCGAGGGACGCCCCAGCATCGCTCGCGCCGTCAAAGGGTGCACGGATGCCGGTGCCGATGAGGGGCACATTCCCCAGGTCGGTGCTCAGGTCGGTCATCGTCTGGCGGAAACCGGCGCCGGCCTCTTCCATCTGCACGCCGAAGTCCCGCAGGTCGATCACCAGGCGGTAGACGAACGAGCCGAGCCAGACCCAGGCCGCAATCGCAACGAGTGCCAACACATCGACCGTGATCTGTCGCGCACGTCGGGCCGAGAAATCTGAGTAGAACTTCATGTCTCAAGGGTATGGGGAGCGTGGGGGTTTCGATACGCGCGCTCGTTCCTCGCGAGCTACTCAACCAACGGTTCCCCTCCCGCCGGTTGAGCTTGTCGAAACCCCCACGGGCCCGAGCACGCTGAAGAAACGGATGTCACCGCTGGTTGAGTAGCACGACGCGAGGAACGAGCGCCGCGCGTATCGAAACCCCCACGGAGATGGCACACGCAACGCACGCCGAAACCCCGCTGGTTGAGCTTGTCGAAACCCGGTCACGTGGGGGTTTCGATACGCGCGCTCGTTCCTCGCGAGCTACTCAACCAACGGAACTCGTCCCGCAGGTTGAGCCTGTCGAAACCCCCACGGGGAACAGTCAGTTGCTAGAACGGCTCGATGACACCGTCCACCGGGACGTTCTTTGCTGTCCAATCGAACGGCGGCTCGTTCTTGCGTTTCTCGGCCGCCTCGGCGTCGCGAATCTTGCGTAGCGCCCTCGCCGAGAGTTGCGGTTCGCTGATGTAGTACCGACCGGTCACCGTGTTCCAGCGGATCTCCCCGGTCGGACGCCCCTCCCCGTCACGAACATGGTCGACCGTCACCGCGGGTCCGATGTCGTTGCCCTCCGGGGAAACCAGCATGAAGTGCTTTACCCGGTGGTGCTTCTTGCAGAACGCGCCAAGGTTCATGAACTCCGTGACACCGCCAGATGCCCACGCCACGCTGTGGTCGATCTCGCACGCCTCGGCACGGTTGTTGCAGCCCGGCTCCCGGCAAACACCGTCACGCAGGCGAACTGCTTCAGCCAGGTCGGTCGGCGGGGTGTACTTGGTGCTGCTCATCGTCAGCATCTGCCCCGTCTCCGGGTCCGTCAAGATCCGGCGCCAGCTCTTCGACCCACCGGCCAACTCTTTGGCGGTGTCGATGTCGATCGGACCGTACCCGGCAAGCACCGCAGGCTCATCGCTCTTACCCAGCAGAGAGAGTGCGGGGACCATGATGTTCACCCGCGGGGCGAGCCCACCGTAGGTTCCGTTGGAGCGACCGGACTGCTTCGTCTTGCCGCCCTTCACCTCGGCGCCATCGCCAGCACCAGCCGCTGTGCCACAGCCGGTGAAGTAGCTGCCCATGAGACGATCGCGGAACACGTCTGCCCGCAACTGCGCAAGCGTCCGGGTCTCGCCGTCAATGTTCTTCAGCGCCCGTGCTTCGTCTTCGAGGGCGTTCATCATTCCCACACCGAACGGGGCGTCGACGGTCGCGACGATCTCGCACATTCCATCACGGCGCGGGTAGAGGTCGACCCGGCGCTCGGCGAGTGCTTTGGTGTGGGCGTCGGCCATCAGCTCGGGGTGGAGCTTGTCGCGGAGCTGCCGGGCGAACCGCTCGAACTTCGACGGGTTCATCGTCAGAGCCTTCGGGAGCACCTGCTCCTCGAAGGTCAGTTTGTCTTCTGGAGTGAAGTCTTCGGAGAACTGCGCGATCGCGAACGCGTGCCGGTCACTGATGGCGCCTTCAGCCAGGGTGTCGAGGGTGCGGGTCAGCGTGCCGACCAGGATCTGGCCGAGGTTGATCTTCTTATACGCCGCGTTCTCGGTGATGTTCAGAGCGAGCGCGATCTCCGTCATGAACCCGCGGCGTGCCTCGTCGTTGTTCTTGTACCGGTTCAGGGTCGGGTCGTGCTGGATCTGCTCCGCGAACTGGCGAGTGGATTCCAGCTTCCGGATCTGCTGGGCGGCTGCCCGTCCGGACTCACGACTCTCTTCACGCAACTCGTCAACGAGTGCGCCGAGGGTATCGAAACCGGCGTTCGGGTTGTGCCCGGGTGGCGGGGTGCCGTCCGGTGTCTGTGGGGGTATCGGGAGTTTCTTCATGCCACTAGTCAAGCAAGAACCACTGACATTTGTGGCCACTTATAAATATCAGTGGAGAAGGTCGGATCTGGGGTTATGTGGAGGAGAAGAGGTGGGCGTGCAACCGGTTTCGACAGGCTCAACCAGCGGGAGTAGGTGTGCCGTCGCGGCGGGTTGGGCGTGGGGGTTTCGATACGCGGCCTCCTTCGTCGGCTGCTACTCAACCAACGGAAGGCGTGGGGTTTCGATACGCGGCCTCCTTCGTCGGCTGCTACTCAACCAACGGAAGGCGTGGGGTTTCGATACGCGGCCTCCTTCGTCGGCTGCTACTCAACCAACGGGAATGAACAACTCCGTTGGTCGAGTGCCGACCGAGGAACGAGGCCGGTGTATCGAGACCTGCGACGGTTCCGTGGGGGTTTCGACAGGCTCAACCAGCGAGCGGAGGCAGGGGGTCTTTCGCGCGGGCTCGCAGGCCTCGGATAGCGAGCACCGCGGCGGCGAGGAGCGAAGCGATGCCCGCGCCGAGCCCGATGTACGGGAACAGAAGCGGCGTGCCTCCGGTGATCACCGCATTCGACGGGCTCGTGCGGTCGTACATGATCTCCACGGTCTCACCGACGGGAAGTTCGTCCGGGTCATCCACGGCGGGCAGATTGGCCCGGGCCGTTGCTCCCGTCTCGACCTCAAAAGAGACGATCGGCGTGTACGTCCTGTTCGAGTCAGAATGGCGATTGCCCGCTTCGCGGTTCTGCCGCACTTCAACGACAGTGGCGGAGACGACTTCCCCGTTTGCTAGAACGCTGTTGGTATCCAGCACCCCACGCAGTCCCAGGTTGCCCACGAGTAACCCGGCGACAGCTAGGAAAGCAGCCAGAATGAAAAAAGCTCTCGCTCGAGTGAGCTGACCGCCGACGGACCCCATCGGCGCAACCCTCATGCGGCTTTAACCATCTCGACGAAGTACTCGTGAAAACGGGTCTCCCCCGTTACTTCTGGGTGGAACGACGTACCGAGCAGGTTGCCCTGGCGGACGGCCACGATACGTCCGTCGTCAAGGCGAGACAGAACATCCACACCGTCACCGACGCTCTCAACGACCGGAGCACGGATGAAGACTGCGTGCACCGGAACATCGCCAAGCGCGGGAATATCCAGATCGGTTTCGAACGAGTCGATCTGAGAACCAAACGCGTTCCGACGAACCGACACGTTGAATCCGCCAAGGCTCTGCTGTCCGGTGATCGAGTCCAGAACCGTGTCAGCGAGCATGATCAGACCGGCGCACGTGCCGTACACGGGTAGTCCGGATGCGATGGCCTCCCTCAGCGGTTCGGCAAGACCGAACAGCCGGCTGAGTTTGTCCATCACGCTCGACTCACCGCCGGGAATGATCAGCCCGTCAATCTCGGCAAGCTCCGACGGGCGACGAATCGGACGCGCATCGACACCCAGACCGTTCAGCACTGCAAGGTGCTCGCGAAAGTCACCCTGCAGTGCAAGTACACCGATTCGAACGGACGGAGAGATGGCTGGACTACCAGCCACGCTCGGCGAGGCGGTGCGGCGCGGGGATGTCGGCAACGTTGATGCCGACGATCGCTTCGCCGAGGCCACGGGATACGTCCGCGATTACCTGCGGGTCGTCGAAGAACGTCGTCGCCTTGACGATGGCAGCAGCGCGTGCAGCGGGATTGCCCGACTTGAAGATTCCCGAACCGACGAAGACACCGTCGGCACCGAGCTGCATCATGAGCGCTGCGTCAGCAGGGGTTGCGACGCCACCCGCGGTGAACAGAACGACGGGGAGCTTTCCGGTCTCGGCGATCTCGGCAACGAGCTCGTACGGAGCCTGGAGTTCCTTCGCCGCTACGTATAGCTCATCGCGCGTCATCGACTTCAGCTTGTTGATCTCACCGTTGATGGTGCGGATGTGACGCGTCGCCTCTGAGACGTCGCCGGTTCCGGCTTCACCCTTCGAGCGGATCATCGCGGCACCTTCGGTGATGCGACGAAGCGCCTCACCGAGGTTGGTCGCACCACAGACGAATGGAACGTTGAAGTTCCACTTGTCGATGTGGTTGATGTAGTCGGCGGGGCTGAGAACCTCGGACTCGTCGATGTAGTCGACCTTGAGCGCCTGCAGAACCTGCGCTTCGACGAAGTGGCCAATACGGGCCTTCGCCATGACCGGGATGGACACCTCGGCGATGATGCTGTCGATCAGGTCGGGGTCGCTCATGCGGGCAACTCCACCCTGTGAACGGATGTCAGCGGGAACACGCTCGAGAGCCATGACGGCTACGGCGCCGGCATCCTCAGCGATGCGTGCCTGCTCCGCGGTGACGACATCCATGATGACGCCACCTTTGAGCATTTCGGCGAGTCCACGCTTGACGCGGCTCGTACCCTGCTGATCAGAGTTGGTGAGAGCGGTGCTGCTGTCGGTCATAATTCCTGATTCTAGTTGTCAGTTGGTGGGCCAGGCTGCGGCGATCTCGGCCCGGACTTCGCCGAGCAACCGCGGCACAGCCTTGGTCTGGGCGATGATCGGGAAGAAGTTCGCATCGAGCGACCACCGGGGCACAATGTGCTGGTGGAGGTGGTCGGCGATACCGGCGCCGGCGACCCGGCCCTGGTTCATGCCGATGTTGTAACCGTGAGCCTTGGATGTCTCGGTCAGCACGTTCATCGCCGTCTGGGTGAGACTACCGATCTCGGCGACCTCTTCCGGTGTCGCGAGGTCATACGTCGACACATGGCGATACGGGCAGACGAGCAGGTGACCGCTGTTGTACGGGAACAGGTTGAGCAACACGAAAGCGTGCTTTCCCCGCGCCACGATGAGCGCCTTCTCGTCGTCGAGCGACGGTGCGATGCAGAACGGGCACTCGTCCTCGCCCGGCATCTGGCCGCTTTCGATGTAGGCGATGCGGTGAGGCGTCCACAGGCGCTGGAAGGCATCCGGAACGGCCGCAAACGAGTTAGACGAGTCGACCTCGACGCCCTCGGCCTCGTAGTCGTGTCCGTCGTAGTCCTTGGTCATCAGACCTGTGCCTTGGTGGCGATGGAGTCGAGGATGCGCTCGATCGCCTCATCGACCGGGATGCCGTTCTCCTGGTGCCCGTCCCGGAAGCGGAAGCTCACCGCGTTGTTCGCGCGGTCTTCCTCTCCGGCGATGAGCTGGAACGGGATCTTCTGCAGTGTGGCGTTGCGGATCTTCTTCGGCATGCGGTCGCTGGAGAGGTCGATCTCCGCGCGAACACCCTTGAGCTTGAGGCGCGTGATGATGTCGGTGAGGTAATCCGCGTACTCATCGGCGACCGG
>Ga0247810_10001948_pt1 | contig 12030 bp, 8 predicted proteins | sample UWRJL119311C1_FD_179918 | JGI IMG/M metagenome (GOLD analysis project Ga0247810, IMG submission 179918) | Plant litter microbial communities from Arlington Agricultural Research Station in Wisconsin, United States - UWRJ-L119-311C-1 | ecosystem: Environmental > Terrestrial > Plant litter >...
TGCCAAGAAATCCACTTTCATCGACAAAGCGGCCCGCCACCTTGTTATACAAACCGAAATGCTGCTCGGGGAAAAGCTTCACATCCGCATTGCTTTCGATTACCAGCGCAGGCAGGAACTGAAAGTTGCTCTCCGCCCGGGAATTGGTGGATTCAGCTTCGGGGTAGGCATGTATTTCAAGCGCTTCAGCCTTGATTACGGTTTGATGGCTTATTCCGCCGCAGGACTTCAGAACAGCCTTAGTCTAAGTGTTCCGCTTGGCAGAAAATAACAGTTGTACGCTTCTTTCTTTCAGATTTCAACACTACCCGCAGCCCGTTTTGAAGGTAAGCAGAAATCCCAAAATCAGCAGAATACATAGCCACAGGTGTTATTCACTCATTTTTGTTCATAACTATACATTGTCATGATAGAAGTTTTACCTACTTTCGCTCAAACCAATATTAAAAAAAGTTATGAAAAAGTTGAGTTTATTAGTTGGTGGGATTATCCTTTCCGGTGCTGTTCTTGCACAAAAACCGTCTTCAGATGTTCCAATGACATTGGAAGGTCAATTAGGAATCACTAACCCAGCAGGTGGTGCAGGGCTTGATTTCGTTGCTCCTTCCGTACGTTTCCGTTACTTCCTTACTGATAACATCGCAGCGCGTGTTACATTGGGAATCAACAGTACTTCTTCTACAAACACTGTATATGAGAACCCAGATTTCTCAGGTGCTACAGGTGAGTACATGATCCGTAACGCAGCATGGAATGCAGCAGTAGGTGCTGAGTACCACTTTGCAGGTACTGACCGTCTTTCTCCATACGTAGGTCTGGATGTTATTTTCGGTGGTGCAAAAACTACAACTGAAGGAACAAACACAGATGGTACTGGTTCTGCTTATGTAGCTGACGTATCATTCAATTCAGAAGATCCACGTTCAATTTTCGGAGTTGGTCTTGCTTTGGGTACAGATTTCTACTTCGCAGAAAATTTCTACGTTGGAGTTGAAATGGGTATGGCCTGGGCTAACGTTACTACTAAACCAGGTTCTTACGAGAACACTGCAGGTGGTACAACAACTTCAGGAGACCTTAACGGTGAGTCTAAAGACGGACAGTTCGTTACAGGAAGCCTTCCTAACAACGTTGGTCTTGCAGGTTTGACACCTACAGGAAACCTTCGTTTGGGTTGGAGATTCTAATCTCAGAACAAAACATATTAAGGGGAACTTTCGGGTTCCCTTTTTTTATGTCCTGTTTTTCATTTGAACAAAGCTGTAAATAGTTTAAATTTACCCTGTCAAACAGCATTTCCATAACATGTCAAAGCATCCGAAAAAAATAAACATTGCCATTGACGGCTATTCTTCCTGCGGCAAAAGCACGCTGGCAAAAGCCATGTCGAAATCGCTGAATTACATTTTCATCGATTCGGGGGCCATGTACCGGGCTGTTACCTTATTTGCTTTGGAGAACGGCTATCTCAAAGAAGGCACGTTCGATGTTGAAGGCCTTAAACGATCGCTCGGTGATATAGAGCTGGTATTCGGGGAGCTTGCACAAACCGGTAAAGATCATCCCATGCTGCTGAATGGAAAAGATGTCTCCAGGGAGATCCGCACGATGGAAATCTCTAACCTGGTGAGCAAGGTTGCTGAAATCCGCGAAGTAAGGACCAAACTGGTAGAACAACAGCAGCTTCTCGGGAAAAATGGCGGCGTTGTGATGGATGGAAGAGATATCGGAACGGTTGTTTTCCCGCATGCAGAACTAAAGCTTTTCCTGACCGCATCACCTGACGTTCGTGCGGAAAGGCGTTTTGCGGAAATGAACCAGAAAGGAATGAAGGTGAATATGCATGATGTGGAACAAAACCTTCGCGAGCGTGATTATATCGACAGTACACGCGCCGAAAGTCCGCTGAAACAAGCCGAAGATGCAATTGTGATCGACAACAGTGAGCTTAACCAGGAAGAACAGCTTTCCCTTGCTATTTCTTATGTCCAGGAACTGACGAATCATCAGCCGGCCTGAAGATAAAATCTATGTTTTAACCTTAAAATGCTGGATAATTGGTTGAAAAATAGTGGTCATCCTCTTTCATTTACCATTCATCCATGATATTCACCATCCCGGCCTGAAATCTATTCTTTCAAATTATCAGTGGGATTCACACATTCTTCATTCAAAGCAACTTAATATTCATTTAGATGACATATCAATGAATGAATATCATAAAAGTTAACTTGTTTGTTTAAATTTGCACACCTGTTTAATTCTTACCTTAGTATGTTATCAATTGGAAAAATTACCGAAGAGATCATCGGAAGAAGTCCGTTCCTGCGTGAAGCAATGACAGATGACCTGATCAACATTTCTTCGCTTGCACGAAAAATAAAACCAGAGATCGAAGAAACACTTGGAAAGGAAGTGAAAGAAGGGGCAATCGTGATGGCTATCAAGCGCATGTCACCCGGGCTTTATCACCGGTTAAACCTCAAGATCACAAACATTATAGGAGAGCTCGGCGACTTCCTGGTCCGCAGTAATCTTGAAGACTACACATTCGAAAATACCGAATCTTTACGCCAGAAACAAGCTGATCTCGTGCAGCTCGTTAACTCTGATTCCGATGTTTTTTACACGATCTGCCGCGGAGTTACGGAAACGACCATTATTGCGTCCTCCAGCATTTCAGGCAAGATCAGCAACCTGCTTATCAATGAACGCTTAAAGTCGCACACGCTTGACCTCGCGTCTATCACAGTGAAACTTCCGGCGGTTAATTCAGAGGTTTACGGTGTTTATTACTATATCCTTAAGCACCTGGCATGGGAAGGACTTAACATCGTCGAAGTTGTTTCTACAGCGAATGAATTCACGATTATCGTGAAGCAGGACCACGTAGATAAAGCGTTCAAGGTATTGATGCAGCTGAAAAGAGGAAAATAGTTCCTATCACAACATATTTCATGACCAATAAAACAGGCCCGGGATGTATCCCGGGCCTGTTTTGTTTTCGTGCACCCAAGCCATTTTTCCGGGCATTCCGAAAGTTTTATTCTCCCTATCAATCAATAATCCGGGTATAAGGTATCTATAAGGGAAGTATATGTCAAGTATAGGGGAAGTACGGCTCATATACGGCTTATGTACGGCTGAAGTACGGCTTTGCCTTCTTCAAACAACATGCAAAGCAAGAGCAACTAAGGTCGGTCAGTTCTTATCCACTACCCGACCTTCACCAGTTTGGACCACACTGATAAAAGAAGGTGTTCCCTGGTACCATATATTGCCACTTCCCTTGATATAACCATAAAGCGGAATTCCATCCACCCGTACTTTAACGTTTCCGGGAGTTTCGGAAGCTATGTAGATCGAATCCGAGACATTCAATCCGTAGGTATTGCAGTAACCGTTACTTCTTGCGGAGATCCTGGCGACCTGCGTTTCACCGGTAAGCGTATAATCTCCCCAGCCATGCGAAATATCTGCATCGATGATAATGGATTTCAGATCGAGGGTTACCGGTCCTGCACCGTCGCGAACCTGGAGCACGAAATAATCCGATTTGATGGTCCCGACAGATTTGAGGTAAACGCTTCCTTCATAATGAACATTGATCAGCTCTGTGAAATGGATCGTTACTACCAGCTCTTTCGATTTACGCAGAAAAGCACATTTGTTCTTATTCTTAATTTCGAGCAGGCCGTCTTTCACTTCGTAAGCAATGTGATTCACCAGGTTTTCACCACCGGTAATTTCCAGTTTGTTCAATGAATCCTGGACCAGCACGTAGGCCACGTGAGGATTCAGGAATAAGCGGTTGAACGCATCAACGGAAACTTCTATTGTTTTTTCCGGGCCGTTCGATTTAAAGCAGATCCGGTTTTCCGGCTTGCGGCATGACACAAGCGCTGATACAGCGAACAGAAAAAGAAGTGTATTTTTCATCGCTTGCTCCATTTATTTTTGAACGTATAGCCAATCCCCCACTCTACATAGTCCGCTTTTGCCCAGTGAGCTTTGAGGGTTAAGTTAGCGATGAGGCCGTTATCGAACTGGTAGCGCATTCCCAGGCGGTGATAAAGTCCGTTGTCCGGATTGTAGCGGTCCTTAACGTAAGCTCCCATTCCGAGCACAAAGTGAAACCGATCGAGCGGAAGCACATATCCTGCATACACTCCGACCTGGAAAATCTTCCATTCATTTTTCGGAATATAGGATTTGTAACCGTACAGCGCCTGTTTGGAAATCAGGTCGAGGGAAACTTCCATTCCTGTTTTCACCCTGAAAATCTTCCTGGCAGAAATGGAAAGGGCGTAAACCGGGTATTTCTTTCCTCCTGTCGGAAAAACTTCTTTGAATGAGCCGATTGCCAGCATACTGAGCCGCCAGTTGCCAAACCAGCGTGGAGAAACAGCGGCTTGCTGCTGAAGCGTATCAAAGCTGTAAGGTTTTTTCTCTGTCGACCGGAAACTGTAAGCATAGCCCAATCCGAGGTAAGGCATGTTCAGCCCGAGATTCGGCACCTGGTAGGAGCCATTCGACAAATGCGTCATGTCGAGACTGTAGAGGATCTGGTTCCGTTCATTGAGCTTGAACCGGCCGGTAAATCCGAGGCAGATCAGCGCATTCAGATGCGTGCTCATCGCTACGTCCTTCGGGTTTTTCTCCTGGTCGAATACTTTTGTTATGTATCCAAGGCCGGATGAAAGCTTGAAAGTGAGCACATGAAATTTATTTTCAACGAAAGGAAATTCGAGAAATGCATAAGCTCCGAAAGCCTGGCCGAGCACTTCATTGTTTCCGACCGTAGATCCGTAAGCGGTTATACCGGCATAAGGATTTCTGTAGGAGGTTTTCCATTTTTTATCGCTGGCAAATCGCTTGTAGAGAGAGACTTCCACTCCCCTGCAGGATTGCTGGGGAAGATGTCCCATTACTCCGCGGTGTGCTGCCAGGAAGCCCAGCTTCGGCTTAACCGAAACATACAGCAGCTCATTATTTTCCGATTGTGCAAACGAAACAAAGGGGAAAAGAAAAATGAGCAGCCATTTACACATGCGCCAAAATTACTTGTTTTTTTGTTTCTATTAATTTAGCAGAATGGAAAGTTCTGAAAATAACATCGATCCTACCGATCCGAGACTGATCGCGTTTAACCGGCTGCTGGTCATTATGGACGAGCTGCGCGCCAAATGCCCGTGGGATAAAAAGCAAACCATACAAAGTCTTCGCCACCTCACCATAGAAGAAACCTACGAGCTGGCAGATGCTATTATAAATGATGATATCCAAGGAGTTAAAGGTGAATTGGGCGATCTTTTCCTGCACCTGGTGTTTTACTCCAAAATTGCTTCCGAAACGGGTGAATTCGATGTTTCCGATGTGCTGAACGCCATTTGTGACAAGCTAATTTACAGGCACCCGCATATTTACGGCGATACCGAAGCTACGACCGAGGAAGAGGTTAAATCGAACTGGGAAAAGCTCAAGCTGAAAGAAGGTCCCGGTGGAAAATCAGGTCGAAAATCCGTACTGGAAGGCGTTCCTGCGTCTTTACCTGCCCTGGTGAAAGCCATCCGAATACAGGATAAAGTGAAGGGCGTCGGATTCGACTGGTCGGATATTGCCGATGTAAAGGCAAAAGTGATCGAAGAGATGGCAGAGCTGGATGCCGAGCTGGCTGCGGGAAATTCCGAGGCAACAGAAGAAGAGTTTGGCGACCTGCTGTTCTCGCTCGTTAACTATGCACGGTTCATCCAGGTAAACCCAGAAGATGCGCTGGAACGCACCAACCGCAAATTCCTGGCGCGCTTCAAGCTGATGGAACAATGGATACAGGAAGAAGGGAAAGAAATGAGCTCCATGGAACTGGCCGAAATGGATACTTACTGGAACAAAGCCAAGGTCGCTCTCCGCAGCAAATAACAGATGCAAACAGTTGAATCAATAATAGATACTGTTTGTCCTTTTTTTCACAAAACTCATGTAAGTTACAAGTAAATATGTAACTTCGAACCCGCCCAAAAAGCGCTTTATCGTTACTTATGAAGTTATTTTTCTCCTTGATTGCATTCCTGTTTGTAACCTCTTTTTCCTTCGCCCAGGAGCATACTGTTCGTGGATTTCTTTACGACCAGGCTGACGGTGAGGTGATTCCTTTCCAGGTTATGTCACTGATACCGACCACCGAAGGACAGGAAATCGAATATGTTCAAACGGATGTCAACGGATTCTTTTCGTTTGCAAAAGTACCGATGGGAGAATATGTGCTGCAGGTGGAAAGCCCTGATTACAAGATTTACCAGCGGCCGATCGTCGTAACGCAAAAAGAAGGCATTACAACGCTCAAGATAGACTTGCTGACTCCTGACACACCAACGGATCTCGATACTTTCCGTTTGTCGGCATCTCAGCAGGACAAGGTAAATAAAGTGCTTATCTCACAGATAAAGCTGGATAAAGCGGAGATCGAACGCATTCCTTCCGTTGGTGGTGAAAGCGATGTGATCAGCGCATTTATGGTAACTCCGGGTGTTGTTACAACAGGTGACCAGGGCGGCCAGCTCTACGTTCGCGGAGGAACGCCGATCCAGAATAAGATCCTGCTCGATGGAATGACCATTTACAATCCTTTTCACTCTATCGGGTTCTTCTCCATCTTTGAAACGGAGCTGGTGAAAAACGTAGACATTTATACCGGAGGATTTGAAGCGAAATACGGCGGAAGGATCTCTTCTATCATGGACATTACCTACCGCGACGGTAACAAGAAAGATTTCGGCGGAAAAGTATCCGTATCTCCTTTCCTGGCAAAACTCGTTCTCGAAGGGCCGCTTTACCGCGCCAAAACAGAAGGCGGTGGTTCCGGATCCTACATTTTCTCCGCAAAACATTCCCTGCTCGATTACACGGCAAAAACACTCTACCGCGGTGTGAATTCAGGAAATGGACTGCCTTACAACTTTACCGACCTTTACGGAAAGATCACGCTTTCTTCGGGAGGCGGATCGAAATTCTCGTTCTTCGGTTTTAACAACAACGATGCGGTTGATTATTCAGGAGTTGCCAATTTGAAATTCAAGCAGTCAGGCGGGGGAATGTCCTTTGTTCTTGTTCCTGCAGGATCTCCGATCTTCATCAAAGGTCACCTGAACGGTTCAGGATTCGAAACCACTTTTGAGGAAGTCGGATCGGCGACCAGAACAAGCTCTATTAAAGGAGCCGACCTCGGATTTGATTTCACTTACTTCCTGAAGGACGAAAGCCAGGTCGATTACGGGATCAACATCAACCTTTTTAACACGAACTTCCTCACTTACAACGAAGTTGCATCTAAAATCGAGTCGAATACCTTTTCTACAGAGATCGGCGCTTACTTCAACTACAAATTTGTCAGCAACCGCTGGGTTATTCAACCAGGGTTCAGAGTCCAGGCTTATGCTTCCCTCAGCACTATTTCTCCTGAGCCGCGCCTCGGAGTTAAATACAACGCGACCGAAAAGCTTCGCATTAAATTCGCCGGCGGACGTTACTCGCAAAACTTTACATCCGCCTCCTCCGACCGCGACGTCGTGAATCTTTTCAACGGCTTATTATCGGCGCCGGTGAATGTTCAGAGCACTTTTACCACTCCGAACGGCAGCATTAAAAATCCGAAGAACGGTATCCAGTATTCGTGGCATGCCATCCTTGGAATGGAATACGATATCAATAAATACTGGAACATCAACCTGGAAGGCTACTACAAATTCTTCCCGCAGCTGAGCAACATCAATGTGAACAAGCTGTATGATGATGTTTCCGAGTTCACCGATGTGGATGACGTTTACAAAAAAGACTTCCTGATCGAATCCGGTGTTTCTTACGGGGCCGACCTTCTTTTGAAATACTCCCGCGAGCGTATTTTCCTCTGGGGAGTTTATTCTTACGGAAAATCCACACGCTGGGATGGTTTCGCCACTTATGCTCCTGTCTTCGACCGCCGTCACAACATCAACCTGGTAGGAACTTACCTGTTCGGAAGCAAAAAAGACCTTGAGCTGAGCATTCGCTGGAACTTAGGATCAGGATTGCCTTTCACTCCGACAGCCGGGTTCTACCAGCCGGATAACTTCTCAACAGGAGTAACAACTGATTACACTTCTACCAATTCCTCACAGGTCGGATTACTTCTCGGAGATTTCAACAGTAAGCGTCTTCCTTACTATCACCGAATGGACGTAACTATTAAGAAACGAATAGAGTTCAAAAACAAAACAGAGATGGAAATCACTGCAAGCGTTACGAATATCTATAACAGGAGAAACATCTTTTATGTGAATCGTGTTACTAATCAGCGTATTGACCAGTTCCCTATTCTTCCGAGCTTAGGCGTGAGCTATAAATTCTAAACCGTTTATCATCCGTATTTACCATTAATAAATTATTAATGAATTAAAGCCTCCATATTGGGGGCTTTTTTGTTTTTGCAGCCAACTGTGTTATCTTTAGCACGTCTAACACGTAATTAGACAATTAAATTCTACTGCTACATGTTACTACACTACGCTCGTATTCGTGAGAAATTGCTGTACGTATCCCCTACTTTTAATCGCCTCTTTTTTAAGCCTGTTCTCCTGTTTTTCGTTCTTCTCGTGGGAAGTTCCCTGAATTTAAGTGCGCAAACAACGGCTTCGGATACTACAGCAGAGCTTTCTGCCCTTTTCAGCGAGAGAACAGAGCTGGTAAGCCAATCGAAAAGCACCCGTGAGCTCGACCGTCGGATTTATCAGCTGGGATCAAAACCAAAAGCGATCATTCAGACATCAACGCTTGAAAACGGCACTATTCATCTCGAATTCCCTTATTACCTTGATATTTCGGAAAGAAGCACAGGACGTATCACCCAGATGGTGACCCAGCAGTTTCCGTTCCTGACCTCGATCGACTACAATATTCCTGAAACGATTATCGTATGCCTGCTTGCTGCGGGAACTTCAGAAAGTCAACTGGAAGAAATCACTAATTACTTCGGATTTAGCGGCTATGAGAAAGTTAATTAAGTTATCCCTGCTGCTGGCATTTATCGGAATGCTCAGCCCACAGCAACTGCGTTCTCAGTGTAATACGAACAGCTCGATCTGTACTTCGGGCTTAGCCGGCCCGTTCAACTTTGTATCTCCGGGTCCGCAGGTGAGCACCTGCCTCGACTGGATGCAGGGATTCTGGGCTTTTCCCGCTCCGTCTACATTCGGTTACATTATTCTACACATTACCACATCGGGGCCTTTAAACATGCTCATTGACGGCAACGGGTCTACGGGCTACCTGGATGTTGCTGTTTTTAACATTCCCCCGGGACAATCTCCCTGTGCAGCCATTCAGAACTCGGCGAACCAGATAGGCTGTAACTATGCTCAGAATAATGGCGGTTGTAACCAGTTCGGAACTGCGTTTAGCTGCTCGAGCTCCATTCCCGCGCCGAATGTTGTGGCAGGACAGGAATTGATGATCGTAGTTGAGAACTGGTCCGGAGGCCCTTCGAGTAACTTTACGCTAAGTCTGGGACCGCCTCCGGGAGCCCAGACAGGACCGCCGAATTCAACCATAACTCCGGTAGGGCCGTTCTGCAATACCGGTGCACCTGTTCAGCTTGTTGCTGTCGATATGGGTGGCGTATGGTCAGGACCAGGAACTTCCGCTTCGGGGATGTTCAATCCGGCAACGGCAGGCCCGGGAACACATACGATCAGCTATTCAGTTGGTGTTGCACCCTGCAATTCAGTCGTATCGACAACAACTATCACTGTCAATACGAACACCGTAACTGTTTCACCGGCTGCCACTATCTGCGGCGGCGGAAGCACTGTACTTACAGCGAGCGGCTCGGGAAGCTACACCTGGAGCCCGACAACCGGGCTATCTCCGACCACGGGGGCAACTGTAACGGCCAGCCCGGCGACGACCACTACTTATACAGTCACCGGAACCACCGGAACCTGCAGCAGTACGGCAACCGTAACGGTAACCGTCGGGGGATCTCCCGCAGTCACTGCAAGCCCTGCCCAGAGTCATTGCGCAGGCGCAGCCGTTCCGGCAACAGCTTTCACCGGCGGATCTTCCGGAACCACTTACAACTGGACCAACAGCAACACGGCAATCGGACTTGGAGCAAGCGGAACAGGAAGTCTTCCTGCTTTTACTGCGACGAACAGCACCAGCGCGGCTATCGTTTCAACCATCACCGTTACACCGGTAATGGGATCCTGTACGGGAACACCCCAGACTTTTACGATTACCGTTAAGCCTTCTCCGATCTTCACGCCTGTTACCCCGGTTTCCGTGTGTGCAGGATCTCCGGTACCGGCATCGGCTTTTGCCAGTACTCCGGCAGGCGCCACCTACAACTGGACGAATTCAAATACAGCCATTGGCTTGGGAGCTTCCGGAACCAACGACTACGCCTCCTTCACCGGGCTGAACAGTACTTCCGCTCCTATTTCGGGAACAATTACCGTGACACCGACCCTGAACGGCTGTAACGGAACAGCAGGTACTTATACCATTACGGTGAATCCGCAGCCCACCATGACAACTCCGGCGAATGTTTCTGTTTGCGCGGGTGCTCCTGTGGCAGGTTCAGCTTTTTCCCCGGCCGGAGCGACCTTTAACTGGACCAATTCCAACACTTCGATCGGGCTGGGAGCTTCCGGAACAGGAGATTACCCCGGATTTACTGCTGTCAATGCCGGCTCAACCGCTCAGACGGGTACCATCACTGTTACTCCCTCTTTCGGAACGTGTACTGGAATTCCTGTTACTTACAGCATTACCGTGAATCCCGGGCCGATCATTCAACCGGTTTCGGATATTCTACAATGTGTAGGATCGACTGTTCCTGCTTCGAGTTACGTGATCACCCCGGCTACAGCTACGGCTACCTGGACCAATTCCAATACTTCGATCGGACTGGGTGCTTCGGGATCGGGCAACACACCGGCTTTCACTTCAACAAATCCGGGAACGGGAACGATCTCAGGAACCATAACGGTTAATGCTTCGGCGTTTGGCTGTAATGCTGCGCCACAAACCTATACGATCACTATCGGGCAATCACCGGGCATAACACAACCTCCGAATATCTCACAATGTGCGGGTACACAGGTGCCAGCCAGCAGTTTTGTAACAAATCCTGCCGGTTCCACTTTGAACTGGACCAATTCCAATACTTCAATCGGGCTGCCAGCCAGCGGAACAGGTCAGTTTGCCGCATTCACAGGAACGAATAGCGGAACGACTCCTGTTACGGCCAATGTAACAGTCACTCCTTCCATCGGAACATGTGTCGGAACTCCTGTGACTTATGCGATAACGATCAATCCACAGCCTACGGCAACAGCATCCAACAATGGTCCTATCTGCCAGGGCGGACAGATCAACCTATCTGCAAACAGCTTTACGGGAGCTACTTATTCGTGGACAGGACCCAATTCCTACACTTCCAACCTGCAGAATCCTGTTCTGACGAATATACAGCCGGGCCAGGGAGGAACTTATACGCTTACCATCACCAGCAATGGCTGTTCGGCTACTGCATCGACAACCGTTGTTGTAAGTCCGGGAGTAGCTTCGGTTATCACTCCTGCAGGGCCGTTCTGCCAAAATAACGGCGTTGTTTATCTCACGGTTAGCTCTTCAGGAGGAACGTGGTCAGGAAGTGGAATTACAGATCCTGCGACCGGCCAGTTCGATGCCTCGCAGGCTGTGAGCGGCAACAATACCATCACTTACACTCCGATCGGAACCTGCAACGCTCCGGCAACAACCGTCATTGTTGTTAATCCTATACCTACCGTTCAGTTTTTCAGCGGCGACCGTACAGGATGTGAGCCACATACGGCTTTGCTTGTTGATCAGTCTTCACCGGCAAGCACATCTGTTCTCTGGGATTTCGGCGACGGATCGACTTCGACCCAGACAGGATATGTTGCTCACCAATATGTGAGTGCGGGATGCTACACCATTACGCTGACGAGTACCAGCAACGGCTGCAGCAAT
>Ga0247810_10001949_pt1 | contig 12028 bp, 9 predicted proteins | sample UWRJL119311C1_FD_179918 | JGI IMG/M metagenome (GOLD analysis project Ga0247810, IMG submission 179918) | Plant litter microbial communities from Arlington Agricultural Research Station in Wisconsin, United States - UWRJ-L119-311C-1 | ecosystem: Environmental > Terrestrial > Plant litter >...
CTTTAAAATAAAAAAAAAAAAAATAGCTTTTATTTTGTATCAGTTTGGTGTCCTATCAGGAAGATCAAACGGTGTAAGAAGCCAAGCGTTGACAACCTGTAACATTCTAAACGAATTAGGAGATGAATGTGTTCTTATAAATGCTTGGGAACATTATGATTGGAAATCGTTTGATGCAATTCATATTTATGGGTATGATATTGCGATTCATACTTTTGTAAAAATGCTGCTAAAAAAAAACCCTAATATATACTTATCTCCAATTATAGACTCTACTAAATCATATAGTTTGTATAAATGGGCAACATTTAATGGTTTTGAAAAATTAAGGTTATACAGTAATAATTACGCATTACGTAAAGCGCTTGGGTTAGTAAAAGGGGTGTGTGCTAGAAGTACACATGAAGCTAAATATTATAATTTGTCTTTTGGAGTTGATTCTCAAAAAATTTTTACCATACCGCTTTCTTATACTATAGAAGCTCCAGAAAATATTTATGAAATTTTAAAAAGAAAAGAAAATTTTTGTTTTCATTTAAGTTCTCTTTATCAAGAGCGAAAAAATGTAATCCGACTCGTGGAGGCTGCAAAAAAATATGGTTTTAAACTTGTACTTGCAGGAAGTAAGGGTAGTGAGAATGATTTTTTTAAAATTCAACAAGCAATAGGTACCGCAAAAAACATAACTGTTTTAGGATATATTTCAGACAGTGAATTAATTGATTTGTATTCAAAGGCCAAGGTATTCGCGTTGCCAAGCACAAATGAAGGGGTTGGTTTAGTGGCACTAGATGCGGCTTTATATGGTTGTAATATTGTAATGACCAATATTCCAGGCCCAAAAGAGTATTATCCAAATATAAATACTGTTGAAATCGTTAATCCAAATGATGTAGATGATATTGGAGAGAAAATTATTAAACTCTTAAAGCAGGATACTAATGAATTAATTCATAATTATATGGTTAATAATTTTTCAAAACATAATATTTATAATATTTTAAGCAAAATGTATTTATCTAATATTCAAAATTAAGCTTAAACCTAAATAATTATTAGTATCTTAAGAAAAATTATAGGGAAAATAATTAAAATTATCAATATTTATGGCTATTCCAATTTTGCAACCTCATATTCCTCATTACAGAGAAGAGTTTTTTCAAAAACTTTATGAAAAAGTTTCCATAAAGGTTTATTGCTACAATACTGATACAGAGGTCTCAAATGATGATTTTCAAAAAGGAAATTTTATAACAAATAAAATAAAAACTTATAATTTTGGACCTTTTATGTGGTATAATCCGCTTAAAATTCTCCAGAGTAAAAGCGATACTGTTGTTTTAATGTTAGATTTTAAACATATTGCTACATGGTTTTTATTGTTGACAAAAATTTTTCATAAACGTAGAATTATAATTTGGGGACAAGGAATTTCTATCAAAAGGTATTTGAAAGATGAAAAAAAAGTATTACTAATTCTCAAGTGGATGCTAAAACTAGCAGATGGGGTTTGGTTTTATACTGAAAAAGAAAAGCAATTATGGCAAAAAAGAATACCAAATCTAAATGCAGTAGCTCTAAATAATACAGTTTCGGATATAGACAAGATTCTGAAACTACCAAACATATCGATCTCAAAAAAACAACAATTAAAAGATAAACACAATATTAATCAACCTATTGTTATGTTGTTTTGCGCCCGCTTTACTGCTGATAGACGTACTGATTTATTAATAGAAGTGATTAATAATGTGAATCCTGAAACATTTGGATTCATAATTATTGGAGAGGGAAAATCAAAGCCTTCATTCAGAGATTTTAAGAATGTATATGATTTTGGGAAAGTTTATAATTTTGATTTAAAAACCGAATTATTTGCAATAGCTGATATTTATTTTCAACCAGCTTGGTTAGGTTTGTCAGTAGTTGAGGCTATGGGATATGGAAAGCCTGTTTTTTCATTTAAACGCTCACCAGATATCCTACAATGCGTGGAATATTTTTATATTAAGCATGGCGTTAATGGTTATCTTTTTACAGATACACGTGAAATGGTTAATTACTTGATCAAGATTCAAAAATCTGATATTCTGAAATTAAGCAATAATGCAAAAAATTTTGCAAGAAAGAATTTAAGTATGGATTTAATGGTTAGTAATGCTCATTTATTGTTGAAATAATGAACAGTTTTTTATTAAGATTATTCACTTTGATAATTTCATTGTATTCTATTACTTCTTCAGAGAAGAATATAGATATTTATGTATCTATACATATTATAATAATAGCTATCAATTCATATTCATTGTTTAGTTACAAAAATATGCCTTACTCTTTATTTAAGGTATACCATGTTTTTAGTTTGTTTTTTTTTGGGATTGCACCAGTTTTACAATATCATAATCATACAAGATTTTTAGACGAACCAATAATATCCCAAGATGTAAAATTATATACCTCATTAATAATTCTCACTTCTTTAGTTTTGTATAACATCATTTATTTTTATTTTTTTATAAAATTAAATTCTAAAAATATTAAGATTAAAAAACAGATTTTAAAACTGAATTATTTTACATCAAATGATAAAAAATTTTCCTCACCAGTATTAATGTTATTTCTATTTCTATCTTTAATTTCATTATTTGTAATTCTCTATATGAATAATTTTAATGTTTTATCTTTACTTTTTAGAGGAGGAGAATTTTCAGAGCATGCAGATGTGGAAAAATCTATTACACTACTTTCTGAAAAGTTTTTTAGACCACTTTCTTTGATTATTTTCATTATATCATTTAAATATAACAGAAAGCGTACTTTTTTAAATTTCATTTTGTTCTTTTTGTTTGTTTTAACCTGCTTTCCTTCTGGAATGGCAAGAAATGCTACTGCGGCATTTTATATTCCATTATTACTGTTGTTTGTTCCTGTTTTTAAGAAAAAGCACGTATTTGTTAGTTTTATGTTGGCTAGTGTTTTAGTTATATTTCCATTTTTAAATAATTTTAGAAGGTTTAATAGCAATTCAAAAATAACTATAGGATTAAACTACGATATGTTTATAGACTTGCATTTTGATGCCTATTTGACTTTTGTGAGAATAATTAATCTTGATCTGATTACTTATGGAAGGCAGCTTTTAGGTGTGTTTTTCTTTTTTATACCGAGATCTTTATGGCATTCTAAACCCCAAAGTAGTGGCTACTTACATGCCGATGTATTACATCTGCATTTTAAAAATTTAGCTTGCACTTTTTTAGCTGAAGGATATATAAATTTTGGATTTATTGGCGTTTTATTATTTTTATTTTTTATAGCTTGGTTTAGCGCATATTTGGATAAAGCCTATTTTTTATTTAAAAAAAGAGAATCTTTTTTTAACATAATTTATATTTTAATATTAGGAATGTTTTTATTTGTTTTACGTGGTGATTTGATGAACGGTTATTCATTCACTTTTGGAATTGTCTTTACGTCGCTTTTTATGTATAAGATTTTAAAAAAATTAACCTAAATAAGAGACTATGAACTTGTTAATAATAGGTCCGTTTCCTTTGCCTGTCCACGGTTGTTCTTTGGCTAATCGAGTTTTTTTCGAACAATTGAAAAAGATAGATAATATAAATGCTTCTGTAATTGATACTAACTCAGAAAATGTTTCGTCAAAAGGAGTGGGTGCATTCTCAATAAAAAAAATATTCGGTTTTTTAAAAAGTTACAAGTATTTAAGTAAAATTAAAAAGGCGGATGTAGTCTATACCACACCGGGACAAACTTTTTTAGGTATTGTTAAGTATATTCCATTCTATAGTTTTTGTCTGAATTTCAATATCCCTTATATAATACATGTTCATGGAAATCATTTGGGTACTGAATTTGGAAGTCTAACAGGATTTAAGAAAAAAATATTTAAGTATTACATTGAACGAGCGGCGGCAGGTATCGTATTATCTGAAAGTTTAAAATGTAATTTTGACGGTCTACTATCTAAAGAGAAAATCTTTGTGGTTGAAAATTTTGCAGAGGATAATTTATTTAAAAATACAGGAAGTGAAAAGACTGTTGATGAGATGAAGGTTTTGTACCTCAGTAATTTAATGAAAGAAAAAGGTATAGTTGAATTTTTAATAGCTTTAAAAAAATTAAAAGATTTAGGGGTTGATTTTAAAGTAGATATTGCTGGTAAAATTGAAGATGAATCTAAAGAAGAAATCACAGGATACTTGGAGAATCTAAAAGATCACGTTACCTATCACGGTGTGGTACATGGCAAAATGAAAGAAAATTTATTAAAGGAAAGTAATGTTTTCATTTTACCAACCTATTATAAAATGGAAGGCCAGCCCATAGCGCTAATAGAAGCTATGGCAACAGGAAATATTATTATAACTACAAGACATGCTGGCATTCCTGATATAATTTCAGAAAAGAATGGTTTTTTTGTTGAAAAAGAAAATTCTCAATCTATTATTGATGTTCTTTTAAATTTGGATAAAAATTTAAAAGAGAATATAATAAGTATTGGTTTACATAATTACGAATATGCAAAAGAAAATTTTTCCGAACAGCAATTTGCGAATAAAATTTTAAATGTCATTTTATCTGTAAATTTTGAATAGAGTAAGTTTAGATAAATTCGATTCGTCACTTGGATTAAACCGAGGGGCTTCAAAATACAAAGAAATATTTTGGTACATAATCAAGGTGTTCTTTTTTCTTTCTGCATTGCCTTATCCTTCGCAATTTAAATGTTGGTTATTACGTTGTTTTGGTGCAACAGTTGGAGAAGGTGTGGTAATTAAGCCTCGGGTAAATATTCACTTTCCTTGGAAACTGGAAATAGGCAATCATGTATGGATTGGTGAAGAAGCATTTTTACTAAACTTTGAATTATTGAAAATTGGAAATAATGTATGCATCAGTCAGCGGGCTTTTTTGTGTGGCGGGAATCATGATTACAAAATTCCTTCCATGCCTTATAGAAACGGCACAATTACTTTAGAAGATGGCTGTTGGATTGGAGCTAACGTTTTTGTAGCTCCTAATGTTAATATAGGTGAAAATACAGTTGTTTCTGCTGGTTCTGTAGTTACAAAATCGCTGTATGAAAATGGAGTTTATCGGGGTAATCCTGTTGAGCTTATTAAAAAACGTTGGTAAAATATAAAAGATGCGGGTAACAATTATAACAGTTTGCTACAATAGAAGAGCAACTATCGAACAGTCAATAAATAGTGTTTTAAATCAGGATTATGCTGATATAGAATATATAATAGTTGATGGCAGCTCATCAGACGGAACTCAGGATATTATTAAAACCTATTCAGATAAGATAGCTCAATATATTTCGGAACCGGATAAAGGAATGTATGACGCTATTAATAAAGGGCTAGCAATGGCAACAGGAGATATAGTAGGTTTGATGCATTCAGATGATGTTTTTTTTGATGAAACAGTGGTAACTAAAATTGTAGAGGTTTTTAATAAAAATCCAAATACAGATGCTGTTTATGGAGATGGTATTTATGTTACCAATGATGCAGAACAAAAAATAGTACGTAATAGAATTGGCGGTGAATATGATTTAAAAAAAATAAAATCCGGCTGGCTGCCCTTGCATCCTACAGTTTACATAAAAAAATCAATTATTGAAAAACATGGAAACTATAATTTAGATTTTAAAATTGCTTCAGACACAGAGTTCTTACTACGATACCTGTATAAATACAAGATAAAGATATCTTATCTCAATGCTTATATCGTAAAAATGAGAATGGGAGGTTTAAGTACTAATTATAAAAGGGCTTTTGAAGTTTTGCGTGAAGATTATAATATATATAAGTTTCACCAATTATCTGGAGCAAGAGTTGTTTTTCAAAAAAAAATGATTGCAATAATGCAATATGTAAAAAAATAAATTTGAAATTATGAATAATAGAACTTTTTTTACAATTTTATGAAGATTTTAGATGCCTTATCACGTCATCGTTTTTCCCGCTACTTTAAGCTTTTGTTTGTAGTATGGGATGTAATACTTTTAAATTTTGCTATTGTATTATCCGCATGGGTACGATTTGGAAGTTTGGATAAATTATTTCTTAAAGAAGTACAAACAGTTTCCTTTTTATCGAATTTGATTTGGATAGCTTTGTTATTACGCAATGATTCCTATCGAATTGTTAGAATCGAGCCTTTGGAATCAATTATAAAACGTACAACAAAAAAATTTATTTTTCATATTGCCATAATTGCTTTTTTTGTACTTTTTTTAAAATATTCACAGATTTCCAGGCTTCGATTGCTTTATTTTTATGCTTTTTTCTTTTGTTTGTTGATGCTTTCCCGATTTTTGTCTATGGAACTTTTAAAATATATTAGGGCAAAAGGATATAATTTTAAAAATGTTATTATTGTAGGAGCAAACGATGCTGGAGAGAGAATTCGTAAAACATTATCAAAAGATTTAACATATGGCTATCGTTTTCTAGGTTTTTTTGATGAGAAAGTAGATCCCTTCGCTTTTATTTCTTCTCCCGTATTAGGTGGGTTTGAAGATATAGAAAAATATTTAATTGCAAATGAAATTGATGAAATGTATGTAGCATTACATATTGATAACGTTAGTGTAATTAATAATTTAATAAAAATTTGCGAACACCATATGGTTCGTATTAAATTTATTCCTGATTTTCAATTGTACACCAAATCAAGCAAGGTCGAAATTTCATTTTACGAAAATACACCTGTGCTAATGTTTAGAACAGAACCATTGGAATATACTGTTAATAGGCTGTCAAAAAAAGCATTCGATATCGTTTTTTCTCTGGGAGTCATCGTATTAATCTTTCCTTGGTTGTTTCCGATAATAATGATTTTAATTAAAATAGAATCGCCTGGACCGGTTTTTTTCAGGCAAGAGCGTTCCGGTCGTGATAATGAATCATTTTTTTGTTGGAAATTTAGAAGTATGAGGGTTAACAAACAGGCGGATAAATTACAAGCTGGAAAAGGCGATCAACGGATTACGAAGTTTGGAGCATTTATACGAAAAACAAGTATAGATGAATTGCCACAGTTTTTTAATGTTTTTATGGGGGATATGTCTGTGGTGGGACCGCGTCCCCATATGGTTAATCATACGAAACAATATACAGATTTGATTGGAAATTATCTCGTAAGACAATATGCTAAACCAGGTATTACAGGCTGGGCTCAGGTAAATGGATATCGTGGCGAAACAAGAGAATTGATTGATATGCAAAACAGAGTAGAATATGACATCTGGTATATCGAAAACTGGAGTATATTACTGGATATCAAGATTATTATTAAAACTGTTGTGAATGTATTTAAGGGGGAAGAAAATGCTTATTAAACAGGATTACTAAATAGATTCACTTTTTACTAATTATTTGTCTTGAAATAGTTAACTTTGAGTAGAGTTGTGATTAAAGATTCACAAAGAATGGAACATCTCAGTTAAATAATCAAATTAAATTAAATTAACAGTTACCTCATTGCTACATAATCCAGAATACTTATGAATTTCAATTTTTTAAACTTTACAAAAACAATCACATTCTTTGTGATGATTTTTTTGTTCTTCTCATGTGCCTCTAGAAAAAATATTTCATATTATCAAAATATTGAAGGGATAAATATTCAGCAAAATGCTACATCGTATGAAGTAAAAATTCAGCCGGATGATTTATTGATGATTATTGTTTCTGCTGAAGATCCTGAAATTGCCATTCCTTTTAATTTAACTTCCGTTAGTGTTCCCAACAAGGCTAATTTACAGGCTGCAAATGGTCAACAAACCTTTCAGTCTTATTTGGTAGATAGAGACGGAAACATTGAGTTTCCTGTTTTGGGAAAATTGCAGGTGGGAGGTTTAAGCAGAACAGAAGTACTGCAATTATTAAAAGACAAAGTTGGGGTATATATTAAAAACCCAATTATTAACCTTCGAATCATGAATTTTAAAGTTTCCTTGCAAGGTGAAGTTAACGTGCCTGGAACCTATTCTATTTCTTCTGAAAGAGTTACTTTAATTGAAGCTTTAAGTATGGCAAAGGATTTAACTATTTACGGTAGAAGACATAATATATTGATCATAAGAGAAATTAACGGTGTTAAATCATATAATAGAATAGATATTACAAAAGCAGATTTTATAAACTCTCCATTTTACTATCTGGCACAAAATGATGTAGTGTATGTGGAACCCAATAATGTAAAAGTAAATGCATCGGCAGTAGGACCTAATACCTCTGTTATTATTTCGACGATTTCTATTTTGATAACGCTTTCAGTCTTACTTTTTAAATAAAACTTATAAATTACATACAAAGAAAATGCAAGATTTTTATAATGATATCGAAGATGAAAGCAATGAAGTAAATCTTCGTGAGCAGCTGGATAAATATTTAATTCACTGGAAATGGTTTGTTTTAAGTGCAGTAGTTTGTTTGGTATTAGCCTTTTTATATTTGCGCTATACAACACCAAATTATGAAGCGAGTATTTCTATACTCGTAAAAGATGAAAAAAAAGGAGGAATGCTTTCTGAATTATCCGCTTTTTCAGATTTAGGGTTAGGAGGTGGTTCTGTGAACAATGTTGACAACGAGATTGAAATTTTAAAATCAAGAACTTTAATAGAATCTACAGTAAAACAACTGAATTTAAATATTAGTTTAATGGTTGAAGGGAACGTGGTAGATCGGGATATTTATGGAGAAGCTCCTGTTAATGTCTACTTTTTGAATAAAACTGAATTGTTTGATGAGGCTAGTGTAATTTTAAAATTGGATTTATCAGATGATGATAAATTTTCTATATCAAGCGCAATAATTGATGAAGGTGATGTTGAAAAAGTTATTTTATCTTCTAAAAAGTTATTTAAATTTGGAGAAAAAATCCCAACAAATCTAGGGCTTTTAGTTATTGGAAAGACTGCATTTTACAAAAAAAACAGCTTTGGTAAGAATAAGCCAATTCAAATTATAATTAATCCACTGGAATCTGTAACGGCTAATTTTAAAAGCAGAGTAAATGTAGAAGCAATAAGTAAAACGAGTAGTGTAGTTAATGTGTCAATAATAGACGCTGTCCCGGTTAAAGCAGAAGATTTTTTGGATAAGATGATTCAGATCTATAATGAGGATGCTGCTGAAGATAAAAATTTTATTTCTGAGAATACTTCTGAATTTATTGCAGAGCGTCTTGCATTAATTACACAAGAATTAGATGGGGTAGAACAAGATGTAGAAAGCTTTAAAAAATCAAATCAATTAACCGATATTGAATCAGAAGCGAAGCTTTTTATTGAAGGATCAAATGAGTATGATAAAAAAGGAGTGCAGACTGAGATTCAATTAAATGTAGTGTCGTCTTTGCTGGATTTTATTAAAAAAAGCACCAATGCTGATTTATTGCCAACGAATATTATAGCTGAGGCAGGAGATGCAGGCGGGTTGATTACTACTTATAATCAGTTGGTTTTAGACCGTAACCGAATTTTAAAATCAGCTACTACTGAAAACCCTTCGGTAATCAAATTAGACCAGCAAATCTCATCTTTGAAAGCGAATGTAGCGGCAAGTCTAAAAAGAATGCAATCGAATTTACAGATTCAAAATCGCGATTTAAAGAGTCAGGAAAGTATGCTGAACAGTAAAATTGGTAAAATTCCGGTACAGGAGCGACAGTTCAGGGTAATTGCAAGACAGCAAAAGGTAAAAGAAGAGTTATATTTGTATTTATTACAAAAACGTGAAGAAACTGCTATTTCATTGGCTGCTACCGAACCAAATGCGCGGGTAATTGACGCAGCAATGGCAAATAAAATTCCGGTAAGCCCAAAGAAAAAAATCATTTACCTTGCAGGATTGTTAATAGGGCTGCTAATTCCTTTTGGGATTATATACGGATATGATTTATTGGATACCAAAATCAAAAGCAGATTGGACTTAGAAGGTAAAACTCAAATACCTTTTATTGGGGATATTCCTACTTCTGAGGATGCTAATGAATTGATTAAAACCGATAGCAGGACAAGTTCAGCTGAGGCTGTAAGGATTGTCAGAACGAATCTTGAATTTATGTTGACAAATGTTCCTGAAGGTCAGGCTAAAACCATTTTTGTAACCTCTACCTTTCCTGCAGAAGGGAAAACTTTGGTATCTGTAAATCTTGCTGCTACATTTGCTTTATCAGGCAGAAGAGTTTTATTGATAGGTATGGATATTAGAAATCCAAAATTCATGGATTATTTTGCGATGCCAAATTTTGGATTAACTAATTATTTATCTTCAAACGATACAGATTTAAACAAATATATCATTAAACATAATGATTATGAAAATTTCTACATACTTCCTTCAGGAATAATTCCTCCTAATCCGGCTGAACTGTTGATGGGAAAAAATGTTGATACTCTTTTTGAAACGTTAAAAAAAGAATACGATTATATTATTGTGGATACTGCTCCTGTAAGTTTAGTAGCGGATACATTATTGGTGGCAAAAAATGCAGATACTTTTGTATATGTAATTCGTGCCAATGTTTTAGAAAAGCGTATGCTGTCTATTGCAAATACTTTTTACAGGGAAAAGAAATTGCCAAATATGTGCTTGGTACTTAATGATACCGATTCTACCAAGGGTTATGGATATGGATACGGGTATGGAGTCAAAGTAGAGAAAAAATCATGGTTTAAGAAATTTAAACCTCTAAGTTAAAGTCAATAGGTTTTATAAAATCAAAAGGTCCAAATATTTTATTTGGACCTTTTTTATATAGATTATGTTTTCTAAAAATTATGTGTTAGAATTTAAAAAACTGATTGTTGGATATAATTTTTTTTAATATGTCAGCATTATTGATTTTTATTCTTTTTTCAAATGCTGTTATATGATTGTCATGATGTACATCGGTACCCACAAAATCATACATTCCTTGCTTCAATAGTTGTTCAGAAATTTTAGTAATTTCCTCCCCATAATAGCCTACAACAGCTAATAGATTCAATTGAAACAAACAACCTGCTTTTTTAAGTCTAGCATATTCACTGAAGTTTTTGTGATAAAATAAATACCGTTCCGGATGGGCTAAAACGGGTATATATCCTGCAACCTGCAAGTCAAATAAGATTTTATACAATTGTATAGGGGCATTCATGTATGACATTTCTACCAAAACATAATTTTCTTTTAAAGGGAGCAGTTTTTCAGTTTGAAAATGCTTTTCAAACCAATCGTCCATAAAGTACTCAGCTGCTGCTCCAAAAGGTTTTTTAATGTTGCTTTCGGATAATAATAGTGTAGTTTCAGTATGATTATCGAGAATTGCCTTAGGAGAATTATTCCAGATATAATGACTAATATGGGGAGTAGTGATAAATTGTGAGACACCAATTTTTTCAAATGATTTTATCAGTTTAGTCGTGTCTGATATGTTTTTTGCACCATCGTCAATTCCGGGTAATAAATGTGAGTGAATATCGATGTAATCGCCCGATAAAAGATCTTTTAAATAAGGTTTTTGTTTTAAGAATGATAACATAGGAGCAAAAATAAAGAAATTGATAGAAATATGGACAGTTAACTGCTTAAAATTTTTTTGGACTTTTGTTTGTAAAATATATGGGTTTCAAAATGATTTCAATTTAGTTTCTAAAATTTGTTTAATTGTCTAATAGTTAGTGTGTTGGTCTAATAAAGTTTTAATTTGTAAGAAGACATTCTGAAAAAGCATGAAGTTAATCTATAAATTTTACAAAATCTGGATTTTTATCTTTTTAATGCCATATTGTTATGCTAAAAATGACACTCTTCCAGATAAAAAAAGAGATATTTTAGATGTAATTCATAAAATCTTTCATGAAAATGATACGCTAAAAACAAACAGGGATAAAAAATTTGCTTTTTCCTTATTGCCCGCTCAGGTAAATGTAGATTCTAATTCGGGATTGGTGATTTCATTTTTAACTACCTTTTATTTACGTGATTCTGAAACGACAAAA
>Ga0247810_10001952_pt1 | contig 12015 bp, 6 predicted proteins | sample UWRJL119311C1_FD_179918 | JGI IMG/M metagenome (GOLD analysis project Ga0247810, IMG submission 179918) | Plant litter microbial communities from Arlington Agricultural Research Station in Wisconsin, United States - UWRJ-L119-311C-1 | ecosystem: Environmental > Terrestrial > Plant litter >...
GGAGAATAAGAAAACACCAACCGGATTAATACTTTCCAGACAGGATATTAAAGACATTCCAACACTTGGGACTTCAAGATTTGAGGAAGCTTCTAAAGCAAAAAAAGGAGGTTACCTCGTAAAAACTGTTGAAAATCCAGATATTACCTTAATTGCCAACGGATCGGAAGTAGCAACGCTTATTGAAGCGGCTGCTGAATTGGAGCGCATTATCAAAATAAGAATAAATGTCGCTTCAATAATTTCTGAAGGACTTTTCAGATCACAGTCGGCAGCATATCAGGAAAGCGTAATTCCAAAAGATGGATTGGTTTTCGGGCTTACGGCCGGACTTCCGGTTAATCTGGAAAATTTGGTTGGGAACAGAGGAAAGGTATTCGGATTGGATCATTTTGGGTATTCCGCTCCTGCTTTGGTTTTGGATGAAAAATTTGGTTTTACCAGTAAAAATGCCTGTGCTGAAATCTTAAAATATTTAGAAGCAAATAAGTTAAACTGAATCGAAAGTAACAATGATTAAATAGAAAAAGAACTATTTCAATTTTTATTAATACTTAATAATGGCCTCCAAATTTTATTGATTTGGAGGCTTTTTTTATGAGTTATAATGGGATTCATTTAAGTAAAAATAAAAAGGAATCCATCTTTATAAATCAAATGTTGGCGCGTTCGCTATTAATTTAGTACCTTGTAGTTTCCAAGTTTCATTTTATTACATGTAATCGTGTATCTTTTATTTAAATAAAATATAAATCATAAAACCTTTTTCATGAAAAAAAATCTTCTAATATTATTTCTTGCATGCTTATTTATTTCATGTGAAAACAAAAAAGAACTTGAACTGCAAAACAGAGAAAAAGCTTTGGTTTTAAGAGAAGAACAATTAGCTCAAAAAGAAGCAGACTATAAATCGCTGCTGTTATTCCGCGACAGCATTACAGCCTCAAAAGATACTGTAATAGACACTGCTGAATCACTAAAAGAATGGCCGAAAAACATTCAGGGTGTCTGGAACAGTAAAATGCTGTGCAGAGAATCCAACTGCAGCCAATATGTAATAGGAGATCAGCGTAATGAATCCTGGAAATTTTCCTCTGATTCCACAGGAATTTACACGAATGTTTTAAATAACAAAAAACTGATCCGTGTATTTAAAGCAAAATATATTGAAGACAAAATACTTCTTGAATTTAATAGTGACAGCATTTCAAAAAATAAAACAAAAATGAATGTTGTGCTTGATGACATTCAGGATAATGTTATCAAAGGCACACAAACTATAACTGGAAAAGATAATTGTACAGCAAGATTTTCAGTAGAACTTACTCTTCCTCAAAAGAAATAATTTATGTTATTAAGTATACAACACGTTAGCCTTCCTATCGAAGATCCTTTACTGAAATTCCTTATTGAAATTATCATTATTTTGTGCATCCCACTTTTATTGAATAAAATAAAAGTACCGCATCTTTTAGGTCTTATCATAGCTGGTGCAGTAATAGGTCCCAATGGATTTAATGTACTTGCACGCGACAGCAGTATCGTAGTAACCGGAACAACGGGACTTCTTTACATCATGTTTTTGGCCGGTCTTGAGATTGATATGGGCGATTTTAAAAGAAATAAATGGAAGAGTATCACTTTCTCATTGTACACTTTTGCATTTCCGTTTATTCTTGGACTCATCGGCGGTTATTACATATTGCATTTTCCCCTTTTAACTTCTGTCCTTTTTGCCAGTCTTTTTTCATCCCACACACTTATTGTATATCCGATGGTTAGTAAACTGGGAATTGCAAAAAAACTGGCCGTTAACATTACTGTTGGCGGAACAATGATTACAGATGTACTCTCGCTGGTTGTATTGGCTGTGGTGGTAGGTATGTCACAAGGAGAAGTTGGAACTTCATTCTGGGTTACATTATCTGTGTCTATGTTAGTTTTTGCTTTGATTGTTTTACTTGTCTTTCCAATTATAGCACGCTGGTTTTTTAAAAATGTAGAAGATAAAATTTCACAATATATTTTTGTCATCGTAATGATTTATCTTGCCGCTTTACTGGCAGAATTGGCCGGAATTGAAGCCATTATTGGTGCTTTTTTTGCTGGTCTTGCGCTAAACCGACTTATACCTCACACTTCTTCACTTATGAATCGTGTAGAATTTGTTGGAAATGCTATTTTTATTCCCTTTTTCCTTATCAGTGTAGGAATGCTTATTGATTTTAATGCGTTTATTCAGAACTGGGAAACTCTGGGTGTCGCTTCTATTATGCTTGTAGCTTCTATTGGTGGAAAGTATGTTGCTGCCTTTTTAACGAAAAAAACATTCCGTCTTACGAATGATGAGGGTACGCTTATTTTCGGAATGAGTGCTGCATCTGCTGCTGCGACTTTGGCTGCTGTAATGGTGGGGTACAATATTATCTTATCGGAAAATGAAGCTGGAGAACCTATCCGTCTTTTAAATGAACATGTACTTAATGGAAGTATTTTATTAATCCTGGTTTCTTGTACGATTTCTTCATTCGTTTCAATGGCGAGTGCACAACGAATAGCAGATTCTGATAAAGAAGAAACTGTTGCAGGTGCCAGTCATGAAAATGAAAATATACTGATGGCAATTAACCATGAAAATACTGTAGAAAAAATAGTCAACCTTGGTCTTCTTATAAAAACACAGACAAACAAAGACGGTCTTTTTGCACTCAATATTATTAATGAAGACAAAAGCGAGTCTTCCTCAAAAAACGCCGAAAAACTATTGGGTGAAGCAGTAAATATGGCTGCCGGAGCAGATGTCAAAGTCAATCCGATTACCCGATATGATAACGATGTGGTATCTGGCATAAATAATGTAATCAAGGAACAAAATATTACCGATTTGATTATTGGTTTGGAAGAAAAAGGCTTTTCATCTTCCTTCATTTATAATTTATACAATGGTTATTTACGCAATAAACAAATCAATGTCATCATCTATCATGCTATTCAGCCTATAGCAACCATAAAAAAATATGCTGTTCTGATTCCTGCAAATGCTGAACGTGAGCCTGGATTTTTCCACTCACTTTTAAGAGTCTGGAATATTGGTAAAAATTCAGGAGCAAAAATGAGTTTCTATGCTAATGAAAAAACAAATGAGATTTTAAAAAGCATTATTAAAAAAGCCAATATCGAAGCTGTTTTTAATACCGTTACGACATGGCAGGAAGGACACGAAGCTGCACTCAACTTAGAGCAGGACGAAGGTTTAATACTATTAATGGCCGACAGAGGCATGGATTCTTATTTTTCTCAAATGCAAAACGTTCCTGAAATCTTAAATAAAAATCTCAGCAACAAAAATTATATTCTTATTTATCCTTTTTCTAAAATTGACAAGACTGTTACCGAAAAGAGAGCCGTAAGCAATCTTGATGATTTTGCTGATATTGGAAAAATTATTGGGAAAATTTTCAAATAAATAAGACGATTTTACATCAGTCATTTCTCTTAACAAATATCCTTGTCTTTTATTTTAACTTTGTACTGCTGGAAATAATGATCAAGTCAAAAAAGTGGAAGTGGAAAAACTGGAAAATGAACTAACAAGCTGGACTATTTGTCAGGAATGTCAGGGACGCGGTAAAAAAAACCGAAGGATAAGTAAAAAAGTGCGGCTTCAGTACCAGATGGAATTGGATGAATTTGAAAAAAAAAATGGTGAAGGTCCGGCTCCAATTCGTCCTAAAGCAAATTTATACTCATGCTTAAATTGTTCGGGTTCCGGGTTGATTCCTGCTGTCTGTCCTCCTGTAGCAGATAAAGAAAACTATCCACACGTTGCTATTATTGGCGGCGGTATAGGCGGAATGGCTCTTGCTGTGGCTTGTTTGCAACGCGGGATTCCCTTTACACTTTATGAACGCGATAAAGACTTTGATGCCCGATCTCAGGGCTATGGACTCACTTTACAGCAAGCCAGTAAAGCAATTCAGGGATTAGGTATTTTTTCTTTAAAAGAAGGGGTAATTTCAACAAGACATCTGGTTCATACTCCCGAAGGAAAAGTAATTGGGGAATGGGGAACCAGAAAATGGCTTGAATCAGATGTAAAAACTTCTTCGAAACGTACCAATGTTCATATCGCAAGACAATCTTTACGATTAGCTTTATTGGAGCAACTCGGAGGAAATAATGCAATACAGTGGGGACACCAATTAATAGATTTTAAAGAATGTGATGAAGGTGTAGATCTAAACTTTCAAGTCGATGGAAAGATAATGAGTGTCAATGCTGATCTTGTGGTTGGAGCCGATGGTATTCGCAGTTCCGTGCGAAGATTATTAAATGGTGAATACAGTATTCCTTTACGTTATCTGGGCTGTATTGTAATTCTGGGTATTTGTCCTTTGAGTGCTATCCAACATCTTAATAGTCCATTATTGGATTCAGCTACTGTATTTCAAACCGCCAATGGCAACGAGCGAATCTACATTATGCCCTATGCATCAGATTCAGTGATGTGGCAGCTTAGTTTCCCAATGTCTGAAAAAGAGGCTAAAGCACTAAGCGCAAAAGGACCTCAGGCACTCAAGGAAGAAGCATGTCGCAGAATCCAGTGGCACGAACCTATTCCTCAGATTTTATCCGCAACACAGGAATCTCTGATTTCTGGCTATCCCGTCTATGACCGTGAATTACTCAAACCAGAAGTGTTTGAAAAATCTGGAAAAACAACTCTGATTGGAGATGCTGCACACCCGATGAGTCCGTTTAAAGGACAAGGCGCAAATCAGGCTTTACTGGATGCCCTTAAATTGGCAAGGGATATTTTTAAAGGATGTAAACCTTTATCAAACTGGAGAAAGTCAGGAATAAGAAAAAGTGTACTAACTGATTTTGAATTAGAAATGTTAGAACGTAGTGCCATAAAAGTACAAGATTCAGCTGAAGCCGCACAGTATCTACATTCTGAAATTGTACTTCATGAAAGTGATGTACCTAGAAGATGGTTTAAGAAAAAAGATGCATAAATAAAGCGTAAAAATAACTTTTAAAAAGGAAGTTTCCTTTTACCTCTAAACTCTTCCCTTTAGAAAACAATTTTTAAAAGTCCTAGCGATTACCTATCGTATAAAAGTAAATAACTAAATTCAATAATATATAAAACAAAAAGCCGCTCATTGAGTGGCTTTTGATGTGACTTATTAAAATTTAAATTTTATATTTTATTCATATTTAAGATATTTCAGAACATCAACTTTCGTTGCCTGATAAGCTCTTGTAAGCACCACTAACAGCGTTAATGAAAGTAAAACAGTAAATCCGATTACGAATGGATAACCCGAAATATCAATTCTGTACGAAAAATTTTCTAACCACTGATTTAGTAAGTAATACGCAGGAAACAGCGCTGTTAAAAATCCAATTATGCTAAAAAAAACATATTGTTTACAAAGTTCTCTTAATAAAACATTGTTGTTCGCTCCAAGTGTTTTTCGAATAGCGATTTCTTTCATACGTGTTTCGATGGAATAAGAGGCTAAAGCAAACAATCCGAAAAGTGCAATAAGAATCACGATTACATTTAGCAATGAAAACAAGTTTTTTTGCTTCACATACAATTCATAGGTTCTCGCATATTCTTTGTCTACGAAATCATATTGAAACGGATATTCAGTATCGACTTTCGACCATAATTTTTCGATATTGGCAATCGTATTTTCCAGATTACCCCGTTTTAGTTTTGCATAAACTTTGTTAATATTATGTGTCATGCCAAACATTTTAATATTGTAAAAAGCAATTGGAGGTACTTTTAATTCAGGACTTAATAAGTTAAAATCCTGAACAATACCAATTATTTTTAATTTCTTTTCTCGAATTATAAGTTCCTTGCCAAGAGGATCTTTAAGATTCATTAATTTTAATGCACTTTCGTTTATAATCACAGAATTTATAGTATCTGAAGCCAGTTTTCTATCAAAATTTCGTCCCTTAATTATTTTGATGTTCAACATTTCAAACATACCAAAATCTAAAGGGATAACGCGTTCTTTAAAAAGTTCATTATTGTATAAAACCCCAGTTATAGAATTGTCTGAACCATCAAACGCAATAAGGCCCGTGGAGATTTGTTCGACGCCTTTAATTTTGCTGAGCTGCTCTTTTATAATGTTGTATTTGTTGTAAATATTTTGGGCTGCATTTTCTCCTTGGTAATCAATCGATGGAAAATTTAAAGAAACCGAAATTATCTGATCTCCTTTAAAACCCAGATCTTTATTCTGTAAATATTTAATTTGCTGGTATATGATATTAGAGCCAATAATAAAAAATGAAGCAATGGCAAACTGAAAAACAAACATTCCATTACGAAGCCAAATTCCGTTTTTGCTTCTTTCGAAATTTCCTTTCAGGACTTTAAAAGTTTTAAAATTGACTATATAAATTGCCGGCAATAATCCCGCAGTAAAAACGGTAATGATAAAAATCAATATTAATTGTATGTAAAACTGACTGGCAAGAAGTACAATGTTTTTGTTTAAAAAGTTGTTGTAATACGGCAAAGTCAGTTCTACAACTACTAAGGCAAGTAAAATAGAAAAACTCGTGGTTAAAACCGTTTCAAAAAGAAACTGAATAACAATATCGCCTTTTGATGCACCCGAAATTTTACGTACACCAACTTCTTTCGCCCGTTTTACGGCATTAGCGGTTGCAAGATTGATGTAATTAACAATCGACAAAACGAGAATCAAAAGGGACAAGCCCATCATGATCATTAAAAACTGATAATTTCCTCGCGTTTCAGGATAACCATCTGTTATCGAATGTAATCTGGCTTTTGATAAAGGTTCTAGAAAAACCGTAAAATGCCCCACTTTTTTAGTCATAACTTCGACTGTAAAACCTGCTTCTTTGGCAATTTTCGCAATAAAATCGTGGTTATAAATTCTTTCGAGTTTCTGTCTTGTAAGATTAACTTTTGACGGGTCTTTTACTTTTAATAATAATTTTAAAATAAACGGATTTGGCTTTCCGGAAGTTGTCAGTTCCTTCATTTTATTGATGATGGCATTTGGCGCAATCGAAGAATTTCCGGGAATATGATACACGGCCCGTACAGAAAACAGCTGGTCAAAGCATTTTATTTGTTGTCCAATTGGGTTTTCATTTCCAAAAATCCTTTTAGCCGTAATATCTGAAATAGCAATGCTGGTATCATCTTTTACAGCTGAAATTGCATCGCCCTGAATAATTTCGAAAGGAAAAAAAGAAAAGAAATTTTGTTCGACATTGATAATTTTATCTACAAATTCCTTTTTTCCCTTGTAAATAATTTTATCCTTTTGATACCAGTAGTCAGCATATAGTATAGATTCGATATTTGGATCTTCGTCTAAAGCCGGTTTCAGGAATAAGGCACAATCTGACCCGGCGGGCGTATCGCTTAGTTGAACCAAAACCTGGTATACTTTTTCTTTTTCAGGATTCCAGGCATTGTAACTCTGTTCGTCGTTCCAATAAAGTAATGCGAATATTAATCCTGCAATACCAATACTTAAACCTAAAACATTTAAAGCTGTAAAGAGTTTATTTTTTTTCGTATGATATGTAAATATGTTGATCCAGTTTTTGAGCATGTTATTCGTATTTTAAATATCTAAGAATGTCAACTTTTGTTGCCTGATAGGCTCTGGTAAGAACAACTAATAGTGTTAAGAAAAGTAAAGCCATAAATCCAATTAAAAATGGAGAAATAGAAATCGTAATTCTGTATGCAAAATTCTCTAACCACTGATTTAGCAAATAATACGCAGGAAACATAGCTATCAAAAATCCAATTATGCTAAAAAGAACATATTGCTTACAAAGTTCTCTCAATAAAACATTAGTATCGGCGCCCAGTGTTTTTCGAATAGCGATTTCTTTCATACGTCTTTCGATAGAATAAGAAGCTAAAGCAAATAATCCGAAAAGAGCAATGGTGATCACAATAATATTCAGCAGAGAAAAAAGATTTTTCTGTTTCACATAACTGCTATACGATTTTTTGTATTCTTTATCTACAAAATCATATACAAAGGGATATTCTGAATCTACTTTTGTAGTCCACAAATCTTCAATATCAGCCAGAGTCTGCTGCATGGTTTGAGGATCAGCAGTAATATAAATGTTGTTTAAAAGTGATGTAAACCAAGGCACGGCTTTAAAGTGGAAAAAAGTCATTGGAGGTATAGCCTCTCCGGGGTTTCCTAAATTAAAATCTTTTACAACCCCAACAATAATGGCTTCTTTATCGTTCCAATTTACCTTTTTCCCAATTGGATCTTTTTCATTCAGTAATTTTAAAGCCGTTTCATTAATTAACATCGAGGAAATGGTATCCTGAGAAAATTTTGGACTAAAATAACGTCCTTTTACTATTTTTATTTTCATCATTTCCAATAGTCCAAAGTCGATTGGCGTATTACTGCCATCCACATTTACATCTTTATAAAGATATGATACTACAGATTTGGGACCATTACCAAAAACAAAACCGGCACCTGCAACCTGCTGCACTCCTTTTATGTGCAGTAATTTATTTTTAATACTGTTGTATCGATCAAAACGGTCTTTATCTGTAATTCCTTCGCTATAAATATTTCTGTATGAAATATTTAAAATTTGTTTCCCGTTAAAACCCAAATCTTTGGAGTTCATAAGTTCTATTTGCTCATGCACAATATAAGATCCTGTAATAAAGAAAGCGGCAACAGCAAATTGAAAAATCAACATGCCGTTTCTAAGCCATACACCGCTTTTGCTTCTTACAAAATTTCCCTTTAGCACTTTTAATGATTCAAAATTCGAAACATACACGGCCGGAAATATTCCCGCAACAGTAACAGTTACAATAAATATAGCAACAAGCTGTAAATAAAACTGACCACTTTGCAGTACAAGTTTTTTTTCTAAAAAAGCATTATAATAAGGTAGAGAAAGCTCAACAATAACAAGCGATATCAAAATAGAAAGGAGTGAAATTATTGCTGTTTCGAAAATAAACTGCTTAATAATTACCGATTTTGAAGCTCCGATAATTTTTCGAACTCCAACTTCCTTGGCTCTTTTTACCGCATTTGCCGTAGCAGAATTGACATAATTTACAATTGAAAGGGTTAGAATTAAAATGGATAATCCAACCATGATAAGCAAAAATTGATAATTACCTTTTTCCTCAATCAGACTGCCGGTTTTTGAATGCAGACGAAGAGATGATAATGGCTCTAAACAAGGTTTTACTTCGCCAAATTTCTTGATAAATTCTTTTGGCGAAATTCCTTGTCGTTTTGCATAACGAACAGTCATATTTTCATAATATATTTTCTGAAGATTAGTCCTTACTTGTTTTTGGTCATTTGCATTTTTAAGTTTTAATAAAAGAACAAATTGAAAATTTCCCCATTGCTGAATAGTTTGATTCATTCTTACATCTATAAAACTGACTACGCAAGACGGGTTATAAATTGATTTTTTGTCCAGTTTATAAACACCTCGAACAATCAAATTTTTACTTTGTAAAACTACCTGTTTTCCTAAAGGACTTTCATTTCCAAAAATCTGTACAGCAAGATCTTGTGATAAACAAATACTGTTTACATCTGGTAATGCTTTTTTTGAATTGCCTTCAATAAACTCATAAGGAAAAAAATCAAAAAAGTTCTTTTGAGCCGAAACGACCTTATCAGACTGGACTTTTTTATTATTAAAATGAATGATCTCATTCTCGTATTCCCCGCTTAAATAACAGTACGATTGCACGTCAGGGCTTACTTCTTTTATTGCAGATCCAATTGGTGAAGAACTTGAGGCCCAATACGTAGTAGGATCCATCTGGTTGGCTACTAAAAAGATGTTATCCTTATTTGGATTCCATTGATCATACGACTGTTCGTCGTTCCAATACAAAATCGCAAAAATTAATCCGGCAATTCCAATACTCAATCCCAAAACATTTAGAGCTGTAAAAAGCTTGTTGTTTTTGATGTGATAAATAAATATGTTGATCCAGTTTTTGAGCATGACTTAGTTGTTTGAATTGGCTGCAAAAACATCAACATTTCTATTGTTCACTTTTTCTGAAAGAATGATTCCGTCTTTCATCAAAATTGTTTTTTGAGAGAAAGAAGCATCATAATCAGAATGTGTCACCATTAAAATCGTGGCTCCGTTCGCATGAAGATCTGTCAATAATTCCATTACTTCATTTCCGTTTTTACTGTCCAGATTTCCCGTTGGTTCATCGGCAAGAATAATTTTCGGATCATTTATTAAAGCTCTTGCAACCGCAACACGTTGTTGCTGTCCACCCGAAAGCTGTTGCGGAAAATGTTTTAACCGATGTGAAATACCCAGTTTATTGGCAATCTCATTTACTTTTTTCTTTCTTTCAGATGAAGGAACGTTGTTATAAATCAGAGGTAATTCGATATTATCGAAAACTGAAAGTTCATCAATTAAATTAAAATTCTGAAAAATGAATCCGATATTTTCTTTTCTGGCTTTTGATTTTAAGCTTTCTTTTAATCCAATCATTTCCTGACCTAATAATTGATAACTTCCATCCGAAACACTGTCCAATAAACCAATGATATTTAATAAAGTCGATTTTCCGCTTCCGGATGGTCCCATAATCGAAACAAAATCGCCCTGATTAATGGCTAATGAAATTTCGCTTAAAGCATTAGTTTCGATTTCTTCGGTTCTAAAAATTTTTGAAAGCTTTTTAATGTTGATCATAATTGTTGTTTTAGATTGATGATTTAATATTTTTTTATTGCCGAAGTAACAGAAACGTATCGAAATTAAGATATTTGACAATATAGTAGTTCAATATCATTTTTTGTTACTTTTACCAGCAATAATGATTCACATATTTGATGATTTGTTAGTCTTAATGTGATTTTCATGCCAAAAACTTAAAAACTGTAACTGTCTTATTTTTACATTTTTATTTTTTATAAAAAATAATAAGTGTCCATAATTGGACAGCTTTCGTCCAAAACCGAACAACAATGAAAAAAACAAATGCTTCAATTTTAATCATCGACGATCAGGAAGATATCCTTTTTGCGTCAAAAGTGTTCCTGAAAAAGTATTTTGAAGAGATTTATACCCTCAATAATCCAAAAAACGTTGTTGAATTATTATCGAAAAAAACAATTGATGTTGTTTTGCTCGACATGAATTACCGAATAGGTTTTGAAGACGGACGAGAAGGTTTGTATTTGTTAAAAGAAATAAAAACGCTTTCGCCAAAAACAGTTGTGATTTTAATGACCGCTTTTGGTAAAGTTGAAACCGCTGTTGAAGGCTTAAAATCCGGAGCTTTTGATTATATCCTGAAACCTTGGGAAAACAAAAAGCTTTTAGAATCTGTCAAACAAGCTGTCGAGAAATCGCGTAAAGAGCAGAAAAAAGACAAAAATATCGAAGTTGAAAATGACTTTTTCATTGGTACTTCTGAAATTATAAAAAAAGCGTATTCGCTGGCTGATAAAGTCGCAAAAACCGATGCCAATGTTTTGATTCTTGGAGAAAACGGAACCGGAAAATTTGTTTTGGCGCACCATATTTACAGGCAGTCTGAAAGAAAAAGTAATCCGTTTATTGCAGTTGATTTAGGTTCTTTGAATTCGAATATTTTCGAAAGTGAATTGTTTGGATACGCAAAAGGTGCTTTTACAGATGCCAAAACCGATACACCCGGACGTTTTGAAATGGCGCAGAACGGAACTATTTTTCTTGATGAAATAGGAAATGTGCCTTTGCATCTGCAGTCGAAATTATTACAGGTTATTCAAACCAAAACGGTGACAAGATTAGGCGAAACAAAACCAAGACCTTTGAATGTAAGGATTATTACAGCAACTAACTTAAATTTAAAACTGGAAGTTGCCGATAAAAATTTCAGGGAAGATCTATATTATCGTATCAATACAATGGAAATTGTGTTGCCGCCTTTAAGACAACGCAAGGAAG
>Ga0247810_10001953_pt1 | contig 12015 bp, 4 predicted proteins | sample UWRJL119311C1_FD_179918 | JGI IMG/M metagenome (GOLD analysis project Ga0247810, IMG submission 179918) | Plant litter microbial communities from Arlington Agricultural Research Station in Wisconsin, United States - UWRJ-L119-311C-1 | ecosystem: Environmental > Terrestrial > Plant litter >...
TTTCAGTATTTTCTCAAAGTTCTTTTTCACAAACAGATGCTGTGACCGAAAAAAGAATTCAACAGTTGATTAAAAAAATGACTTTAAAAGAAAAAGTCGGTATGCTGCATGGAAATTCAAAATTTTACACTTCAGAAGTAAAACATCTCGGAATTCCGGAATGGGCTCTGTCTGACGGTCCACACGGAGTAAGAGCAGAAATGAATCGTCATAATTGGCAATATGCCGGACAAACGGATGATGCTTCGACCAGTTTTCCTCCGGGAACAGCAATGGCTGCAAGCTGGAATCTGGAACTGGCCAAACAGCGTGGTATCGTTTTGGGTGAAGAAGCACGTTTTCGCAAAAAAGACGTTTTACTTGGACCAGGAATCAATATCATTCGTTCTCCACTTTGTGGAAGAAATTTTGAATATTTAAGCGAAGATCCATTTCTTATTTCGCAGCTTTCTATCAATTATATTAAGGCTTTACAAACCCAGGATGTTGCGGCTTGTGTAAAGCATTTTGTAGCCAACAATCAGGAAGAAAATCGTTTTGTTGTTGATGTAACGATGAGTGAGCGTGCTTTACGCGAAATTTATTTACCGGGTTTTAAAGCTTCAATTGTCGATGCCGGAATATTGGGCGTTATGGGAGCTTATAATAAATTCAGAGGCGAATATTGTACTGAAAATAATTATTTGGGACGAACACTTTTACGTGATGAATTTAAATTTAAAGGCGCTTATATGTCTGATTGGGATGCCGTCCACAGTACTGAAAAAGCCGCTTTGGCTGGTTTGGACTTAGAAATGGGAACCGAAAAAGAAAATTACAATGACTGGTATTTTGCAGATCCTTTGATTAAAGCAGTACAAGAAGGGCGCATCAAAGAAAATATCGTCAACGAAAAAGTTGCAAACATCTTGAGAGTTATGATTAAAACGAAGGTTTTAGATCCTAAAACTCGCGTAACAGGTTCTTTTAACACCAAGGAACATCAGCACGCAGCTTATCGTTCTGCTGTGGAAGCGGTTGTTTTACTGAAAAACGAGAAACAAATTTTACCGCTGAATATGAGCGCTTTAAAGTCAGTAGCAATTATTGGTGATAATGCAACCCGTACACATTGTGGTGGTGGATTTAGTTCAGAAATTAAAGCTTTGTATGAGATAACGCCTCTTCAGGCTATGACTACCAAATACGGAAAGTCGATGCAGATCAATTTTGCACAAGGGTATGAAAAACAATCGCATGTTGTGGAACGAAGCAGTGACGGTCAATTAAATACGGATAAAGTAGATTGGAAATTAATCGAAGAAGCAGTGGCTCAAGCCAAAAAATCTGATGTCGCAATTGTTTTTGCAGGTTTAAACCATGATTTCGATTCGGAATCATTTGACAGACTTCACATGCGTTTGCCTTACGGACAGGAAACTTTAATTCAGGAAGTAGCGAAAGCAAATCCTAAAACAATTGTCGTGATTATTGCCGGTTCTCCACTTGAATTAGCGGGTATTGAATCTCGTGTGTCTGCCTTAGTGTGGGGATGGTATGGCGGAATGGAAGCCGGCAACGCGATTGTTGACATATTGAGTGGTAAAGAATTTCCATCAGGGAAACTGCCTTTTACTATTCCGGTTACTTTAAGCCAGTCTCCGGCACATGCTTTAGGGGCATATCCCGGGCATGATTTGAAAGTAAACTATGATGAAGATATTTTGGTAGGTTATCGTTGGTTTGACACTAAAGGGATTGAACCTCAATATCCTTTTGGTTACGGTCTGTCCTATACTTCTTTCGAAATTTCAAATGTTGCTTCAGATAAAAAAAGTTACGGTGTAAATGATGAAATAACAGTAAAATTCAATATCAAAAATACAGGAAAAACAGATGGTGCAGAAGTAGTTCAATTATATGCAGGTCAAAAGAACCCTTCTGTTTTAAGGCCTAAAAAGGAATTAAAAGCTTTTGATAAAATATTCCTGAAACCGGGAGAGGAAAAAACAATTGATTTAAAAGTAAAAGTAAAAGATTTGGCTTTTTACGATGAAAAAACTTCCGGTTGGAAAATTGAACAGGATGAATTTGTACTTTATACAGCTACATCAGCAAAAAATATTGTAAGTACTTTACCGATTACTGTAAAATAAACTTGTTACAAAACATCCAGTTTTATCCACTTAGATTTATGTAATATTCCAATTGTAATTTCGAGCAGAATTGAGAACTATAATGGTTTAGACTTGCTTGAAACAACATTGGAATATTATTTATATAAATGTATAATCTAAAAATTGCCTTGAGGGGTCATTTCACTTTCTGGTGGTCCTAAATAAGAAGGTTTTAATCCTCCGGTATCTATCAAAATCTTCTGCAAAACAATACCTGAATCCAATACCCGATATCTTAGAACATGCTTTCCCGCTTTCGAAATAGTGTGTTTTGTTTTAGAATGTATCAAGTGTTCTGCCTGCCATCTTCCTAATTCACCGCGGTAATGGCCATTGAAGTTTACGATCTGTGGCTTTTCTCCATCAAAAGAAATCTCATAACGCAGGCCTTTGTTACTGTTAAAGTTAAGCGTAGGGGCCAAAAGCAATTCTACATTAAATTCACCCGTTGAAACAAAATCAATTTCATATTCAACAAAAATATTATCTTGCTGACCCGGATATCTATTTTGTGGAAAAGTTGTGATCCCACTTTTTGTTTTTCCAAAATCAGGAATTACCTCCCAGTGAACCTTGTCTGAATTATTTAATTTAGAAAAATGTTCAGCCTCTATCGAAACATAGCCTTCTTTTTCTACAAATACATTCGAAACTATCTTATCTTTTTCTGAAACATAACTGACTTCAGGCAAAATGTTTTTTGGTGAGTCGTGCCAAGCCTTATATCCAATTCTCATCTGATCCATGATATGCGTCCATTTTCCGTCTGAAATTTCATTATTGTATTTATTTTGAAGAATGGAATCTCGTGCAAAATTTATTTTAACCTGATCAGCAAAAGCATTGGCTAAAATGTTTTTCTCTGACGCCAATTTTTTGTTATTGGCCTGTGCAAAATACATTTCATAAAGATTACTGCAGGCATCTATGGGATACAAAACCAATTGAAAATAGGCGTCTTTGTATTGTTCGGGAATATCATTGTAAACTCGATAAGCATCAAGTGCCAGATTTTTGTAATCATTAACTACGGTTTGAAATTCATTGTAATTTTCAAGACTGTAGGTTTTGCTGTCCAACATTTCCGGAGTAACTCGTCGGTTGAATTTAGGATAAGTGTTTAAAAGCCTAGCGATTTCTTTGGCATGTTCTGTACCAAACTGCTCAGCAGCCCATTTTTCGGTAAATTCAAAAAGATTTTGCGAGTTGAACTTCTTAGGATTCCAGGCCATTTCTAAAAAGAAACTGATCGGAAATTCCATTGGTTTCAAGTCTCCAACATTCACAATCCAGACTTTATCAACTCCATGTTCGTAGCTAAGATTCATTTGTTCCCAGACTCTTTGTATCGGACTTATGTTGATCCATTTCGAATTTCTTGGACCTCCCACATAATCAAAATGGTAATACATTCCGTAACCGCCTTTGTGCAAAGGTTTTGTCAAGTCTGGAAGCTTGCGCACATTTCCCCAATTGTCATCACAAAAAAGCAAAATTACATCATCTGGAACACGCATTCCCTGATCATAATAATCCTGTACTTCCTTGTACAAAGCCCAAACCTGAGGTGTTTTTTCAGCTTTTTTTTGCGTTACTTCTGCAATGATTTTACGTTGTTCTTTTACGATATTCTCCAGCAAACTTATATTGGTTCCTTCGCTCATCGCTTCATCTCCGTCTCCACGCATTCCTACGGTTACCAGCTTTTCCCAATTTTTACTACGTTCTATTCCACCCTTCCAGAATTCATCTAAAACTGCTTTATTTTTAGAATAGTCCCAAATATTAGGAAGGTTATTTTTTTTAATATACCGATGCCAGTCGGTTTGTGCCAAAGCCATTGGTTCGTGATGTGAAGTTCCCATGATAATCCCCATTTCATTTGCCAAAGGTCCGCTGGCTATATCATCATCATAAAAAGCATTTCCCCACATGGCCGGCCACATGTAGTTCGCTTTTAGGCGAAGCAGTAATTCAAAAACTTTTTCGTAAAACTTACTATTAAACCCTCCAAATTTTGCTTTAGACCATCCGCTTAATGCAGGAGCTTCATCATTGATAAAAATTCCTCTGTATTTCACGGCAGGTTCTCCATCACTATACATTCCTTTTACAAAATAAATATTATCCTTTTGTACAACGGGTACATCAGCCCAATAATACCAAGGGGAAACACCAATCTGTCTGGACAATTCATAAATTCCGTAGATTGTGCCGCGTTTGTCACTGCCTGCGATAACAATGGCTTCCTCTACTCCTTTAAATGGATTTTTAATGTTTTGAATAATAAATTTTTCGTTTTTTCCCTTAAGGAGATTCCCATCTATTTTTTTCTGTTTTACTAAATCATCGATCATAGAATTGGTGCCGATTATTCCAATTATAATTAGTGGTGATGACAAATTTGGATTCTGATTAAAAATTGCAGGTTTCTCACCCGTTACTCTTTCAAAATCAGATTGTAAATTATTAATTGCACGTAAAACACCTGCGTCTATTCCTGTATCAGCAAAAAATGAAAGGCTTGAAGATTTCTCTTTCAGTACGACAACATCTTCGTTTTTATGAGTCATTATAAAAGGCTGGGCTGCCTTTGAGATATTAAAACTAAAGGTGATAAGAAATATTAAGATATATGTGGAAAATCTATTCATTTTATTTTTTATTAAATATTCAATTCGTAAGTCATTCCCCTATTGGATGTGAATTTAATCATTCACTCTGACAACATCATGAGGTTCAATTTAGCATATTCTCCCATATTTTTATTTACCAAAGCTTAAATAAAAATCATAATCAGCATCTTGAGAATCCCTTTTTTGTACTATTGAAAAAGAAAAGCAAATACAAAAACCTAATTAATGATTTCATTATATAGTTATTTTTATTATTAAAAAATTATTTTAAATCTGGATTGAAATAGGTAAGAAATTAAAAAAAGGTAATCTGTTATTTAAATAAATTCAGATCAACGGCCTCTCCCATTCTAAGATAACCTGCTTCGTTAGGATGCAAAAAATCACCGTCATGCATATTTGATAAAATAGTTTTCGAACCAATTTCTGAAGCCATTGCCTTATCGAAATCAATTACGGCATCAAAGGCATTACTGTTTCGAATCCAGGAATTTACAATATCGCGGGCTTCTTGTTTGTAAGGAGCATCATAAAATGATTTTGCAAATGGCAAAATGGTACAGCCATAGACTTTAATTCCTTTTGCATGCGCTTTGTTAATCATCACTTTATAAGCTTCAATAAGTTCCTGAGCTTTTATTGGTGTATCTTCAGGATTCTTAATTCCGCCAATATCGTTAATGCCTTCCAGAATTACGAGCCATTTTGTGCCTTTTTGAGATAATACATCTCTGTCAAAACGATTTAAAGCCGTTGGACCTAATCCGCCTTTAATGACACAATTTCCTCCAATGCCTAAATTCAAAACACCTGTTTTTTCTGTTTTTTTATTGGCAGATAATCGTGCCGATAAAATATCTGTCCAGCGATTTTGTTTGTTGGTACCTGAGCCTCGACCGTCAGTAATGGAATTTCCCAAACAAACGATATTCGTTGCCAATTTATCAGCCATAACATCCAATCCCATAATCGAATACCAGTGATCTGTTTTTACAGCGCCATCAAAATTTTCGTTTTGAATCTGATCTCCCTTAAGAATATAAGAAGTGGTTCGTGAACCGGGGTGTCCTGAGGTTTTTTGGGATGTTGCTCCATAATGAATGGTAATGGCTAAAAGCTGGCCTGGTTGTAAATCAAATTTTAAGGCATCTGAAAATACTTCCTGTTCAGGATTCATTGTTATTTCAGGATTTCCATTGAAACTTACTATTTTTTGAGTTTCTGCATTAATACCCGGAGCAGTGGCTAAATTTGCCACGCTAACGGATTTCAAAACGGTTGCCTGATCACTAAATATATTAGAAAAACGCAGTCGCAATTGCTTTCCTCCAATTGAAACCCTAATAATTTGTCTAATTGTATTTTCTGACAGTCCTGGTTCAGGTGGCATATTATTAGGTTCTACTAACATTTGTGCCGTAGACCAGGTGCCAACCCAGTTCTCAGTATTTGATCTGTCTGCTTCTTTTATGGATATTTGATTGGATTTACATCCAAAAACCAAAAGTAAGAGAGGTACAAACAATAACCATTTAAAATATTCTTTTTTCATATGTAGCTATTTATTGTTTTTTTATCAGTCATATGTAATTGCACATCTATTTAAAATGCCGTGGTTAATTTAAAAATTAATTTCTCATCCAAAATATTTATTTTAAAATTAGATTGTAATAGCATCCATATTTATCATATAATATTTCAAAACTTAAACGGCTTACATGAGTTCAAATTTCCTCAATCATAATTCAGAATTTAAAAGCCGAGGGAATTACCCCTCGGCTTCAAACTTAAGCAAACCTAAATAACCAACTTACAAGCTATTCAGTAAAATTAATACTTATAATTACGATTAAAGTTGCTTGTAGTATCATGATCTAGTTATATCCCGGATTCTGGTATTCTGCCTTTTCAGCAGCACTCATTTCCATTAAATCTATCTGCCCCTGAGGGATTGGACGTAGATAATGATAAGGTTGAATAGTTCTGGTAACAACCTGTGGTGTATGATCACCATAATTTGGTCCGCCAATTGAATATTTACCAGCAAGTTCATTCCATTTTTGAGTTCTTACTAAGTCGTACCAACGGTATCCTTCTCCATAGTACTCACGTGAACGTTCAGCAAGGATATAATTAATAGTAATTACGGCTGGAGTTGCATTAGTTAATGTAGTACTGTTGTCTGCACTCTTTGCAACATTACCATTATTATCCCAACGCCATTTTCCTGCACGTGCACGTATTACATTTATTAGGCTTCTGGCAGTCATTGAACCAGTTGCTCCTTTTACAGCAGCTTCAGCGGCAACAAAATAAAATTCTGAAAATTTAGCTATCGGAAATGGTCTGGTACTACCTGCATTTGGCTGTCCTAATCCTCCTGCATTATCCGTACGGTATGGCCCTAATTTCCATAAACCCGGATAAACTATTCTGTTTATTCCAGATGGTGAAATAACATAATCAGCTCTGCCTGGTAAAACTCCGGCACCAACACCGCTATCACCTGCTCCAGAAGGGTATGTAATTGGTGTAGCTGGTTCATCATTTAAAAAAGTTACAATTGCACCATTTGGTGTTACAGGTAATCCATTAGCATTATACAATGTTGTTACACCTGTTAATCCGGTTCCAATCAAATTCCAATTTCCACGATAAACAGAAGCAAATGTTCCATCATATCTGGAATCATTAGTTTTATCAGCAAAAGTATTGGTAAAAACTTCAATTGGTGGTGTCATTCTTGTCCATGGACGTCCTAAAAATTGATCAGCAGCTCGTTGGACTGATGAAACTGAACCTCCAGCTGAATTTTTACTTCTTATAGCTGTATAATTGAATGTTCCCATCCACCCGGCAAAATTATCAGGTGAGCCTCCGCTTCCGTAAGTAAGACTGGCACCATTGTAATATTCGCTTTCTTCAGTATGGTCTGCATAAAGCATTATTTCTTTATTACGGTCGTTAGAACCTAAGTTAACATCATAATAATAGTCCAACAGCCCATATGAACCCGGGTTGTTAATTCCCTCTAAAGCCAGATCGTATGCTTTTTGAAAATACCATTGTGCATTGTGTCCATCAGGGTCAGTTCTCGGAGTATCAGGATAGGTTGGAATATTATTTGGATTTTCTAACCACCAGGCATATGTCAAATATGCTTTTGCCAAATATAAACGGGCTACCGTTTTAGTTACCGTACCAGTCAATCTTTGAGCATCAGGTAAATCATTTACAGCCATTACCAAATCCGGAAAAATAGCTTTAGTATAAACCTCTGATACTGTATTTCGCTTAGAAGATCTCGATGGTTTAGTGTTAAATTTTAGTTCACCTGCGCCTAAATCTAAAGGTACACCTCCAAAATTCTGCACTAATAAAAAATAATCAAAAGCTCTAAAAAATCTGGACTCAGCAATTAAACTGTTTGCCACACCTACTGCTGCAGCATTTTCAATAATTCCGCTGGCAGTATTTATATCATTATATGAATTGTTCCAAACTACGTCAGCTCTGCTCGAATTAGGATTAATAACTCCAACCCCTGATAAATCATGATCTTTGAAATTTCCGTCGGCCTGTTGTCCATACGTATTCTCATCTGTACCAGTCTGAACAGAATTGTAATAATATGCCTGACCGTATATCCAGCGCAAATGAGCATAATGTGAAGTTAATCCCTGTTTTACACCCGCTTCTGTTTTAAAGTACCCAGGTTCATAAAAATCATGTGGTTTTTCTTCTAAAATATCAGAGCAGCCTGCAAAGGAGAACAAAACTACTGATCCTATAATTAATTTTTTAAAAATATATCGTTTCATGGTTGTTCCTGATTAAAATGTTAAATTAAGTCCGAATAAATAATTTCTGGTTGAAGGTGTATTTGTTCCAATAACCAAAAATCTACGTTGGTAGGAAGCTACTGCCTGATTTTCATCTCCTAATGAATTGGTTTCCGGATCCATTCCGGATTTTTTATGGTAAGGAGAGAAGAATACAAAAGGATTTTGTGCCGTAACATAAAGTCTAAGCTTTTCAATACCTAAATCTCTCATAAACTGCTGATCCAATGTGTAACCCAATGTTAATGCCCTGATTTTTACATACGATGCATCAAAATACCCCATTGTTGACATATACTTAGGGTTGTCGCCACTTCTGATACCTCTTGGATTAGGATATTCAGCATCTGTGTTATCCGGTGTCCAGTAATCCACATCCACATTACTTCTTCTACCATTAAGCAGATTAAGATAACTTGCACCTCCATAAAGCGTACTAATTAATACACCACCGCTTTTAAATGCTCCAACAGCAGAAAAATCGAAACCTTTATAGCTTAAATTTGTATTGAAACCTCCTTGAAAATCCGGATCTGTATCTATGATTTGTCTGTCGCTCGCATTAATTGCACGTGTTGGCGAGCCATCTGGATTAAAATCGCCTGTATATTTCACTTTAATAGATCCAACAATAGTTCCTTGTTGGTTGATACCTGTTGGTCCAGGCTCATATGTGGACATATAAGGATCGCCTTCCTGCCAGATACCTACCTTTTGATAATCATAAATAGAATTGATATTATGACCGACAAACCAATTGTTACCTTCGTCTCTTTTAGCACCAGAAGCAAGTGAAACAAGTTCATTGTCATTTGAATATAAGTTAAATCCAACTGACCAATTAAGTCCTTTCGGATTATCAAGAATGACTCCGTTTAATGCTATCTCGAAACCTTTGTTTTCTATCTTTCCTACATTTCCAACATAATTGCTCACACCACCTGTTGGAGGTAGATTAACCCTTTGCAGAACATCGGTTGTAAGCGTTCTGTAATATTCAACTGTACCGGTTAAACGATTATTAAAGAATCCAAAGTCCAATCCATAATTCCATGTTGTAGAAAATTCCCATCCTAACTCCGGATTAGGTGCTTGTGTAACATATACTCCTGTAGAGTTTGTACTTCCAAAATTGTAAGGTCTTGTACCCAAAGCTCCTAAAGTACTATACTCAGCTACTGCCTGATTAGAAGTCGTACCATAACCAACACGCAGTTTTAGCAAATCAACCCATGAAAGCTTTTTCATAAAAGATTCATTTGAAACTGTCCATCCTGCAGATATAGCCGGATATGTAAACCATTTATTGCCTGGTGCCAATCTTGACGAACCATCTGAACGAACTGTTCCGGAAATAAAATATTTATTATCATATGAGTACATTAATCTCGCCATATAGGAAGTTAGCCCCCATTGTGTATAATCTTGGTCTGGATAGTTACCTTCTTGTGAAGGGTTTATAACTGCTTCTTCTTCACTCTGTCCTAAGTTGTAAAACTGAAATGCATCAGAAGTAATTCCGTTTCTTGTTATACGAGACCTGTTACTTGTACGCTGTTCATTTGAATATAACCCAACAAAATTGATGGTGTGTTTATCAGCGAAAGTTTTATCATAAGTCAATAAATTCTCAATAAGCCATTGAGTTGACAATGAGTTACCGATAGCTGCATTTGAAATCGTTGTTGGATTTACATCAAATACACCATATCCTTCATAATACCCACTATTTGAGGTACGAAAGTTTAATCCGGTGTTCATACGATATTTTAAACCTTCAACTCCTGGTATTTTTACCTCAGCAAAAATATTATTATAGGAACTAAAAGCTCTGGTTTGGTTTACATAAGAATCTCCTAAACCTTCAATAGTATTTCTTGTATACACCCAATTTTCGTCAGCTCCCATTCTAACTGTTCTTTTCAGAGATCCGTCTGCATTATATGGATTTGCTAAAGGTGACGTTCCTAAGATCGTTCCTGTACCTATATTATCGCCATTTGTAACAGCATAATTACTATTAGTAGTAAATCCCATACGGAAAATTTTTCCAATCTGCTGATCTAAACCTCCTCTAAGACTGAAACGCTCATATTTCTGACCAGGCAAAACAGACTCCTCCTTATAATACCCTAAACCTGCATTATATGAACCACGCTCTGTACCTCCTGAAACACTCACGTCATGACTAATCATTTCACCGGCACCATAGAGTGAATCTTGCCAGTCTGTATTGGTATCCCTGGATTCATCAGGTCCATCTGTATATAAAGTTGAATAATCACGAAGTGCTGCAAACTTTGCACTATCCATCATATCATATTTACCAAAAACCTGCTTGATACCTGTAAATCCATTATAAGAAAATGTAGCTTTTTGGTTCTTACGTCCTTTATTGGTTGTAATTAATATAACACCATTTGCTCCTCTTGAACCGTAAATAGCCGTTGCAGAGGCATCCTTTAAAACATCCACGGATTTAATATCAACCGGGTTAATGTCTCCTATCTCTCCTCCAAAAGGAACTCCATCAAGTACAATTAACGGATTATTATCCCCGGTAAGCGATCTGGTACCACGTATACGAATTTGCATAGCTGCTCCCGGTTTTGTTGATGTCTGTGTCAGCTCAACACCCGCCAATCTACCCTGTAATGCTTGTGTTACGTTAGCAGATTGTACTTCATTTAGTTCTTTTCCTCCAAGAGAAGCTACAGATCCGGTTACCGCTTCTTTTCTTTGCGTACCATATCCAATAACAACAACTTCTTTTAAAACAGCAGAATCTTCTTCAAGGTTCACATTGATTTGGGTTTGCCCATTCACTGCTACTTCTTTGTTTTTTAAGCCTATAAAGCTAAAAACAAGCACCCCGTTTGAAGGGACATCAATAGAATAAGTACCATCAAAACCGGTACTTACACCAGTTTTTGTACCCTTTAAATTTACATTAGCTCCAGGAATTGGACCATTTGCATCCGATACTGTTCCTTTGACTTTCGTTTGCGCACCCGCATTGAGTGATAAAGCAAACATTAAGATCAAAAAACAAAAGCATTTAAAATGCTTCGATTTAATTGTAACAAAATAGTTAGTCATAAAAATTGATTTAAATAATTAAAATTTGGTTGAGTTGATAAGTGTAATTAAGCAAATGTAAAAAAAAACAATTAATACACAATCGGTTGTTTTATTATTATTTTACACAATTAATAATAATATAGAAATAAAAAACATTTTGAATAATTTAAATGTTAAAAAAAAATAAATAATTTATTTAATCAATTCTATAAATTAAATAATTAATAAATTAAGTCCTTATTCATGATTTTATTAAATAAATCATAAAAATTGAAAAATTGAAAAATATTTTATTTGCAA
>Ga0247810_10001955_pt1 | contig 12009 bp, 9 predicted proteins | sample UWRJL119311C1_FD_179918 | JGI IMG/M metagenome (GOLD analysis project Ga0247810, IMG submission 179918) | Plant litter microbial communities from Arlington Agricultural Research Station in Wisconsin, United States - UWRJ-L119-311C-1 | ecosystem: Environmental > Terrestrial > Plant litter >...
CGACTTCTCTCAGTGTGCAAAAACAAAAAAAGCGCCCCGAAAAGGACGCTTTTATATATTTATGTTGAGTTTGTAACTACAATTTACACTTCAATTCATTAAAATACATATTACATCCTGAACCTTCAGCCGAGATAAATCCGGCTAAACGATCACTATATTGTCTTACTGACAGATTGATATATATGTGTTTTGTTTCCATTTCAGGACCAAATGTACAATATATTTTAACATTTGCATAGTATTCGCACTGAAATATTTATAAGACAGCGATCAATTTTAACCTAAATTTTCCCTTAAAAAAGCCTATAAACCTTAATAATTTTATATTTTTGAGAATATACGCACACATTATTTTTTATCAAATTCAGTCTTAAAAATACCATGAAAAAATATTTAAAATACATAGACGGAAATTCTGATAAGTTTTGGCAAATTGAAGTTACAGGATTAGAATATACTGTGACTTACGGCAAAAACGGAACATCGGGAACTTCTCAAACCAAATCATTTTCTACAGACGAAGAATGTCTCAAATCAGCAGAAAAAATACTGGCCGAAAAAGTAAAAAAAGGATATTCAGAAACTGGTGATGTTGCTGTAGCTTCAAAACCTAAAACCGCAAAAAGCGCAAAATCTGATGAAGTTCTGGAAGAATACGACGCAATTGTAAAATCTAAAAATATAGATTTACTATTGCCTTTCCTGAAAGAAAAATCAAAAGGAAATATTGAAGCTCTAAAAAAACTGATCAAGAAAAGTAAACGTTATTTTATGACCTATACTGATCTTACCAAAGATCCGGGTTATGTAAAAAAAGACAAACACGATTATGGCTGGGGAACCCGCGGCGATAAAAAACAAAGTGATATTATTACCCTAAGTGCGATCGCCTTATTTGATAAAGCAGATATCAATTCCTGGGATGAAGCTTTGAGCTTGCTGAACGAAATTGATGAAAAACCTCAGGTAATGGAGGTTTTATTATGGGCAAAACCCAATTGGCTTGATACTTTTATTTTAGACAAAGTAAAAAGGCAAGATTGGGTAGGGTTTAATTATCATACGCTGCGCCAACTCGAAGAGCAGCATTTATTAGCATTTAATCCTGAATTATACGCTTTGACACTTGCCGCAACAAATGAATGGCGTGCGAAGATGAAGACCAGAAGGTTCATTAATACGTCATTGAATGACAAACTAACATACCAAAGGGATATTCCTGAATTGTTTAATTATGAAACGATTCTGCACAGCAGTTTCTTTAGGGAAAATGACAAACAGAAACACGATGAATTCCAGACCTGGGCCGTTATTTACAAATCATTATTAGACGAAAAAAAGATGGAACGTGCGTTTTTTATCGAAAATGCCATCCAGATTCAAACCAAAGAATGGAACAATAACCTGAAATCTTTCTTTAGAAAAAGAATCGAAGAATTTAATGTTACTGCCGATGAACTTATTCTTTACCAGGAAAATATTTTCTCTTTTCTACACAATCCGTATCCGCCCATAACGAGTTACGGAATTGAACTGATTAAGAAAATTTACGATCATCCAAAATTCAAAACCAAATCATTTCTGGAATGGCTTGAACCGCTTATGATGCGCAGCGATTGCAAAGCAGCTATTAAAAACGTTTTGCCAATTCTCGAGAAAATAAATAAATCAAACCCAAAACTAAGCACCGCTATATCATCCATTATTGCCGATGTTTATGTGATTGCTGATCTGGCTTTGCAGGAACGTGCTACCAAAATTATTACCAAAATTGCCAACGTAAAAGATAAAGTGCTAAAAGAGAAATTATCCTCATACTTAACGCTGATGCAGGGAAATATCAAATCAGGATTAACCCAGTTTTTAGACGAAGATGCTCTGGCTGTCGATGATGCTGCTCATGAAGAATATACATTCGAACCTCAACAAGAATTACTCCTTACAGAAGAAGTTCAGTTGCCAAAGGATTGGAACGATGTTGTTTTTCAGTTTGGAAATTTCATCAATTCAGAAGAAACGGTAGATTCAGAAATCTTACTGAACATTTATATCTCGCAACGTGATTTGTTTCCGGCAGATTATAGCGCGCAATTGCAGCCTTATGAGAAACAATTGCAAAAGCATTATTTTGAAGCCACTCACAAAAATTTCGTGAAGGCATTTTTACAATCTAAAATCGCCAACATCGATAACAAATTCAATAGTAAAGTCAATCATTATTCAAAGATTATTACCACTTTGTTAATGCAGCCTTTACTCGAAAAAGTACAGCAAAAAATAGATTCAAATTCTACTTTGCCCCTGCTCTCTTTCCCGAGTCATAAACCGTATTGGGTCGCTCCAAAGGTTTTATTAGAAAGGGTTATTGCGTATCAAAATACAAAAGAAGAAATTGATGCTGTCGATCTGGCTATTGCAATTGCCCGTATGCCGAGAGAGAATGTTGAAGAGGCCATTCCGTTATTGGATAAGATCGAAGGTGAACTCAAACCCTTATTATCGTTTTGTCTGGGCGTAAATGAGAAAGTCGAATTAGACGATACTTCTCTGTTCTCGAAACTATTGGCGACAATGGGAAAAACCACCAAAGAAACCGGAAACTTATCGCTTTGGGCTGTTGCAGCACGAACATTTTATCCTAACGATAATTTCCCTGAATTTGAGAATACGTATCTAAAAGAGATTCCGTTTGTGGTATCTCCTTTTAAACCTAAGGTCGAGTTTAAGGAAAAATGGAACGAATGGACGAATTATCAAACCAAAGAAAAAGAAAGAACACCATCCTGGTACGAACTAGGATTTGATTTGCCTAATTATTCTAAAATACCCAATTATTTGCTTTACAGCCAGGATGTTTACAAGAGATCAAACACTTGGGATTATAATATCAATTATGCCGGAAACACTTATTTCTGGCACAGTATTACACCGCAAAACTCAGATGCTCTCGCGTTGACTTTATTGCACAATTGTAATATTGCTGATGGAGCAAAACCGGAATTAAAAGGATTTCTGGACGTTATCAATAGACCTGAATTTCGATTCTCAGATATTAGCCTGCTTTTATATGCCTGCTGTTTCTTTCAGGAAAAGAAAGATTTACGATTAATGGCATCCGAAGTTTTAATTCATCTTATCGAAAAACAAACTATAGATATCGAACTTTTTGCTCAGAAAATAGCGTATCTCGCCACCGAAAAATATGGTGTATTTTTAAGATTAGTTGACGGATTAATTGCCATAAAAGATGTTTCGCCATTGCACAATAATGCTTTATTGAAGTTGCTGAATTCTTTCTTTGCCAATCTTGATTTAAAAGACAAATTACCAACCAACTTCAAAAAAATAATAGAAAACTATCTGGATATTTTAACGAAAACCAATCAGAAACCATCTGCGGAAGCCATTGTTTTCTTCGAAAAATGGAAAGATAATGCATCGCTTAAATCATTGATTAAGCAAATTTTAAAATAAAAAAAAATGACAGATCTCGAATATAATTATAAAGGAATTTCGACTTACAGTAAAACCAAAGGCATCAACAATCTGGTTCTGGCGCACCAAACCGAAATTGAGGAAGTCAATAACATTCCGTGTTTTTTCTGGGGACGTCTGACTGATCCGTATGTTACCGCAAAATGCTGGACTACGATCGCCAAAGTGGTTCGTTCCAGTTTTGGGCCCATTCCGCCAAGTTTGCGTGATCCTATCGTTTCTGCAGGATCTGAACGATTGCGTTTCGAAGGTTTTTCGTCTTGTAATGGCGTTTATGTGCGACTGGATATGAAACCCGAAGCGATCGACGGTGAATTTATTGCCAACGGAACTACGAATGTCGATTTTAATGATCCGATGCTGAATGCTTTGAATGCGATTCAGAAAAACGAAAAAGTAACACTTGCCGTGGGTCAGCAGGATGTTCAGGTAATTACCAGCAAAGCAAAAGTAACCGAGAAAAAAGTGACTTTACCCATGCGCTGGATAAAAGGTTTAACGAGCGTTCAGTTGTATCTGGCAGATATGGATATTAAGTTTGAACTGAACAAAATTCAGACGATTCAGTTGTTTCAGAGTTTACCAAAAGGAACCGTAAAAGGTGATTTTTTTATTACCAAAAGAGCCGGGAAATTTATGTTTTCGACTTTGGCTACAGCCGATAGTGTTAGAATTGGCGGCGTGCAAAGGTTGCGTTTGTTAGAAGGAATTCTGGCTATTGTAGACAAAATCTTCATTTACGAATCGGCAGACAAACAAACTTGTGCGATCGTGGCTGAATTTGGAAAAATGCAGCTTCTCATGGCTTTTTCTCCAGATTCGTACCGAGGATTTTCTGGCGAAGGAAATGTACTCGAAACCATGACCGAAAACTTACCCATAGAATGGGTTTACGGATTGAACAGTTTATTAAAATCGAATGAAACTTTTGACCCAACGATGCTTTCTATTGAAAATGATATCGATTTTGGCACGATGGACAATCTGACTTCGAATTTATCCTCGATGGGATTATTGGGCTATGATTTAAGCGAAAAAGCACATTTCTATCGTCGTCTGCCTTTTAAAACCGAACGCATTTTATCGCTAAACCCAAGACTTAAAAATGCCAAAAAACTATTAGCGAACGAAGATATCGAAATCGTCGAACGAAGAGCCGATTATATCGAAGCCAAAGTAAAAGGTTCAGGCGTTGTACACAAAGTCATTATCGACCATAATTCGCAAAGATGTACTTGTGACTGGTTTACGGCTTATCAGGGCAAAAGAGGGATTTGCAAGCATATTTTGGGAGTAAAAATGATGATTTCTTAGAAATTATACTTTTATATATAAAGGAAAATCGCCCTGATGTTGGGGCGATTTTTATACGCGGATTTTACGGATTCGCTTTTGTGAAAACGCTGATTTTTACGGATTTTTAGATTATAACGTTCATCTAATTTGCATATAAAGCTTTTCTGATTTTGTTTAAAGTTTATAAAAATCTTCTGTAAGATAGAAAACTGTGTCGATAAATTTCAATACATTATCTTGTGTTAAAACATTTTCATCGTGCAAATCTTCTAAAATTATACCAATTTCAGGATGAAAATAATCGTTATTTTTTTTATTAATAAATCCTGAGTTTTCCAGAAATAATTTGACATTAATTAGTTCTGTTTTCTCAGTTGCTAAAACAAATTTTTGTTGAACAACTGCATACAACGCTCTTTCATTTCTATAAAAACCGAGAAGCTCATAAGCTGTATCAGGAAAAAAATAATTATTTAGAAGTAAGTTATTGAAGTAATCTTCCCATGAAGAATAATATATAGTGTCATTTATTTTGAGAACTTCTCGCTCATTTTTTAGATAAACCATCTGTTCCGCACCACTCGAAACAAAATTATCAATTTCTAAATCTGTAATCCAAAGCGAATTTATAGTTGCAAATTTCTCAATTAAGACTTCTTCTTGTTTTTTGATGTCGATTCCTTTTTCAGCCAAAGTGCTTGCTCTCTTGCCATTTTTAAGGTAACTGGAGGCTGCTTGGATATTTGCTCCATGCTTAACTTGGCTCTTTCCTGCAATGATATTTTGTAATTCATCTTTCATGGTTTTATAATGCAAATATAAAGATTTAAATAGTATGTTTTTCTCTACCTCTTAAGGCTGCTTACTAACGATACAATTCCTCTCTTATTTTAATTAAAGTTTGAATTACTTTCTCTTCATCTGGTTTTTCAGGTAAAGTTGAATTTTGATAATAATTTTCAATTGAAACGATTAAATTATCAGCCATTTCGAGCAAATCATCATATTCTTTATTTCCGGCTTTTATATCTAATAATTCTTCGCGATTGGGAACTCGAATATTTAATTTTCCGGTTGACAGAATTTGTTCTGCTGTTTGCAAAAGCCTGATCGTGTGCATCATGTTTTTGCTGTCGTAATTTTTTCCGTGTTGTTGATTTGTGTTGTAACGATCTTCATTTCGTTTATCGATCCAGCTCCAATATTCGGTGTATTCTTTGCAATATTTAGAATAGCCGTCTTGATTGCAAGACAAATAACCAATTAACTTTTCGTTTTTAGGAATTGACGAAAGTGAAACTTCATTCGAGCTTTCTTTTTGAATAATTCCTTTATAGCCTAAACTTTTATCCTGATCATAAAACAAAGCAAACATTCCTTTTGAATTGGGCAAATTAACCAATCCGCATTGCTCTTGTTTTAAATTATTTTCTGCTAAAAAGCTGTTTGCAGCAATGGTTTCATAACCTTTTAAAACATAACAAAAATCCAAAAGGCTTTTCTTTTCCTTTGGCATTGGGTTTACAATTTTCTTATTTAAACCTCGCGCCTTTTTGATTTGCGTTACAGCATAACCTGCAAAAGAATCTTTGCAGAGTTTCGATAGAAAATCTTCTAGTTGCAAATGCTCCATTAACGGATGTTTGTACAAGATACAATCTTCCGGCGAAGCCAAAATCTCCAGAATATTAGGATTATTTTTAAGCAGTAATTCTACAAAACGACCAATTTCGTAATAAACCTCATCATTGGTTTCATTACTTATCTGCGGAATATAATCCAGCCCAAAGAATTTTTCTTTTGGCAGGTAATAAACGCCTTTGATATCAGTATCAGAGGTTGGTGTATTTAACCCAAAAGATTTACTTCCCGAAATAACTTCGAAAAGGATTAGGTTTTGGGATTTTAGGGTTTGGATGGTCATTAGTCTCAATCTATATTTTCAATATTTTTAAATAATTGAAGACATTTCCAATCATTCTTAGGATCTTCAGATATTATATGTGCTATTTGCATAGAATCAAAAATCATAATTTTATTTTTTTTTGCAAAATTTCTTGCTGGTAATGTAAATCCCTTATGACTGAATACTATTAAATGAAAGGCATTATGTCTAATATCTACATAATCTAAATCGTCAAATCTAATAAAAAGCGAATCTCCTACCAATTTTCGGATAACAGGAGTATCAATCGGTTTATTATAAAATTTAGTTTGTATCAACAAATAAATATCGTCACTAAAAATAAGCTTAGTGATATTTTTTGGGAAATCAACTTTATAATTACCTACAACATCAATTCCTTTATCATTTGAAGCTCGAGTAACCTTGGTATTAATTCCAAGATCCGAAACAAAAATTTTACAGAAATCTTCAAATAATTTGCCCTTATTAGTTTGCAGCTCAATTTGATCTATTACATGACAAACTTCTTTGTATTTTTGTGAAACTAGTTCATCATTTGATATTTTTTCTACATAATATCCATCATATTTTTCTTCGATATGAATTTTTTTAAATAAATTTTCCTCATTTAGGCTTTCAATTGCATTTAATAGTCTCTTTAAATGAGATGAATCACGATCACTATATTTCAAGCACGCTTCATCAATATCAAATTCATCGAAATTATCATAAAAAACCTTAATTAAAAGATCATCAATTTTTACTGAACCTGACCAGTGATAAGATATAACTAAATTCAAAATATTATGAGATGAAAATTTATTCATCACTACTATTAATTATAGTTATATGTCTTTTAACTTTTTTACTAATATTCTCCAAAGCTGTAACGCATTCAATTGACCAATCAGAAACACTAGGAAATGAAGCAATTTTTTCATTCATAATTGCTAATTCGTTACTCCAGTGCTCCTTATCTGATATTATTTTTATATTATTTTTTAAGTGTATTAAAGAAATTTCAGAATTTGGATCAATAATTTCTTTAATAAAATCACTAAATTCCTCAATTGAATTATAATCTTTTGAATAGCTATTTATTACATCTCTGAATTGTTTTGTATTAATACCTTGCTGAACAGCTTGCTTAATCAATGGAGGAATATCACCAAGAATTTCATTATAATCTTCATCGTCTTCTTTTAAAAATTCCATTGTGTCGGAATTTAATCCTATTAATTTTCTTATTGCAATATTTTTATCAAATGCTTCTAAATAACCCCAATTTTCATCAGGAATTGGATCAAAAGATTGAGCTATTTTTGAAAAAATTTTAAATCTTATTATTGAATCTTTGACATCATTATGTTTTAGTCCCAATTCAGAAGATATTTTTTTGTAAACTTCATGAGCTTTCATATTTACAAAATAGTCATTAAACAATGAATTTAAATGTTTAGCCTTAGCTACCGGACTCCATTCTTTTACCACAGTTACATTGGCAATCCCCTGAGTAACTCTGACTTGTTTTGTATACTCTTGACTTGTTTCTCCTAAACTTTTTTCAGCTAAAAGAATTGGAATATAACTATCTTCATTGTAACCTTCTATTCTTTTCGATTTCAGACATGATGTTCGAGTATTTCCTTCAACTACAACATAGAGAATATCATCATTATTTATTCCTAACTCTTCAAATCTTTCGTGGTCTTCTATTTTCTGAACAACAATTCTATTAACCCACTTGATATCTTCACGCATACTGTTCAAAAGTTCTTTAGATTCTTTTGTCATAAGCATTTCTTCAATTAAAATCTTTTGATCTAATGTTCGGTTTGAGGTAAATCGTGGATTAAAGGGATCAATCATTATTTCTTTTAAGGCAACTTCTTTAGGTGCTAGTATCATATTGGATATTTTAAAAAATTGTTTTTATATAAAATTTATCAAGTTTATTACTTATGTTCTTCCCACTTCCCAACTTACTCGCATTCTCCTGATTAAATTTCAATGTTTCCAATAAAAAATCAGTGATTAAAACTTCTTTTGGGTGTAAATACTTTTCGTCTTGGCTGGCTTTTATGGCTTGTAATTCTATTATTTTATCTTGAATGTTTTTTGGTGCAATTGGCAATAAATCTGCAAAAGCAACAGGCGGAAAAGTATTGTTTTCTATAATCCATTTTCCAGCTAAAGCGGTGCGTAAGGCATAGAAATAACTTTTTAGTTTTACTTCTTCCATTTCGTAGACATCAATAATTTTTTTTGTTGTTCCTAAATAGTGATGTAAAACCGCTATTGGCGAAAAACATTCTACGGCTAAGTCCTGCATTTGTTTTGCAAAATCATCATTCTTAAAATAAACTATTGGCGAAAATAACCACTCAATCAAAGGTGCGTTAGATTTTGCTAATAACTTTACGGCTTTCCGTAAGTCCCAGCCGGAACCGTCAAGATCGTCTTCGGTCATGAATTCGATTACGTCTGGTTTTTCCCAAAGCGATAAATAATATTCTGGTTTGTGTTTGTATATAAACCGGATATCGTAATCGCTGTCTGGAGAAGCAAATCCCCAGGCACGACTTCCAGATTCTACAGCAAAAAGTATTTCTACATTCTTGGTTTTCTCTATTTCTTTTAGTTTTTCCAGTATTGTTTCTTTCATGATTGTTTTCAAATATAAATAAACAAAAAGCCTTTAAACCCAGTAAAAACACCTGATTTAAAAGCCAACATTTTTTGCCACTAAGGCGCTAAGACGCAAAGTTTTTTTAGTTTGTGCCTTTGTGTCTTCGTGGCAAAAACATTAAATCCCAAAAAAGCTTTTAGCATTCCTAGTAGTTTCCTCCGCAACTACAATCCCCGAAACTCCTTTAAACTGAGCCACAGTCGCTGCAACAAAAGGCAGAAAAGCGGGTTCGCAACGGCGTTCGTGGTATTTTTTCAGGAGATTATTGGATACGTTTTTCGGCAGCATGAATGGCGCATCGGTTTCGATCATCATTCGGTCAAGCGGTACGTACTGAATCACTTCTTTTAAATGCTCAAAACGTTTACTGTCGGATATTGCTCCGGTAAAACCCAGATAAAATCCGTTATCAAGATAGGTTTTGGCTTCGGGCAAAGTTCCGGTAAAACAATGCACAACGGCTTTTGGCAATTGTGGCAAATAGTCTTTGGTAATGTCCATAAACTTTGTAAAAGCAGCTCTTTCGTGCAAAAACAAAGGTTTCTGAACTTCAATCGCCAATTCTAACTGGGCTTTGTAACAGGTTTCCTGAACATTTCTGGGCGAAAAGTCACGATCAAAATCGAGTCCGCACTCCCCTACCGAAACTACGTGTTGCTGTTTTAGTAAATTACGCAGTTTCGAAATACTCTGCGCATCAAAACTCTTGGCATCATGCGGGTGAATTCCAGCTGTAGCATATAATATTCCGGGATATTCTTTTGCTATCGTAGCAGCTTCTTCACTGTTTCTTACGCTTGTTCCGGTTAGGATCATTTGCGATACGTCGGCATCTAAAGCGTTTTGTACGACATCGTCTATGTCGTTTTGGAATTGTTTATTGGTTAAATTAATTCCTATATCTATGTATGTATTCATTTTTTTTAAAGTTGCTAAGGTTCTGAGAGGCTGAGATGCTAAGTTTTTTTTCCTCTTTGGAACCTTTTATTATTATTTTTTTTTGCCACTAAGGCGCTAAGGCACAAAGCTTTTTACACAAAGTTTGTCATTTCGACGGAGGAGACCCGAGCGATAGCGAACAGGCCAAGCAAATCCTCGCAAGTAGCTCCGCAATCAAAAGCCATTCTATGTCGATCTTGCAACGAAGATTTCTCCTGCGTCGAAATGACATAAAATGAGAACAAACCTTTGAACCTTCTCTATCAATTTTCATAAAGCCATTTTTGGGCCATTACTACAACTTCTTGTTCGATAGTATCCAGACTAACATCTTTATAATACCAATTGACCTGGCCTGCTATCAAATCATCCCAAGCATCATCAAGAACAGAGAGATCGATTATGTCTTTGTCTACATCAAAGTCGCAATAGAGATGCAGCGTTCTTTTCAGGTTACCTCTTACATCGTCATGTTTCACTATTTTATTTAGAAAATATCTTATATGACTTTTTTGAGATTCTTCCCTGTTTTTTGTCGTTAGATTCAATTCTGAGAGAACGGCTTCGAGATAAGGCTGAACTTCATCAGAATCAATTGGTTTATAGAAACAAGCCAAGTTATAAATAGCTTCACTCTCATAACCTGAATTGATCAATTCGATTGCCCAGTCTTCGATTAAATCGATATTGAGGTATTTATAAAAATGAAAGGTCAGGATGTAATCTGTGAGTATTTCGAAGTCTTTGTTTACTAGTTCCATGTCTGTTTTTTTTTGCCACTAAGACACTAAGACGCTAAGTTTTTTGTTCTCTTTGTCTGGATTTAATCTCGCAATCCCGATAGTCTCAAGCAGATCCTCAAAGTTTTTGTCTTAGTATCTTAGCAACTTAGAACCTTAGCATCTTAGAACCTCAGCACCTTCAAGTTAAAAATCCCCGTAATATACCTGAAAACAAGGTAATTTCAGATCATTTCTCCAGGTGTCGACAACTTGATTTCTGTCGTCCAGAACGAATTCTACAAAGTATTTGTCTTTGATAAACTCGTTATAGATTTCGGTTTTTATGATCGAATCCTTACGGCTGTCTTTGGTTTTACGCATGATCAGATTGTCGTATTCGATTTCGTGTTTTTTCAGGAATCGCAATGTTGGTTCTTTGTATTGATCTTCTCTTCCCGAAACCAGCAATATATTATATCCTAATTTCTTATAATTTCTCAACACATTCGCCACCGGATTATTGATTTCGTCTTCATCACATTTACTGGCATCAAAAGGATTTCTTCCGTTCATTAAAGCCAGCGTTCCGTCAAGATCGCAGATTATTGCTTTTGGCAGATCCGGGTTTTGAGCGCAGTATTCGAGATTTTTATTCACTTTTTTTATCGGTTTAAAATCAAACTTTTCTTTTGTTTTTTGCAATTGATGGTACATGTTTTCAATTACCTTTTTTGGCACTTTTCGATCTCTTTTTTCATTTCTGATAAAAAGCTCGTCTAATGGTAAATCAAATACTTTGAAATCAATATTAGCCATTTCGGCAAAATCATTTATCGGCTGTTTGATATAATCTGACTTTACATTGCAAGTATCCAGAATCACATTCCAACCATTCGAAAGCAAGGTTTTAATCTGTCCGTTTACAATTTTCGAAATCATACTTTCATATGTAGGATCCA
>Ga0247810_10001956_pt1 | contig 12003 bp, 5 predicted proteins | sample UWRJL119311C1_FD_179918 | JGI IMG/M metagenome (GOLD analysis project Ga0247810, IMG submission 179918) | Plant litter microbial communities from Arlington Agricultural Research Station in Wisconsin, United States - UWRJ-L119-311C-1 | ecosystem: Environmental > Terrestrial > Plant litter >...
TGAGGAACATTTACAGACTGCCATTTGCTGTCGTCAAAAGCGGTGTTTTTTGCATCCGGAGTTTCCTGAAGATTGAATTTCCAGTTGTCATTAATTTTTTTCGAATCTCCAAATGAAATCTGGCTGAAAGCCGAGACACACGAAAAGAGAAGTACGGGTAATAAGATCTTTTTTGTAAACACTATTCTCTATTTTTAGTTATTATATTTTTGTTTCAGGTTTCCTTTGTTTCAAGTTTTAAGTTACCGCAAAAGAACCTCAAAACTGAAACTTTAATATTGCAATTACAAACATAAGTCATAACAGATTTAATTATTTCTGTTTTATCGACACTGTTTTGTCATTCCGACGGAGGAGGAATCTTTGCAAGTAACTCCGTAATCAAAAGGGACAACCTTTGTCGATCTTGCAACGGGGATTCCTCGTTCCTCGGAATGACAAACATAACGAGTAACTTTATTTATAAGTACCCACATAAGTCACAATTGATCTTGCCGGAATTTCTAAATTTGATGTATCAACTGCGGTTCCTTTTTTCAAACTTAAAGTTTCTGAAGTAGTATAAGGTGTCAATTTATTATCTGTCAAAGTACCTCCTGCAAGGTTAAATTTGTATGTTTTTGCCAATTTACTAATGTTTACTGCAACAATCACTAGTTTTTTACCGGCTACATCTTTATAAGCCGTTACCATAACATCGTTTACAGCTTTAGCATTATCTATACTCGGAATTTGAACCCTTACCATCCCCGGTTTTACAAAGAAAGAAAAATTTCCTAAAGCCCAAAGTGTTTTGGAATCCCTGATAAATCCGTCATTTTTACAATAGTTTGCATCACCTGCTCCATTACTTGAGCCATTATCAACGTGAATTAATCCGTCTTTGTAATCGCCACGGCTTATCGCTGTCCACCATTGCCATGAAGTTACACCTCCAATTGCAATATCGGTACTGATAATTCGGGCTGTCCAAAGTGCCAACGGCATTCCTAAATCTCTTCCTGGTCCAGCTCCACCCGGAAGTTCTGCTGTTCCCGGACTTTCCAATACGCAATATTCTGTAGACCAAAGACTCAATCCGCCAATAGATTGTGCTCTTACAGCAGCCAATTCCCTTGAATTAACCAACTCTCGTAAAGGCCATGCCTGCCAGTAACTGTGCGCCGAAATGGTTTTCTTTACATTGCTCAAACCTGCGATGTTTTTAGATGAATTGGATGCAAAGAAATAATCAATCTGGTTCGATCTGTTTTCTTTTCCTGCAATCGTTTTGTACAAAGGCTCATAAGATCCTCCTTCTCCAACCACAATTTGAGAACTCAATCCCTTTGATTGCAATTTTGGCGATAAAACATTCACAAAATTGTAAATATTAGTATTTGTAGCCGGAGAACCTTCCTGACCTGAACCATCCCACTCATATTGCGGTTCATTAAACGGACTCACATAATCGATTGTCAATCCATGAACTGTTTTTAATTTATCTAAGGAAGTCGTCCAGAAATCAGCCAGATCAGACATTTTTCCTTCTTTCAAATTGTAATATTCCTTGATACTTGCGTGTGCTTTACCATTTTGAGTTAAATAAACCGGTGCACTGTTTGTAAAAGCCAATAGTTTTTCGGCACCACGCTCTTTAGCTGCCTTCATAAACCAAACCTGACCGGCTTGTTTAGTCATGTCATAATTAACACCGTCAGTTGTAAAACATTCTGTACGTCTCCATTCATCGCCAATATCACTTGCATCGCCTTGTTCTGCACTTCCAGAACCAAGGTTAAAACGCCATAAAGACAAACCGATTCCTTTTGGATTTACATCGGCATCAACCTCTTTACTGAATAATAAATCGGCAATCTGATTTTTTTTATCAGCTGGCCAGTTTTTTCCAATAAAATTACATTGCCATGCATCTGAAGCGCCAAAGCTTTCCATGGTCTGGAGGTTTTCATCCAGATTCACTTTTAATTCTGCAACAGCACTATCCGGATTTGAGTTTTCGTTTTTTTCAGAATCACAACTCACAAAAAAAGAGTTTGCGAAAAGCAAGCCTGCGCACAGCAGACTTACTTTATTATTTTTATATAATCTCATCTTAATAATTAGGATTTTGAGTAATTACACCACCACTTAAATCTCTTTCTATCTGTGGTATTGGCCATAATAAATGCTTAGAAGGGTCAAAATTAATTCCTTTATCCTGTGCTTCCCTTGTATTCGTGGTTTCGTAAGGATCCGTTGAATTCAGATTGTATTGCACAAAAGTTCCGTTTGGTCCCATTAAAGTTTCAATCACTCTTTTTCCGGTAGTAGGATCTTTTTCACGACGAATATCGAATAAACGCAATCCTTCAAAAGCCAATTCAAGACGACGTTCTTTGTAAATTTGTTTTAAAAGCGTTGGACCTGATATTCCGGATTTAGCTTCTAAATCAACGCGGTCCCTGATGATATTGATATCTGCCAAAGCATCTCCGCCTGTATGATAATTGGCTTCTGCTCTTGTCAGATACATTTCAGCCAAACGAATCAACGGAATATTTAATGGCAAGTGTCCGTCTTTTTTATCCAAAGCACGACGAGTAGCTATCGGAATGTAATATTTACGGCAAATACGTCCTGATTTATTATCATTCAAACTGAATTTGTGAGTCGGATTCAAAACCTCATCACCATAAGCAGCTTCTCCCCATTTTGTAATGGTACTTCTGCGGCGAATTTCATCATTTTCAGAAAGATAAGCATTCTCTAAATCGCTGGTTGGCATACACCATCCCCATCCGTCAAGGACATCTGCAGCATCATTACTTGGGAAATTTTTCTTGTCTTCTCCCCTTGCTCCTGACAAAGTTGGCAATGCAGACCCTAAACTTTCATTTTGTATTGACGAAGACTGAGCTTCCAAAATAGATTCTTTACCGTTATGATTGTTTACATTCCAAATGTTCAGAAAATTTTCTTCCAGAGAATAAGGTCCTTCTGTAATTACTTTGTTTGAATACTGTTTCGCCTCTGCCCATTTTTCCTGAAACAGTGATACACGAGCTAATAAAGCATAAGCGGCCCATTTGTTTATTCTGCCGTTTCTGTTTACCGGAATGGTTTCCAGTTTCTCAGCAGATTCTTTAAGATCAGCCTCAATTTGTGCATAAACTTCTGTTGCAGGACTACGCTGTAATTTTAAATCACCTGTTCCCAAAGATTTTGTGTATAACGGAACAGCTCCAAAAAGATTGACCAATTCATAATAACAATAGGCACGAACGAATAATGATTCTCCCATATATTGATTTTTTTGAGAATCAGTAATTGGTGATCCTGCCATTTTTTCCAAACCAATATTCGCCGATTGAATCGTGTAATAATGTGCCGTGTAAATACTATTCATATCACCCATATTATCAGGCGTAACAAGATATTGCGAACAAGGTCTGTGAGCCGAATTGTCCTGACCTGTATTCCCCATCCAGGCATCATCAGTAGACATTTCGTTTGTGACTCTTGGCGCTACCAGAGCATACCAATCTTTAGCAAGCAATAATCTCTGCGTTAATTCATTGGTATAATTTTCACATTCCTGAGCTGTTTGAAAGTAGTTTTCTAAGGTTTGAGTTCCTCTTTCTTCTTTTTCAATAAAATCCTCACAGGAAACTGCAAATACCGAAAAAGCTATTATGGATACTATTATTTTTTTCATATTCGTTTTTTATTAAAATGCTACATTAAGACCCATCAAAATCGTTGGCTGAACCGGATAATTCCATCCTCCAAAACCTGATCCTTTAACTCTGTCATCCTGATCAGGGTCACCTCCTGCTACTTCAGGATCAACTCCTGTATATTTTGTCCATGTCCATAAGTTCTGGCCTGACAATGACAATCTCAATTTGTCTAATCCGAATTTATTATAGAATGAAAATCCCACTTGTAAGTTTTTCATACGTACATACGAACCATCTTCCACATAAAAAGAAGAGAATTTAGAGAAGTTTTCGTTATTGTCATCTTTAGACAAACGCGGAACATAATTTGAAGTTCCTTCTCCATGCCAAGCCATCTGATCTAATCCGCTTACTTTGTTTGTTAAGCTTGTACCATTATATAAATCTTTAATATTGTCGTTTACAATATCATTTCCAATACTTGAATAGAAATTAGCTACCAGATCAAATTGTTTGTAGGCGAAGTTTAAATTCAAACCAATATTGTAATCAGCCCAGGGAGAACCAATTTTTGTTCTGTCTTTATCGTCTAATTTTCCGTCTCCGTTTATGTCTTTGAAACGAATATCACCCGCTTGTGCATACGGCTGTAATTTGGTTCCGTGTTCATCAGTGTGGGAATTCAATTGTGTTTGATTTTGAAATAAACCATCGGCTACATATCCGTAAAAATATCCCGGTACATCTCCTTTTACTGTCAAAGTTCTGTTTCCTGCTCCGTAAAGTTTTTCTCCTTCAGCAGATAAAGACAGCATCTCCACATTTACTGTAGTAAAAGTCACATCTGCACCATAAGAGAAATCCCCTTTTTTATCTTTATAAGAAATCAATAAATCGATACCGCTGGATTGCATTGCCCCTACGTTTGTCCAGATTGTTGCATATCCCGGAAAACCGCTGTATGTTGGAAACTGTTTTTTGAACAACATATCATTTGTTTTCTTTTGATAGTATTCTAATGAGCCTGAAAGCTTGTTTTTCCATAATCCGAAATCAAGTCCAAAACTGATATCTTCGACTGTTTCCCATTTGATATCTTTATTGGCCATTGATGAAGGGAAAGAAGTATCGACCATTTCACCCCCGATTACGTAAAAACCTTGTCCGATATTGGATTGATAAACCGAAGCCGGTAAGCCCTGATTTCCTACTTTACCCCAACCAGCTCTAAATCTAAGATCACTTAATACCTCTTTTGTCGATTCCATAAATCCTTCGTTCAAAATTCTCCAGGATACAGAAGCAGAAGGGAAATTTGCCCATTTGTTATTTGCCATGAACTTAGAGGAACCATCACGTCTGAAAGTACCTGTGAAATAATATTTGCCATCATAATTATAGGAAAAACGGGAAAGATAGGACATCACCGAATTTGACCAGCTGTTTCCTTCGCTATCACGGTTTTTAGTTGCCGCATTTACTTCTCTCATAGAATCTGAGTTATTAGGAACGCCTTCGCCATAACCCCAGACATCATTACCATTATATTCTTCCATCGTACTACCAATCATTAAGGAAGCATTATGTTTTTCTGCAAATGTTCTGGAATAGGTTGCTGTAGTCTGCCAGGTCCAGTCATTATTTGTAGTCGCTCTTCTTTCAACACTATTAATTTCAGCTTTTTCGTGAGCTGCATCAATGATAAAATCGGGCCTAAAGATACTTTGTACTTTGTTTCCAACTTCAATAGATGCTTGTGTGCGAATTACCAAACCTTTGATTGGTGCGTATTGCAAATAACCGTTTGTATTTAAGTTATATTGATCTGTATAATCATCGTATCTTTTTACGGCAGCAACCGGATTCCAGACATAAGAAGGTGAACGTGCGTAAATACTGTATTCGTTTTCTAATCCTGTTAATTGATCAGCCGGTTTGTAAATTGGCGTAATTGGATCAATTTTATCAAAATCTGCCCAGTTTCCTGGTCCACCCCAACTTTCGTAACGTGGGTTTAAAGTAATTCCTGCTGAGAATTTATCTGAGAATTTAAAATCATTCGCAATTCTCATTGTGATTCTTTCCCAACCTCCTACTTCATAAATAGATTCTGCATCATAATAGTTCAGACTAATTGCATAAGTATGTTTATCAGAACCTCCGCTAACTCCCAGAGAAGCATTGGTTACTGGAGATGCTTTTTTAATTCCGGCACCCCACCAATCGGTAGTTTTTCCTCTGTATTGAGATGGATTTGCTAAATAATCTGAATAACCCGAGTTATTATAAGCGGTGTTCATGATCGTGGCATAACTTTCGGCATTAGCCATATCATATGGATTATCCATCATTTGGAATCCTGTACTTAAATCAAAATTGAATCTCGTTTTTCCGGCTTTTCCTTTTTTTGTTGTAATCAGAATAACTCCATTTGATGCACGTGAACCGTAAATTGCACTTGCAGAAGCATCTTTTAAAACCTCCATCGATTCAATTTCGTTGTTGCTCAAAAAGTTAATACTAGTTCCCATCGGAATACCGTCAACCACGTAAAGAGGATCTGTACTTAGGTTTAGTGTAGAAATACCACGAATCAAAACCCTTGGCTGAGCTCCGGGACCACCTTGTCCTGTAACCTGAACCCCTGAAACTTTTCCCTGCAAAGATTCGGTAACGTTACCAACGGTCATCGTTTGCAATTCTTTTCCTTTTACAGAAGAAATAGAACTGGTTACATCACTCTTTTTAACAGAAGCATAACCAACTACTACAATCTCATCCAAAACCTGGCTGGATTCTTCTATCACGACATCAAGGGTTGTTTTATCTCCAACCGCAACTAATTTAGTTGTGAAACCGATGAAAGAAAATTCGATCTGAGCATTTGCATTCGGCACAGAAATAGAATAATTACCATCAAAATCAGATGCCGTTGAAGCAGAAGTTCCTTTAACAATTATATTAACTCCCGGAATCGGCACATTGGCTTTATCCTTAACAGTTCCTTTGATTGTTGTTTGCCCAAATGATGCAGCACTGCACAATACGGCAATAAAAAACCATATATATTTAAATTTCATATTTAGCTATTTTATGTATTAATGTTATAACAAGACGATAACAAACTATTTTTTTGTTATAAAAGCTCTTTCTAACTCGGTATCCAGAACTACTTTATAAACTCCCGGAGCAGCTGGGTATTTAGCGTTACCGTTTTCTCCCGGTGACATGGTAGCAATACCATTTTTGATCAATCTCCATGACGGACTCCACCATTGACCTGTAAAAGTCGCTTCCATGGTTCCTGTCAGGGTATATTCACCAACTAACTGATAAGGATTGTTTGGATTATTTGCCAAATGAAGTCCTTTTTGAACCCAGGCATCCCAGGTATCCCATGTCGCACCCTGAATTCCGCCTCCGCAAACACTCACGAAAGGTTTTCTTTGTGCTTCTACATCATGCCATAGTCCGTTAGCAATATCTGCCCAGACTTTGCTTGATGGTGTGTATTTCGTAGCCGTATATTTTAATGTGTTTGGATTTACTTTTATAACATAATATCCTTTTACAGGTAAGATAATTGGTGTTGAAGCAGCTTCATCATCTATTAAATTTCCGGAAGCATCTAACCCAAAACAATGTGGCCCAAAACCAGATTCCTGTCCTAAGAAATAAATTTCTTTATTATCCTTATCGGCATAATATTTAAATTCAAAATCCTGTCCGGATTTATCGTGGAAATACATCGGAACACCAACAGCATCAGTCGTAAGATTAGTTCCTTTTGGCTGGTCACATAAATAGATGGCCGGGTATTCATTGGTAGCCACGATATTGATGTTTAAGCTTCCTGTATTTGGAATTGCGAATTTATCTTTTGCCGTAATCGTTAAAACATAATTATTGGCCGTAACAGGTAATGTATATGTTTTATTGAAAGTATAGGATTGAGGTGAACCCGTTAACTGAATCGTTTCATCGATACCAAGAGCTTCACATTTGATCTGAATATTATCGATACCCGAATCGTCATTAACAACAAAATTCACAGACATTAAATTACTGGTTGACAATAAAATAACAGCTCCTTCTTTTGGCGTAATCATGCTTATGGCCGGAGCAGCAAATTCTCCGTCTAAGCGTAAATTGATTTCTTCATTAATTGAATTTCCTGAAACGTCTGTTATGGTCAGTTTTATTTTGAAAGCTTCAGATGTTCCTCTGCTGGCAGGAACTTCGAAAAAATAACTTAAGTCGTATGTTTCAAGCAAGGGATCTGTTTCAAACGTAATCACTTTATCAAGGGATAATTCAGGAATTTGAATTTGTACGATTTTTAATCCCAGGTCATCAGCCAAAGCGGCTTTAATTTCAAATTTTCGGGTCGGTGCCCCATAAATTTCTTTTGTAGCAACAACTACTGTAGGATTGTCAGAACTCGGAAAATCTGACTCGTTATTTTGGCATCCGTTCAAAAGGACAGCAAAAAGGGCAAGAAAAAATAAAAATACATTTTTTTTCATTTCTTTGGTTTTAAAGTTAGGTTAGTTTGTTTTTTTGAATTTTAAAAGTTGCAGATAATTTTTATATTCATCTCTTCCTCTTTTTGAGATAAACAGAACTGCAAAATGATTAACGGTTTGTTTTCATATATTGAGTTTGGTTAATTGTTAGGTATTTTGACATATTATTTTCTACAATTCAGATAGCATTTATTTTTTTTTAAACCCCGCTATTTTCTCAACCGCGGGGGTTAGATAAGTAATACGTAAACTAACTCTTACTACCCTTATTTAAAGAAGGCTCAATTTCTTTAAACAGATAAAAAACTTATCATAAAACAACACTTATAACATACACAGTAACACAACTTAATGTCACTATCGTTTAGCAAAGAAATATTTATTTCAGCCTTTTGATGAGGGGTAAAATGGAAAAAAAAAGAGGTCAAAATGGAAATTACAATTTATTTTAGACTAAAAATTAAGGAGTATGAAAAAATAGAGTCTTTTTTTTACATAAAACATAATTTCATATTTGAATATATCATTATTTGGTAATAACATCAATTCTAAATAATAAGTTATTGTAAGGATGCGAAAAAGTGCTTTTAAAATTATCATTAAAACTTTTCTCGATACATTTTTGTTTCGTTCCTCTTCACAAAAACACTCGAACTGATGTTTTAATTAAACTAATTGATTAAGACAACTATTTTATAATATTCAAATCGGCATTAAAAGAGTTTTTGTATTTTTTAATGTATTCAGAAGGTGTCATGCCAAACAATTTTACAAATTGCTGTCTGAAATATTTAGGATCTTCAAAACCAACTTCGGCACTTGCCTGTGCAATATTCATTTCTTCTGTCAGCATTAGCATGGCCGCTCTTCGAATTCGGACTGATCTGATAAATGCATTCAAAGTCTGACCTGAAATAATTTTAATTTTGGTGTAAAGCGTTCTATGGCTCATTCCCATTTCGAGTGCGAAATTTTTAATTGTAAAATCTCTTTTGTGAATATTGGCTTCTACAATATCAATACATCTTTTCAACATTTCCTGATATTCTGTCGGTACTTTTTGTGTATTTTCCTTAAGTGTGATACTATTTAAGAAATACGTTCTCAAATTGCTTCGGTTCTTTAATAAAGATTCTACACGCGCCACCAAAATATCGTCATCAAACGGTTTTGTAATATAATCATCCGCACCTTCATTTATTCCCTGCAGATGTGTTTCAGGATTTTTTGAAGCCGTTAATAAGATTACCGGAATATGAGACAAATCGTTACTTTGCTTTATTTTTTTGCACAACTCAAGACCATCCATTTCCTCCATTGTGATATCGCTGATCACTAAATCGGGCATGTGTTTTTTGGTCAGTTTTAAACCTTCTTCTCCATTTTCGGCACTATACACTATATGCTTTTCAGAAAACAACTTGATTAAATATCCTCTAATTTCAGCATTGTCGTCTACAATTAAAACTGTTCTTTTCTCCGTAAGCATCACTTTTTGCAAATCACTTTCAGAAATTATTTTATTTGCGGGTAAATTGCTTTCTTCCGTTTCATCAATAATTAATTCATCAAACAGCTGGCTTCTTTTCTGAACATCGTTGCTAATTTCTGCATTTTCAAAATGGCTGTCCCCTTTCAGAAAAGCCAATTTAAACGTACTTCCTTTACCCGGTTCACTGGTGCAGCTTACGGTTCCTTTGTGTTTTTCTGTGAAATATTTGACGATGTATAATCCGATTCCAAAACCGGTACCAATTGAAACTTTAGAATTGATCTGTTTGAATTTTTCGAAGATTACCTGAATATCTTTTTTATCGATTCCATCACCGTCATCAGCAATTTCAAGTTGAACTTCAGCATCAGTTTCAGTCAGCCTAAGATCAATCTGACCACCAACTGATGTATATTTAAAAGCATTTGACATCAGGTTAAACAGCGAAATTTCAATTTTTTCATAATCGCCGATAATCACAATATCATGATCAGGAATAGTAAAATTGTACTGAATATTTTTGTCTTTTGCCTGATTTACAAAACACTGATATACTTCATTACACAGATTATTTACATTTATCGGAGATAATCGAAGTGAATCTGCATCATTTTCGGCTTTTCTAAAAAGCAAAAGCTGATCGACCAGACTTAAAAGTCTTCTCGCATTTCGGTGTGCAATCGCCAAGTCACTTCCCGAATATCCGTTTTGAACACTTTCTTTCTGAACTGCTTTTTTAAGCGGATTTATAATCAGCGAAAGCGGTGTTCTAAATTCATGCGAGATATAAGTAAACATCGACGATTGCTTTTCGGCAATTTCTTTTTCTTTTTTGCTTTCTAATTCGGCAACTTTAACCTTATATTTTAATTTTTCCTTGTTTTTATTGTAATCCAGATATGCAAACAATATTCCGGCAATCGACAATAAATATAAAGTATACGCCCACCACGTTCTGTACCAAGGCGGCAGAACTTCTATTGAAACAAGACTGACTTCTTTGTTCCAGCCTCCTTCAAAATTGGTTGTTCTTACCTTAAACGTATATTTTCCTTCCGGAAGCCTTGAGTAATTTGCTTTTCGGGCCTGACCCACATAATTCCATTGTTCATCCCAGCCTTCCAACAGGTAAGCATAATTTATTTTGTCGGCATTATTGTAATCCAAAGCAACAAATTCTACCGATAATGTAGTCTGATCGTAATCCAGACTTACTTCTTTTATTTTATCAGAATCTAAAGTCTTTACTTCCACTCCACTTTCTTCAATTGGCTGATTGTTTATATAAAAATCGGTCAGCAACAAGTTATTCTTCTGATTGAAACCTTTTATCGTTTCCGGAAAAAAAACATTAAAACCGTTTATACCGCCAAAAAGAAATTCGCCTGTAGATAATTGAAGCCCGGCATTAAAACTAAACTGATTGCTCTGAAGCCCATCATTTACAGAGAAATTCCTAAAGGTTTTTCTTTTTTTATCAAATCTGCAGATACCATTATAAGTACTCATCCAAAGGTTTCCTTCTTTATCTTCAAGTAATCTTAAAATGGTGTTCGAAGGCAGACCATCATCGGTAGTAAGTCTTTTAAATTTATTGGTTTTTCTGTCAAACAATAATAATCCGCCTTCCTGCGTTCCCAGCCAAAGATTTTTGTCTTTATCTTCATGAATGCAGCGAACAGGATTTCCGATGGCAACTTTATTTATTTTTCGGGTTTCTTTTTCAATTGAAAATAACGATGTATAATTTCCTCCCCAAAGCTTTCCATCACTGGTTTCTGTCAGACACTGCAAATTATCTATGTTTCGGTCAAAAACGGTAAAACTATTTGAAGTACGGTCAAAAAGATACAGCGAACCTTCATTAGTAGCACTTGCCCAAATATTTGATTTTGAATCTTTATAAACAAACCAGATATTTTTCTCAGTCTGTTTGGTATACGGATTATAACATGAAAATTGCGTTACAGTATTATTGTTTTTATTGATTCGGTTTACACCGCCAGCCCAGGTAGAAAGCCAGATGTCATTATTGTTATCACGAATTATTCCGGTAATAAAATTGCTCGAAAGCTTGTTGCCATAGTTGATATAAGTATCACTTTTTCGATCCCAGTATTTCAAACCTGCGCCGTCAGTACCCACCCATACATTCTTTTTTTCATCTTCACAGAAAGACAAAATAAAGTTTTCTGCAGGATCTTTAGCTTTGTCCCTAATACTTTTAAAATATTTTGGCGTACTGCTAAGCATGCTTATTCCGCCCCGCAATGAACCGAACCATTTGTTCCCCGATTTGTCTTTGTATAAACTCCAAACTGAA
>Ga0247810_10001957_pt1 | contig 12001 bp, 10 predicted proteins | sample UWRJL119311C1_FD_179918 | JGI IMG/M metagenome (GOLD analysis project Ga0247810, IMG submission 179918) | Plant litter microbial communities from Arlington Agricultural Research Station in Wisconsin, United States - UWRJ-L119-311C-1 | ecosystem: Environmental > Terrestrial > Plant litter >...
AAAGTTCACCAAGCTTCGAATAATTAGCGCCGGCAAGTCTCGAAACCGGCCTATAAGTATCAAGATTGATTTTATAGTCTTCCAATAATACGCTTTCATCTATGTGAAACATGACAATTTTCCCAATCATAATTGTCGACCCTCCATACTGATGGTTTTCCAATGTATAATGGTGCACGAGTTCGCATTCCATAGTAATAGGGCTCTCCAAGACTCTGGGTGGCTTTATTTTTATAGAAGGAATTGCTGTAAGCCCTGCATGTTCAAACTCATCTATATGTGAAGCAACAGATTCGGCTGTCAGATTCATTTTTTCAACAGTATCTTCGGTGACCATATTGACAACAAATTGTCTGGTGGCGAGTACATTGTTTAATGTATCTCTGTTGGCGCTGCTGGAACGGGTGGCGGAAAACATTACATGAGGCGGGTCGTCGCCAACGGCATTAAAAAAGGAAAAAGGGGCAAGGTTAGGTATGCCATCTTCACTAATGCTTGAAATCCAGCCTATAGGCCTCGGAATTACCGAACCTGTTAATAATTTATAAATTGCCTTACGGTCGGTTTTATCAGGATCAAATTCCATTGTATAGGGTGTTGTTTCATACAAATAAAAGAAAATTTTTAGAATCAATACCGAGTTGAAACCATAAAAAAGATATTTTGTCTGATAAAAATTGTTAGTTTTCTGTAAACTGCTGGATTTATAGGAATTTAGATAAAATTATACATACTATAATAAAAAACCTTTAAAATTAGGTACTGTGTAAAAATACTTAAAAATAATTGAGTTTTTAATTTTTACATAATTGCTAAATTAATATATTTATGCAAAATATATATATATGGATATTTTAGTGTGTCCCAAATGTCAGGGAAATGATACAGTTAAGAGTGGAGTGATAAAAGAAAGACAGCGTTATCTATGTAAAAAATGCAATTATTACTTTACAGTCAACAAGTTAGGTAAGAAAATAGACGATTACTATGTGACTAAAGCTTTACAATTATACCTCGAAGGCCTGAGTTTTCGGGAAATAGAGCGGATCCTTGGGGTTTCGCATGTAACTGTCAGTAATTGGGTACGCGAATTTAAAATCAAAAAGCCATCCCAACTGGACTACCATCCAACATATAAGATTCTGAATCATCTCGAACTTGTGGAATATCTTAAGAATAAAGACCAACTGTCTGGTGCTGGTATGATTATAACAGAGCTGGGCGATAAGTTCATGCTGATAAAATGGGAGCGATTTAAAGATTAGCTATAGGTCTTTACAAAAAAATAGTTTGTAATTTTTTTCTACTTCATAAAAATAGAATTTGGTACTGTTGAAAAGCAATTGTCAAACTAGAAACTAAATTTTTATGAAACGAATTTATTTGATTGCAGCCTTACTGCTTTTGTCAGTAAAAGGATTTTCCCAAGGATCCACCGAATACGGAAGCGGTATGAAATTCAATCTGGATGCCGATGGCAAAAAGTATATGCGTGTTATAGCCTGGGGACAGGTATGGGCGCAGTACAATGACAATGTTCCGGAAAACACGGAGTCTACTTCGTTTTCCTTACGAAGGGCCAGGATTATTACCTATGCACAAATCAATGACAAATTCTTAATCCTTACCCACTTCGGATTAAATTCTTTAGATGCCACTAACATGTCACCTACAGGGAAAGGTGAAAGCTCTCAAATGTTCTTTCATGAGGTAATGGTACAATATAGTTTAAATAAAAACCATGCGCTTGGTGGTGGATTGCATTATTGGAATGGTATCTCCAGGTTAAACAACCAAAGCACTTTAAATTTTATGACTCTTGACAATAACAGGCAATCCTGGGCAACTTTGGGATTATCTGACCAATTTGCACGGCAGATAGGTTTTTATGCAAAAGGTGCTTTCAGTAAATTCCAATACAGGGTGGCAATCAATGAAGCGATAACAAACGGCCTTGATGCAAGGGAAGCTATGCAAAATGCTGCGGTATATGGCGGAAGAAGAATTCTGGGTTCTAAAAATACAGGAAAGACATTTGCAGGTTATTTTGAATACAACTTCCTTGATCTTGAATCGAACTTCCTGCCTTATAAAGTGGGATCCTATCTGGGGACCAAAAGAGTATTCAACCTGGGAGCGGGTTTCTATTCCCATCCAAAAGGTGCAGTTATACTGGACGGAACAGAGCTAAAGGGTGAAAATGTAAACATCTTTGCTGTAGATGCTTTCTACGATGCCCCACTGGGAGAAAACAAAGGTGCCATAACTGCCTACGCTACTTACCAAAACAACGATTATGGAACCAATTATTTGTATAACGTATATGGAACCGGTTCAATGTTATACGGGCATGTAGGTTATATGCTCCCAACAACTAAAGTGACCAAATTCCAGCCTTATGTATCTTATGCGTCAAATACCTACGATGCAGTGGATGACGACAGGAATATCTTCGGAATTGGTGCCAATGCCTATTTTAACGGTCACAATTCGAAACTGTCACTGGAATACAAAAACGAAAAGTTTGGCGAAAGTAAAACCGGTACACTGACTTTACAAGCAATGATCTATCTATAATATTCTTAAACCAAAATAATAAACAACATGAGTACAAGCACTACATCAACAAAAGGAATCTGGAAGGTTATTACCGCTTCCTCCCTCGGAACGCTGATCGAATGGTATGATTTCTACATATTCGGAAGTCTGGCAGTTGTAATTTCAACTAAATTTTTTCCTGCGGATAATCCAACCGCTGCATTCCTGTCAACATTGGCGACATTCGCTGCCGGCTTTGTTGTACGTCCCTTTGGAGCACTGTTCTTTGGTCGCCTGGGAGATTTAATTGGAAGAAAGTATACTTTTATGGTTACACTTTTATTAATGGGAGGAGCTACTTTTTTAATAGGGTGTGTACCAAGTTATGAAACCATAGGCTTTATGGCTCCCGTACTGGTATTATTGCTTCGTTTACTGCAAGGACTTGCACTCGGAGGCGAATACGGTGGTGCCGCGACATATGTGGCCGAACACGCACCAATAGGCGAGAGGGGATATTGGACTTCCTGGATACAGACAACTGCGACATTTGGACTATTTATATCATTGATGGTAATCCTTATCACCAGAGGGTCTTTAACTCCGGAGCAGTTTGACGAATGGGGATGGAGAGTACCGTTCTGGGTATCAATACTAATGGTTTTTGTTTCTTATATCATTAGGAAAAAAATGCACGAGTCTCCTGTTTTTGCCAAAGCCAAAGCCGAAGGAAAAACCAGTACCAATCCTCTTAAAGAAAGCTTCGGGAACCGTTATAACTTAAAGTTTGTATTGCTGGCCTTATTTGGAGCAGCAATGGGACAGGGTGTCGTATGGTATACAGGCCAATTCTATGCTATGAGTTTTATTAAGACGGTAATGTTTGTAGAATCTTCACAAGCAGATGGATTATTAGGTCTGGCATTACTGTTTGGAACACCTTTCTTCCTGTTCTTTGGCTGGTTAAGTGATAAAATAGGTAGAAAAGCAATTATGATGGCAGGTATGCTTCTCGCTATCTTGTTATACAGGCCAATCTATAAGGCAATGTACACAACCACTGACGTGGCTACTAAAACAGAAGTTGTAGGAAGTTCAAAATTGCTTGCTGAAATAAAAGAGAACAAAAAGCAGAAGATGGATTCGGTTTATACTGCTACGAAAGAATTTACAGACGGAACCAAATGGCAACAGATCAAAACGATACACCTTGAAAACGGTGCTGCTGTACTCGATGAAAAAGGCGCAGTGAAGTCGGACACAAAAACAACAGTTACAATTAATTCTCCCGATAGGTGGATGCTGATCTGGCTCGTATTCATACAGGTTATTTTTGTAACAATGGTATACGGACCTATAGCGGCCTTCCTTGTTGAAATGTTCCCTGTAAAGATCAGATATACATCAATGTCTTTACCTTATCATATTGGAAATGGTATCTTTGGCGGCTTACTGCCTGCCATTTCAACCTATTTCGTCAGCAATGCCAAAGATGGCGGAGATCCCGAATTTTACCTGGAAGGATTATGGTACCCGATTATTATCGCAGCCATAAGTTTCGCAATTGGAATGGTATACCTGAAAAGAAAAAATAATATAGACAACGAATAATACACAAATATATGAATGCACTAAAAAGAATACTCGGAATCATTTGGCTGGCACTCGCAGCAGCAGCTTATTTTTGTATCTTCATTTTTGGCTATCCAAAGTTCGTTTCAGGCAAACAGGAAGACCTCGTTTTTGGAATTATCATACTTTTTATTTTAACTCCTCTGATTGTACTTGGCCTTGGCGCATTTGGTTATTTTGCACTGGTAGGTGAATACGATAATGACGGTAAAGACAAACAGGCTGATTCATAAAAAAACAGTTTACTAATTTAATACAGCTTAGTTTTCGGATACCGGAAGCTAAGCTTTTTTTTAATATTTTTAAACGATGAAAAAGCGACACGAACAAAAACTGATAATCCTTTCCTTAATGCTGCTACTGTGCTTTAATATGCCATTATTATTGCTGTTTGACAGTACACAGCCCGTATTGGGAATCCCATTGATTTATGTTTACTTCTTCTCATTATGGCTTTTCTCTATTTTAATTTCACTGCTGGTAATCCGAAGATATTATGAGTAGTATTGTACTCCTGATCATATTATCCATATACCTTGCACTGCTTTTTGTAATCGCACATTGGGCAGAAAAAAGGGGCAATTCCAAATGGACCAATAATCCGTATGTATATTCGTTGTCGCTGGCTGTATATTGTAGCGCCTGGACGTATTATGGGAGTATTGGCGTTGCTGCAAATTCGGGACTTAACTATCTTCCCATATACATAGGGCCAATTATCATCATTCCAGCCTGGATTATAATCCTACGCAAGATTATCAGGATTTCGAAGGTTAATAAAATATCAAGTATAGCCGATTTTATATCGCTCCGTTATGGCAACAGCCGGTTCCTGGGCGCACTGGTTACGCTTATTTGTATCTTTGGGATCCTGCCCTATATAGCACTACAGCTAAAAGCAATAGCAGAGACGTTTCATGTAGTTACCAGAACACCAGCCCATTCAAATGTATTCAATGATACAACTACTTATGTTGCAATCGCATTGGCTTTGTTTGCTTCATATTACGGAACCCGTTATGTTGATGCGTCCGAAAAAAGAAAAGGAATAGTTACGGCCGTGGCGATGGAATCCATACTGAAGCTGTTTTTTTTCCTCTTGCTCGGAATCTATGTGACCTTTTTTGTGTTCGACGGCCTCGATGATATTTACGCCAAGGCAAGCCTGCTCGAAAACTTTAAAGAAAAAAACACTATCGGTGGGATACCTCAGGCTATAAATTGGTTCTTCCTGTGTGTGTTATCGCTGTTTGCTATATTCTTATTGCCAAGGCAGTTCCAAATGGCAGTGGTTGAAAATAACCGCGAGGGCCATATCAAAACTGCAGTATGGTTATTTCCACTATACCTGTTGTTATTCAACCTGTTCGTATATCCGATTGCCTGGGGAGGCAATATACTATTCGAAGGAAAGGACGTAAATCCTGATACGTATTCACTGCTGATTCCACAGCTTTTTGACAACCAGCTCGTAACTGTACTTGTTTTCCTTGGTGGATTCTCTGCAGCCATATCTATGATTGTCGTATCGTCTATAGGGCTGTCTACGATGTTGAGTAACAATCTGCTGATACCTTATGGGTTATTGGGAAGGTTACAGAGTGAAGTACAGGAAAGCAATACAAAGAAAATTGTCAATATCAGGAAGGTCGGGATCTTCTCTCTAATCATAATGTCATATTTTATCTATAGGGTATTTGTATTGGAATACAACTTGTTCTCTATAGGGATGGTTTCGTTTGTTATTATTGCCCAACTCGCCCCCGCGTTCTTTGGAGCTATATTATGGAGGCGTGGCTCACGAGACGGGGCAATAGCAGGGATGATCATAGGTTTTCTGATCTGTGCCTATACATTGCTAATCCCTTATGCTATCGGGACTACCAATTTTGAGCGTGCGTTTGTGACACACGGACTGTTTGGCAGCGAACTCTTAAAACCTTTTCAGTTGTTCGGACTGAACTATCTCGATCCTGTGCCTCATGCGCTATTTTGGAGCCTGCTGTTTAATATCCTTGCTTATCTTGCTGTATCGGTCAGTTTTAAAGGAAATTACCGCGAACGCAATTATGCCGAGATGTTTATAGATATCGACAAATACATTACGATGCATGAAAATGCTTTTATCTGGAAAGGAACGGCTTATACCAGTGATATACAGAAAGTACTGAATAAGTTTTTAGGAGTTGAAAAAACGAAGAGGGCACTGAGCATATTCAGGATCAAATACAATGTAGACAAGAACCAGGAACTAGCCGATGCAAGGCTGATCAAGTTTGCTGAAAACCTGCTGACCGGCCATATAGGTACTGCTTCTGCTAAGATATTAATCTCCAGTGTTGTAAAAGAAGAAAAGGTATCGCTTCCTGAAGTACTTAAAATCCTTGAAGAATCAAAGGAGAACATCATTATCAACAAAAAGCTGACAGAGACTTCGAAGGAGCTAAAAGAAATATCTTCACAGCTCAAAAATGCAAATGAGGCCCTGATTGCTAAAGACAAACAAAAAGACGAGTTTCTCGATACCGTAACCCACGAGCTGCGTACGCCTATTACGGCTATCCGTGCAGCAAGTGAAATATTACACGACGATGCCGATATACCTGAAGAAATCAGGAAACAATTTTTACAGAATATTATCTCCGAATCCGACAGGTTAAACAGGCTGATTGATAAGATACTTGACCTGGAAAAGTTTGAAACGGGTAAGCAGACTATCTATGCCGTGAATGGCGATATTATACAGACTATTTCAAATGCGATAAGCCCATTAAAGCAATTGATCAAGAATAATAATATTACACTGACGTTTCCAAATAAAGAACAGCAGTTGTATACTGTATACGATGAGGAAAGGATAATACAGGTTATCACTAACCTATTGTCAAACGCAATCAAATTCTGCGATAGCAATGATGGCATAATCAATATATCCGTAAAAAATGATGCCTCAGATGTCACAATCAGTGTATACAATAATGGCGCGAATGTAAACCCTGATGATAAGGATGCTATTTTCGACAAATTCTACCAATCGGTAAACCAGAATATAAAAAAGCCAATTGGCAGCGGTCTCGGACTTGCCATTGCCAAACAGATTATAGAATTTCACAAAGGTAAGATCTGGATGGTCAATCATTCTCCGTATGGAGTTACCTTTATTTTTACAATACCCAATTTAATTAGTTGAACCATGAAGAAGATTTTAATTGTAGATGATGAACCCAATATAATAATGGCTCTTGAATATGCATTCAGGAAGAATAATTTTGAAGTATTTATTGCGAGGGATGGAAAAGAAGCAGTAGAGATACTTGACAAAGAAACGGCAGACCTCGTAATCCTTGATGTGATGATGCCGGATATGGACGGTTATGCCACAATCCAATTCATAAAAAAGAAACCCAAACTCAAAGACTGTAAGGTTGTCTTCCTATCTGCCAAAAACAAGCCCGACGATATCGAAAAAGGTATGGCCTTAGGGGCAGATGCGTATATCACCAAACCTTTTTCCATCAAAAGGCTGCTGGAGCAGATAAACGCTTTGCTTGCCATTTAATGGCATTAAGTATGGCAGCGCATTTATGTTACAAATAATGAAGATATTAGTACCAGTCCTTTTTGTGCTTTTAATCATTTTAAATTGCAAAAAAATACTGAATATTAATACTTCTCATACAAAATGTATACTATTTTTGCAAAGTATATAAATAAAATACCTACAAGATACTTATCTTTACAAAAGGGTAAGTACAAAAAACTAATTATTAAAAAGATAAGCAGATGAGTTATTATAAAATTGACAATCTTGAGCAATATTTCAAACATTATAATAAATCGATTAGGGAACCAAGGAAATTTTGGGGAAAAATCGCTGAAGAAAACTTTACATGGTACCAGCTTTGGGATAAGGTTGTCGAGTTCGACATGCAGGAGGCCGATATTAAGTGGTTTACCGGTGCCAAGGTCAATATTGTGAAAAACTGTATCGATAGGCATCTTGCAAGACGTGGTAACAAAACCGCAATTATCTTTGAACCTAATAATCCCGCTGAAGAGGCCATACATATCAGCTATAACGAACTGCACCAAAAGGTTTGTAAAATGGCCAATGTACTGCGCGGGCAGGGCATTAAAAAAGGGGATAGGGTATGTATCTATCTTCCGATGATCCCTGAACTTGCAATTGCTACCTTAGCCTGTGCAAGAATTGGTGCGATACATTCTGTTGTTTTTGCAGGTTTTTCTGCTTCGGCTGTTGCAACCCGCATCAATGATTCAGATTGTAGTATGGTTATCACTTCTGATGGCGGATACCGGGGAAACAAAACCATAGCATTAAAAGAGATAATTGATGAGGCATTACAAACATGCCCATCTATCAAAACTGTACTCGTAGCTAAAAGAACCAATCAGGAAGTAAAAATGACAGAGGGGCGTGACCTATGGTTGCAGCCCTTATTAGATGAGGCTACAGATAATAATGTGGCTGAGATCATGGATGCAGAAGATCCGTTATTTATATTGTACACTTCAGGTTCTACAGGCAGGCCAAAGGGGATGGTACATACCACTGCAGGTTATATGGTTTACAGTGCCTATACGTTTAAAAATATATTCAATTACGAAGAAAATGATGTGTACTGGTGTACTGCCGATATTGGTTGGATAACAGGGCACTCTTATATCCTTTACGGACCTTTGCTAAACGGTGCAACTACTGTCATTTTTGAAGGTGTTCCATCATATCCTGATTTCGGACGTTTCTGGGAGGTGATAGAAAAGCATAAGGTCAACCAGTTTTATACAGCTCCAACAGCAATACGTTCGCTGGCCAAAGAAAATTCCTCATGGGTAGACAAACACGACCTTTCATCTCTAAAAGTGATAGGTTCCGTAGGAGAGCCTATCAATGAAGAGGCATGGCACTGGTATAACGACCACGTAGGAAAGAAAACTTCTCCTATAGTAGATACCTGGTGGCAGACAGAAACAGGAGGTATTATGATTTCCCCTATTCCTTTTGTGACACCAACAAAACCAACCTATGCAACCCTTCCGCTACCAGGTGTACAGCCTGTATTGATGGATGAGAAACGCAATGAGATCGAAGGGAACCAGGTAGTAGGTAGTTTGTGTATCAAATTTCCATGGCCTGGAATCGCCAGGACTATCTGGGGAGACCACCAAAGATATAAAGAGACTTATTTCTCTACTTTTCCTGGTAAATATTTTACAGGAGACGGGGCCTTACGTGATGAGGTAGGATATTATAGGATTACAGGACGTGTAGATGACGTAGTGATTGTTTCCGGACATAACCTTGGTACTGCCCCTATAGAAGATGCGATCAACGAACATCCGGCTGTAGCGGAAAGCGCTATTGTTGGATTCCCACACGATATCAAAGGAAATGCGCTTTATGGTTTTATAATCCTAAAGGAGTTTGGAGAAACCCGTGATAGGGAAAACCTTAAAAACGAGATCAACCAGCATATCTCAAGCCATATCGGTGCAATAGCGAAACTGGACAAAATCCAATTCGTATCCGGTTTGCCAAAAACCCGCTCCGGTAAGATCATGAGAAGGATTCTAAGGAAAATCGCCGAAGGTGATTTCTCTAGCTTCGGAGATACTACCACGCTGCTCAATCCTGAAATCGTAGAAGAAATCAAAGAAGGAAGATTGTAATAATCTTTCTTTGGATATATTAAGTAAAAGCAGGCTGCCCATGGGCCGCCTGCTTTTTTATTGAACGCGGATGACGCATTCAGTAAACGAAAGCAGCCAAGTAAGCAAAGCGCCAATTGGTATAGGCAATAGGCAAAAGACAGTACGTAAAAACAAAAGACAAAAACAAAAGACAATACGCAATCAAAAACCTGTAAATCATATCTCCCTAACTACAACATTTATACAATCGAATTCCGTATTTTTACTACTCTATGCAACAAAAAGAAGTACTGATAATGGGAGCAGGCCTTGCAGGGCTTACCGCAGCAATACACCTGAGTAAACTGGGTATAAAAGTAATGCTGATAGAAAAAAATGCATTCCCCAGACATAAAGTCTGCGGTGAATACATCTCCAATGAAGTGCTTCCCTATTTTGACTGGCTCGGTATTGCTATTGAAGAACTAAAGCCTACCCATATTACCCAATTGCAATTTTCAACCGACACAGGAAAAAGCATATTTGCAGATTTACCCCTTGGCGGGTTTGGAATCAGCAGGTATGCACTGGATGCCTTTTTATATGATAAGGCAATCGCCAATGGTTGCGAAGTGCTAAAGGACAATGTAGAAAGTGTTCATTTTAAAGATGACAGCTTTACTATAAAAACCTTAAACGGCAATTCATATAACACCCCAATAGTTTTAGGCGCGTTTGGAAAACGCTCCAACATAGACCAAAAACTACAAAGGGATTTTATCCATAAAAAATCATCCTGGCTTGCCGTAAAGGCACACTACACCGGAGAGTTTGACAACACACTCGTAGGGTTACACAATTTTAACGGAGGTTATTGCGGTGTTTCAAAAGTAGAGGAGGATACAATCAATATCTGTTATCTGGCCGATTATAAAACGTTTAAAGAATATAGGAATATAGCGGATTATCAAAATCAGGTTATGAAGCAAAATCCAAACCTAAAATCTATCCTGTCCAGCTGTTCAATGCTTTTTGATAAGCCACTCACTATATCCCAAATCTCATTTGATAAAAAGAAGCCCGTAGAAAAGCATATATTGATGATAGGTGACAGCGCCGGATTGATCCATCCGCTGTGTGGAAATGGAATGGCAATGGCTATCCACAGCGCTAAAATAGCCTCAGAAACCGTATTCCAATATTACCAAGGTACCATAAAATCGAGAAGTGAGCTGGAACAAAGATACCTTAGGCAATGGAAGCGCGAATTTGGTAAAAGACTGGCTACAGGAAGGGTACTGTCAAATTTACTACGCCTGCCCCGCCTAACCAATGTAATAATGCGTATATTTATTCGGTTTCCCATACTATTGTCCCAGCTTATTAAGAGAACTCATGGAAAACTTATAACCAGCAAATGATGTTACCAGATACTACCTATAGAACCAACGATCCCGAAATCATGGATGATTTCGCTCTCGAAGGCGAAATGCTCAAGGATGCGTTGGATAAGATTGCCCAGATCAACCAGCTTTTAGGCGGTAACAAGATTACAATAGACGGTCTCAAGGAACTGACAGATGAAATAACGACCTATACCGAGATAACGATCTGTGATCTTGGATGTGGTAATGGTGATATGTTGAGGTCAATAGCCGATTACGGATTAAATAGTAACCTGAAATTAAAGCTGATCGGTATAGATGCAAATGCATTTACAATCAATCATGCGCAGACCTTATCACTTGATTATCCCAATATCCACTACAGTTGTGAAAATATCTTTGACGATAAATTCCTAAAGTCAGAATATGATATTGTATTGTGTACACTGACACTGCATCATTTTAAGGATGAGGAAATAATAAACCTGTTAAGTAAGCTGTATACACAGACCCGGATTGGAATTATTGTAAATGACCTGCACCGCAGCGCTGTTGCTTATAAATTATTCCAAGCCCTCTGTTATATGTTTAAGCTTAATAAAATGTCAAGGGAAGACGGGCTAACCTCTATATTAAGAGGGTTTAAAAAAGCAGACCTTATTCGCTATTCCAAGCTATTAAATTTTCAAAACTATAAAGTCCGATGGAAATGGGCTTTCCGTTACCAATGGATCATTTCAAAAATATGAGTGTAAAAATAAAAACCGTAGCCACACAATTACCGAAATACTCAC
>Ga0247810_10001958_pt1 | contig 12001 bp, 7 predicted proteins | sample UWRJL119311C1_FD_179918 | JGI IMG/M metagenome (GOLD analysis project Ga0247810, IMG submission 179918) | Plant litter microbial communities from Arlington Agricultural Research Station in Wisconsin, United States - UWRJ-L119-311C-1 | ecosystem: Environmental > Terrestrial > Plant litter >...
CAAAGCCACTTGAATTCTCGCTTGCAAATCAGGCAATTCGTTGATAACAAAAATACATCGATTCGCTCTCGGAATCATCCCAAAGTGAATTACGCGGTCGTCCGCGTACGATAATTTCAAATTCGAAGCTTTAATTGGGTCCACATCTCCAATCAAATCAGCCACCGTCACATCTGGCGTCGCTAATTTTTCGAAAAATCTTTCATCTCTGTGAATCCAAGAAATTGGTGTGTCGTCGCCTTGTTCTGCAATTAAATCTTTTGCGAAGCGAGAAATTGGTTTCATTGGGTCGTCATTAATTTCTGAACCCGAAACAATCGGCATCCATTCGTCCAACAAAGTCACCATTAATCTGGCCAATCGAGTTTTGGCTTGACCTCTTAAACCCAGTAAATTGATATTGTGACGAGAAAGAATGGCTCTTTCCAACTCAGGAATTACGGTATCTTCATAACCGTGAACGCCTTGAAAAACGGTTTCTCCCGAAGCTATTTTTTTGCGAAGGTTATCTCTTAACTCGTCTTTGATGCTACGCGATTGGTAGCCTGATTTTTTTAATTCGCCTAGTGTTTTTATATTTTCTGTGGTCATTGTTTTTAATGTTATTTTTTATTTTTAAACCATTAATAAATTAAGGTTCATTAAGTTTTTCTTTCTATAATATTGTAGAGCTATTTTATTTGATGGCGATTACTCCTCGCAATGGCGCGGTTGACTCAATTTTCTATACTAATATCTCAATTCTAATCACTACTTCACCCTCTTCTTTCGATTCGTTTCATAATCTTCAAAAATCATTTCGCCCAGACCTTTTAATCCCGTGTAAAACGCTTTTCCTTGGTTGGCTTCCGTGAACTGGTTGACAAATTTCTGAAGATACGGGTCGTTTGCAATCATAAAAGTAGTAATCGGGATGTGCAATTTTCGGGCTTGACCCGCCATATTGTAACATTTATCCACTATATATTCGTCCAAACCATTGCTGTTCATATAATACGAACCGTCGCGTTCTTTGACACAGCTTGGCTTTCCGTCGGTAATCATAAAAATCTGCTTGTTCGTATTTCGCTTTCTTCGGAGCAAATCCATCGCCAATTCCAATCCTGCCACGGTATTCGTGTGATACGGACCAACCTGCAAATACGGCAAATCTTTGATGGCAATCGGCCAAGCATCGTTTCCAAAAACCAAAATATCCAGTGTGTCTTTGGGATACCGTGTCGTAATTAATTCCGCCAATGCCATGGCCACTTTCTTCGCCGGAGTGATTCTGTCTTCGCCGTACAAAATCATGCTGTGGCTGATGTCAATCATCAAAACCGTGCTCATTTGCGCTTTGAATTGGGAATCTTCCACGACCAAATCTTCTTCGGTCAACTTAAAACTATCCACGCCATTGTTAATTTGCGCGTTGCGGAGGCTTTCTGTCAAAGAAATTCTTTCCAGGCTGTCGCCAAAGTGATAATTGCGGAATTCTCCTGTGTGTTCGTCGCCGTTACCAGAATGTTTTGTCTTGTGATTTCCCGAACCGCTTCGTTTTAAATTGCCAAAAATTTGGTCAAGCGCCTGCTGACGAATCGCTCTTTCGGTCTTTGCCGTGATGGCCAAACCGCCCGAACCGTCCTCTTTAACTTCGTCTTTTATGTACCCTTTCTTTTTTAAATCTTCGATAAAATCATCGATGGTGTAAGCCGAATCTGTTAATTTATATTCTTTGTCTAGTTCGCGAAGCCAGTCAATCGCTTCGTCCAAATCGCCTGAAGTGTGCGTGATTAATTCTTTGAAAATCTCGAAGAGTTTATCAAACGGAGACAAATTTGGAGCTTCATATTGCTTGAATAAAAAGCCTTTTCTTTTATTAGTTTCCATAGGCGTTAAAATTAAGACTTAATTGAATGTAATGGTTTTCAACGGCTATTAATTTTTAGTTAAAGTCTGATTTGTTATTTAGACTTTGGCTTTCCCCTCGACTGTATTTCGACTACGCTCAATATTGACTATTCGGGGTGACAAAGTAGATTGGCGAAAATTGCAGTCCTGATTTTTTAATATAAAGTTTTTTGTCATTCCGAGCGCAGTCGAGGGACTATTTACTAAAAGCGTTTTGCCTTTTGCCTCAAAATACAATAGCTTTGCACAAATCACAATTTCCAATGACCGAATACATTCACGACCAAGATTATTTTGATACTGTTTATAACGAAGATGATTTTAATCTAAAGGAATTTGAGGTCTGCAATTTCACCGGATGCGATTTCACACGATGCAATTTCATTGGTGTGACCTTCACCGACTGTACTTTTACCAATTGTGATTTCAGCGGTGCGAAAATCAATCACGTAGCTTTCAGAAGCGTCAATTTTATCGACTGCCAAGTTTTAGACGTCAATTTTTCCATGTGTGACAAATTGATTTTTGAGATTCATTTCAAAGATTGTATTCTGGATTTCTCCAAGTTTTATGACTTGAAAATGAAGGGAACTAGTTTCACGAATTGCAGTATGATTGCCATTGATTTTATGAATACCGACTTGACAAATGTCTTGTTCGAAAATTGCAATCTGCACAAGGCTGTTTTCCAAAATACAATTGCCAACAAAGCCGATTTCACGACAAGCTATAATTTTTCCATCGACCCAGAGAAGAATAAAATTAAAAAAGCCAGCTTTTCATTAGCCGGCTTAAAAGGTTTGGTAGAAAAACACGAGTTGATTATCCGTGGATAGATTCGCTTTTTCCATATTTTGCAATAACTGACGCTTCAAAATCGAGCCATTCTCTCCAGCGTTTTTCCACATCGATTCCGGTTCCATATTTTCTAGCATACGTGATGAAAGTCGTGTAATGACCCGCTTCGCTTTCCATCAAATCCCAATAGAATTTTGACAATTCTTCGTCTTTAATGTTTTCTGAAAGCACTTTAAAACGTTCACAGCTTCTTGCTTCAATCATGGCTGAAAACAACATTCTTTCCACAAATCCCGAAACTCGGCTTCCGGTGTTGCTTTGCTTCATATATTTTGCCAATTCGCCCACGTATTCGTCTTTTCTTTCACGTCCTAAAGTCAGTCCACGTTTTTTGATGATTTCATGAACCATTTCAAAATGCTCAATTTCTTCTTTTGCCAAAGCCAACATATCGGTCACCAAATCAGGATATTCTGAATTGATTGTGATAATCGTGATGGCATTTGAAGCCGCTTTCTGTTCGCACCAAGCGTGGTCTGTCAAGATTTCTTCAATGTTTTTTTCGACGATATTCACCCATCTTGGGTCGGTTGGCAATTGTAAGCGGAGCATTGACATAATGAATAATTTAGAGTACAAATTTAGTGAATTGTTTTGACCGTGCAAAGTTGCCGTTACGCTAAGTTTGGACTAAAAAACCAAAAGGAGCTTCGGCTTTCGCTTGGCTCCTTTTAATTACTAACTGCAACAATTATTTTACGCGGCTCTGTTCGCTTTCGGAGCCTGTTTGCTCGTGTATTTTCTTTGATTCTAACGATTTTCCAAAACCGTAAGTAAATGTCAGCGCGGCGTATCTCGTATCGCTTCTGTTTCGGTACGTGGCGTCCGTCAACCTCAGATTATTAATGGTTCCTTTATTGATATTGGTGTAAAAAATGTCATTGAACGCAAATTTTAGACTGCCTTTGCCTTTCAATATTTTCTTTTGAATGGCCAAAAAAACCGTACCAATCTCGCCCGTTGTAAATTGCGCCGATTCCATTTCTGTCATGTAACGTCCTCCTAATTCAGCGGACCAGCCGTCTGAAAATTTGAATCGATTCAATGCTGAAATAAACCAAAATGTGCCTTGCACGTCGAGCCCTTCAGAATACAATTCGCTTTTAAAAGCCGTTCGCGTGACTTCCGAATAGATATTTGTGGAAAGCCAATCGGTTATCGGAATATCCGAGTTTACGTTGATGCTGAAAATTTGGCTCTTGCCGATATTTCCTGGCCGGCTGTAATAAATTCCGTCGTTGATTTCAATCGTTTCGTTGATTTCGTCTTTTGACCTAATGTACGTCAGCGTTGTGGAAATAAGCGTTTTGTAGCTATACGTAAACTCAAAATTATGTGCAAATGAAGGATTTAGATACGGGTTTCCAGAATAATAAGTAAACTTATCAAGCGGACTTAAAAACGGATTTAAGTCTTGAAAATACGGCCTGTTGATGCGTTTTCCATAAGACAGCACAATTTGGTTGTTTTCCAAAGAATCTAATTTATAAGAAAGGTACAAAGTTGGAAAAATGTTCGTGTAATCTCGCTTAAATTTAGACGCAGGTTTCACTATGTTCCCCAATTGATTCCCTTTTGAAATTGTATTTTCAAAACGCAAACCCGACTGAAATGAAAAACGCTTGAAGTTTTGGCTGTAATTGACATAAAAAGCATTAATCGTCTCGTCGTACTTAAAATGGTTGCTGCTGTCATAATTTGGAACTGTATTTCCATCAACGATATCCGCGTAATCGGCAATGTTATCGGTTTTTGAATTGCTAATTTTATAACCGACTTCTATTTTGTTTTCGTCTTTCAGTGGATGCGCATAATCACTTTTCAGCGTATAAATCGAAATTTCAGACGGCAAATAGCCAGTCAACTCATCGTTATTTGACAGCGAACTATCCGGCTGAAAAATATAATTTTTGAAATTTTGATTGATTTTAGTATCGTATTTTAAATAGTCGGCGTCTACGGTAATTTTTCTTCCGATGCTGTCAAATTCATGCCTGAAATTCAAATTGATTCCGATGTTTTTAAATTTATTTCGCTCAAAATTATCTGCAACAATTGTAGAATCTAAAATACTTGACGCGTTGCTTAAAACACTTTTTCCGTCTTTACTTTCTTTGCTGGATTTCAACAAACCCGTGACTCCGGCTCCAAAAGTCGTCTTTTCTGTGGTATAAAAATCAACACCAATTTTTGCGTTGGACGTCTGGACTTTGTCATTGATGATGGTATTTTGGTCAAAAAGCATCTTTGTCGTTCCATCCTCGTTTTTGTATCTTCTGAAAATATCCAGATTGCTCAGAAAATTTTGCGAAGCATAATTCACATTCCCAAAAATGCGCACCTTGTTATCGGTGTAACTCAAATTGAGCCCGTGTCTGGTGTGAAATTTTTGCCCTTGTGAAACTCGCGAAGTGATGCTTCCGTTGAAGCCTTTTGACTTGCTCTTTTTGGTTTTGATATTAATCACACCCGAACTTCCTGCCGCATCAAAATGAGCCGGCGGATTGGTCATAATCTCAATTTGGTCCAGCGTACTTGCCGGCAGCGACTTTAAATACACTTCCAAATCGGCGCCAGAAAGATAAGTCGGTTTGTCATCTATAAAAACTGCAACACCCGATTTCCCTTTCAGTTTTATGGTCCCGTTTTCATCGACGATGATTCCGGGTGATTTTTCCAAAATTTCCATGGCGTCAGAACCAGCGCTGGAAATCATGGCATCCACATTTACGACCGTCCTGTCGATTTTTCGTTCGATAAAACTTTTCTGCTTCTGGATTACAACTTCGTTTAGCGTGTTGCTTTCGTCCTGATGCATCTGAATTTCGGGCAATAGTACGGCTTCCGCCAAAACAGGAATACCTTCGCTTTCGTGCTTCTTGAAACCCACATATTCCACTAGAATTTTATAGCTATTTGGTTTTAAACCGATAAATTCAAAGCTTCCTTGTGCGTCAGAAAATTGTGTTTTGACAAGCGAATTATCGTCGGACAACACTAACGAAATAACGGCTGCTTCTATTGGTGCATTATCTTTGTCTAAAATTTTTCCGCTGATTTTCCCTGAAGTTTGGGCGAATATTGCCGCGGAGGTCAGTAATAAAAAGGATGAAATGATGACCGCGAGTTTTGTCATATTTGATGATTGATTTGATTGATTTGCCTTTCGGCGATGATTGAAACTCCACTGGTGGTGTTTTGGTAATTTAGATACTTAAATCTTCCGCTGATGAGACGACTATTGCTTTAAAAATGTTACTTTTTATTTTTTATTCTTTGCGTCTTTTGCGTCCTGCGCATCCACGTCAAAATTGTAATAAACCGCGGAGATATTAGGACTTAGATACTTTTGTAATTTCTTTCTAACGATTTCCGAAACATTTTTATCGTTTACAATCAACTCATAGTTTGACAGTTTATACGAAAGATTTTTTTCTGAAGAAATCACTTTTTCGGCAATTAAATCATCAATAATTTCCTTTGAAATGTTGTCCATTGAAAGCGGCGGAATCGCATCGGCATAAATAACCATTTTGTTGCTGGATTTTACGCCATTGACATCTGTCGTGCTTTCTCGCGTGATTACCGAAGAACCCAACCCTTTTTTGTATTTTTCTTTTTCAATCTGAGACTCTAATTTTCTTAAATCAGCTTCAACTTTTGCTCTTTGCGCCTCAACTTTTGCTCGTTGTGCTTCCAGTGCGGCTCTTTGTGCTTCAAGTCTGGCTTCGGTGCTGGAGATTCTCGCTTTATCGCTTTCCATTCTGGCTTTATCGCTTTCGATTCTAACCTTTCCGCTTTCCACTCTGGCTCTGGCGCTTTCCATTTTGGCTCTGGCGCTTTCAATTTTGACTCTGGCACTTTCAATTTTGGCAATTTCGCTCTGTTTTACGGCTTCTTCCGCTTCCTTTTGAATTTCTTTAATTTCTTTGTCAGAAAGGCGTGCTTCAGATGCAGCAACTTCCGCTTCACGCAAGGCTTCCTCTGCCTCTACTCTTGCGACTTCTGCTTCCACTCGGGCTTCTTCCGCTTCGGCTTCAATCTCTGCCATGGCTTGTGCCCTTTCTGTTTCAGCCTCTATCATTTCTTGTTCTTCTTCAGAAAGCCCTTCAAACTCTGCAATCGTGTCATGTACTCCTGCAAACGTCACGTCTTCTTTTGCTTGAAAACCGGCTGCTTTTGTATTTGAACAAGCCACAGTAAATGACGCAATGATGATGATACAGATGGATAAAAAGGTTTTTTCGATGGAACTCAATGACTTGTTATTGTCATGAATGATTCTCTTGGCACGTTCCAAAAGCTGATTTTTTCTGCTTCCGAAACCCATTGCTAATTCGTTTTGTTTCATATTATATTCTTGAAATGAGACTAATGCGTTAATAAATTTTGATTTGCTTTTTGTAATTCCGACCGCAATATCATCGCAGCAATTTTCCCTTTCTTCCTTAATAATTGACGATACCCAAAGCACGCCTGGATTAAAAAAGAATAAGATTTCTGCAAAACTTTGGATTAAATTGATGAAATAATCCTTGCGACGGATGTGGGCCAATTCGTGTAGCAAAATGGCTTCAATCTGGTCTTGAGGCAAGTTTGAAAGCAACCCAATTGGGATTAAGATAATTGGTTTAAAGAAACCCGTAACTGATGGAACCGAAACCAACTGCGATTCTAACAGCACTATTTTTTTCTTGATTTTTAAGATTTGGCTTAGTTCCAAAACCCTTTGGCTCCAATATTTGGGCACTTCTTGATTTCGATAATTTCTGATTCGGTAGATATTGCTTAAGCTTTTAAAAATTCCGAAACATTTGATGCTGAAAATTAAAAACCAAATTAGCACGATTGCTTTTGAATTTTGGTTTAAAAAATCAATCCCCATCTGAAAATAATCAGGAGCTACTTCGCCCGTCGGCAGAAAAACAACTTCTTGATTAAGGTCTTCCATAACTACAAATTCCTCAGAAGCTACGAACGTTACATCGCTTTGGTATTCATAATTAAAGGTAAATCCCACACCCACCATAAAACCTAAGAATAATCCCGAAAGGATGCTGTAACGCAGATTCGCTTTGGCTTTTTTGGTAAAAAGAATAACCAATCCGGCGAGAATTGCCAGAATTAATCCTTGCCACATCGAGTGAAGAAGTGTCCAGGAGATTGCTTTCAAAATAGTTTCGTTTGGTAAAAGCATAATCGTGAAATTTGAGGTTTCTTATTTGTTTTCTAACTTGTCTAAAAGTGTTCTAATCTCGTCAATTTCTTCTTGCGATGTTTTTTTGTTTCCCAGCAATTGCATCATTAATCTGCTGCTAGAGCCGTTGTACATCGTGTCCACAAATTTTTCGAGTAGAAAACCTTTTGTCTTTTTTTCTTCAATAGCAGGACTATAAATGTGTTTCATGTTCGTCTTGTCACTGATGAGCATTCCTTTTTCGGTCATGATTTGCATCAGTTTTAAAGTAGACGTGTATTGCACTGCCCTTTTCTGCTCGTTAAGTTCGTCATTTACAAATCGCACTGTTGAAGGTCCGGACTTCCACAAGACTTGTAAAATTTCTAATTCTGATTTGGTTGGTTCTGATTGCATCGCATTACATTTTTTAGTTCTTGAACAATTCAAAGGTAGGAAATTTTTCGTACGATAAACTTATTAGGTAAGTTTTTTTAAAAAATAATTTACGCAAAATAAAAAACCCTTGTGATTACAAGGGTTTTGGGACTATATTGTTTCTTACTTTATCGGATTATTTGTAAGGTTACAACCCGTTTCGGCGATAATATAATAAAACTTAAGACGTCTAAAAGATTAACTCAAATGAAATATGATGCTGAAAATTCTTATTTCAGAATAAATTAAATAATTCTGATCTGCGAAAATTTATTAAAAAAACCCAAAAAATGATTCATTTAGACTATAACTAAAAATTATCGTATTGGAACCAATGGGCCATTTTTAACCGGTCGGTAAAGCAATAAGTTATAGAAATTGACCCGTTTCTTTCCCTCATCATTAACAAATTTTGCTCTTAATGCCGATTGTCCTTTGTATTTTGAATCGGTTCTTTCTAATGCTACAACTTTTCCATCACCATATATAACCATTTTATAATTTTCGAATGGCTGTATCGTAAAATCTTTTGAGTTGTATTCTTCGGTATCATTTTGATACGATGCTTCAATTGCATTTTTATCAAGATACATTGCAACAGCCATTTCTGTAGTTCTCGTTTTTGCAAATTTATATTCTGCTCCTACGTCTTTTTTAGTCATATCATTCCCTAATTTTGCATAGGCACTAAGCACTTCATCTTCCAAATCTGATAATTTTTTTGTGTCAAATTTTTCTCCATCTGACCAACCTTTCAATTCATACGGGACGGTTGCATCAAAAACCCCGTTAAATTCATAATATGTTTGTCCAGCAAAATCAAACTCTTTAAAACCGTCTTTATTTTCTTTTGAAGGCAATGTGAAAACAAATATGTCTTGTGATTTTTTATTAGAATCATTCCAATGTTTGACACTGATGCTAAAATTTAGTTTTGTTTCTTTTACGAGAGCTTTCACTTGTTTTAATTCTTTATCTTCTTTATAATAACCCGGATAAAGTCGCAAAGTGTAAGTTTGTTTGCCACTCTTTAAAATCAAGGGATTGATTGGCATGCTAACTGAAAGCCCTCCTTGGTTGTAATGACTGACAGCTGGCATATCATTTATCAGCAATTGAAAACTGCAAGCACTACTGTTCACCTCTGCATGATGACTGGGTTGCTCTTTGTATTGCTTTAATTGGCTGGTAATTTCAGTAATTGATTCGTCCATTTGCTTTTCTTTATTTTTAGTTTGACTGTTACAAGATTGAAGTAATCCTATTGTTAAAATCAGTGTTATAATTTTTTTTAGGCTATTCATATAATTCTATAGGTTTTAATTTTTTTATGACTCGATCAATCACTTGATAACTGCCTGATACTGATAATCCATCGTCTTCCCCATCCTCTTCCTCCTCATCAGACATTCCTCCTGTGGTTTTAACCGTAACTTTAATTTTTGCACTTGCCTCTATCTCTAAACCTTCAAAAGTAAAAATTGGTTGTAAGTAAAACCCTTTTTCATTTGCTTGAAGTGAAAATGCTATCTTGAATTCGGATTCTGCTTTAATACTTGCTTCTCCTTCTGCAGAGACTTTAAACAAAATGGCGTTAGCTTCACCAGCCATACTTACGTTTCCTTCTAAAGTGAACTTTAAACTTCCTTCAATTTTTGCTACTTTTTCACCAGTTTCATTTAGAGAATCTCTATTGAATGAGTTGTCCCCTGTTAATGTATCTAAAAAACCGCTGACTTCTCCTGCAAATTTCCCTTCGGCTTGAAAATATAAATCAATATTGATACCTGCAAGTGAAGAAGCTACATCGACCACTAAGATTATTGCTGAGGCGATTGGGTGCGCTTTTGCAATTAGACCTAAAAAATCGAGTTTTGCTCCCATCCCGATAATTGGGTCAGCGAAAAGTGCCGCTTCAAGTTTGTATCCTGTTTTATTTGAAATGTATCGTTTTTGAGCACTTGCCGTTTTTCCTTCAGAAAGTGACCATGAAAATGACATGCCTAAAGAGGGCCAAATTATTTCTGGTTCTACAACTGGTCGCTTTTTTATTTCGAAATTTTTCTTTAAACTCTTTTCTAACTTTTTCCTTTTTTTCTTTAAGCTTTCTTTTGAAATGTCTCCTTCTAAATATTCTTCAATTCCACCGTCAATAAATTTTCCGAGTTTTTTTCTAGCTTTTTGTTTTTCTTTTGCCGACAGCGGTTTACCTTTTTGAGTAGCGTCATTTTCTTCAACAGGACTTCCGTCAAAAAGTTTTTGCATTAATTCTCCGACGACGCCTAGCTTTTTTAATTGCTCTTCAATTTTTTGCTTAATATTCCCAGAGGCACTTATTTCGGTTGAATAATGATCGTCATCTTCTTGATCTATTTGTGCGGTAAGCGAAAGTTCGACAGAAGCGACTGTCATCTTTTTTCTCATGACCTCACGTTGCTCAAAATAAACACTATGTCTTACATATTGTAGCACAACATCAGGGATTGGCAGATAAATTGTTACATATTCTTCTTTTTCTACAATTGAGGTTTCTAATTTTGGAATGTCAGCTCTCTCAAAGTTAAAAGCAATTTTTAAAGTCCATTTAATGTCTGGATAAACAATGAATTTTAATAAAACTTGTCCCTTATGGCAGGTTTCAATGGGAATGCTAATCGAAAACGTTTTGGCAATTGAGGGAATAAAATATTTTAAAACTTCGTGTGATTTTAGGGACTGATAGATATAGGCAACTTGAAAACGTAACTTTTTATCATCGTGTTCAATATAGCCAAAGGCATTTTCGGCGCCAATTATTGGAGCCTTTCCAGCCGCACCATTCAAGCTTATACCAACAGACGTATCATTTTTGATTCCATCGCCTTTCCAAGATTTTTTTCCTTGAAAGGGAGTTATATCAATTACTCGATTTTTGTGCGGATTTGTTTTTATATAGCGGCAATTATCAGTGTTCAAATCTTTTAAATCAATTATTACTTCAGCCAAGTTTTCTTTAAACCCCGCAACCATTTCAATTGGTTGTAGATACATTTTGTTGTTTATGTCTTCTTTACTATATACTATTATTTCGCGTTTATCTGTTTCATTCGTCGCGGCAATTTCTTTTTCTACAGATACTTTGATTTCATCGTATCTACACGGATGAAATTCGGCGATGTTAGTTTCGACATCTCCAACAATTACGGGGCGATTTCCAACGGTGATGGTTTTTAATTTTCTGAATGTTTCACCTTTTCCAATTTCTAATAAGCAGCTTTCAATGGCAACTACTCCTTCAGTCCCGTCTTTTTTAGTGTAGTAAATTTTTGGATACAGCGTAAATTCCTCTTCTCCACTGTCTGTTTGCCAAAATGGATCAATATAAATATCAAACATCGATTTCTGGACATACTGCTTTTTGTCACTTTTATTATCCAAGACTCCATCTTGAACAACCAGTTTCCCTCTTAATGCATTTGATGGAATTTTATCTTCTTCAGCGGAAAATACTAAGACAGGTGCTTTAATTTGTTTGTCATTTGAACCTGGAGTCCCATTCCCGTTATATTCTTTGCGCGCTTTTTGCTCTGCACCATATATTTTTAATTCGTCATCTGGATTAAAGACAGTACCTAAATCTTTATCCATTAATTGAACGTT
>Ga0247810_10001961_pt1 | contig 11983 bp, 5 predicted proteins | sample UWRJL119311C1_FD_179918 | JGI IMG/M metagenome (GOLD analysis project Ga0247810, IMG submission 179918) | Plant litter microbial communities from Arlington Agricultural Research Station in Wisconsin, United States - UWRJ-L119-311C-1 | ecosystem: Environmental > Terrestrial > Plant litter >...
CCACGCGGAAACGCCGGGCAATCGTCTCAACGATGCCGCGCGCGATCCCACCGGGCGCGTATGGTTCGGGACGATGGATAACGCCGAGTCCGAGGACACCGGCCACGTCTATCACTGGCATGACGGTGAACTGACCAAGACGGAGATCCCGCCCGTCGCGATCACCAACGGCCCCGCGATCTCGCCCGACGGCCGCACGCTGTATGCGGTCGACACGCTCGGCAAGCGGATCGACGCCTACCCGATCGACGCGGACGGTAATGTCGGCGAGCCACGCCTTTTTCTGACGATCGGCCCCGACGATGGTCACCCCGACGGGGCGATCTGCGATTCCGAAGGTGGCGTCTGGGTCGGGTTCTTCGGCGGTTGGGCGGCACGCCGGTTCGCGCCGGACGGCACCTGCACCGATATCGTCCGCTTCCCCGTCGCGAACATCACCAAGATCGCGCTCGGTGGGCCCGATGGTCGCACCGCCTATGCGACGACCGCCGCGAAGGGCCTCGACGCCGAGGCGCTCGCAGCCCAGCCGCTCGCCGGAAACCTGTTCACCTTCCGCGTCGCCATTCCCGGCGTCCCGGTCGAACCCGTCACACTTTAGTGCAACCCATTTCACGACACCCCATTCACGATAAGCGTCGCCGTTAGAGCGCCGTCACGGAGAGGAAAACCAATGACTATAGCGGCAGAATCCGCGCCCCAAGTGAACCGAGCCCTGATTGCGATGATCGTCATCGTCGCGACCATCGGCGGGTTCATGTTCGGCTATGACTCGGGCGTCATCAACGGCACGCAGGCGGGGCTCGAGAGCACGTTCGCGCTGTCGTCGCTCGGCACGGGCTTCACCGTCGGCGCGATCCTGATCGGCTCGTCGGTCGGCGCCTTCATGGCCGGGCGGCTTGCCGACAATCTCGGCCGCCGCAACGTCATGATGATCGCCGCGGTGCTCTTCATCGTCAGCGCACTCGCGGCTGGCGCGGCAACGTCCGCAACGATGTTCGTGCTCGCCCGCATCGTCGGCGGCCTCGGCATCGGTGCCGCCAGCGTGCTCGCGCCGGTCTACATCTCCGAAGTCGTCCCTGCGAACGTCCGCGGCCGGCTTTCGAGCGTGCAGCAGATCATGATCATCACCGGGCTGACCGGCGCATTCGTCGCCAACTGGTATCTCGCGCGCATCGCCGGATCGTCGACCGCGTTGTTCTGGCTCGATTACCCGGCATGGCGCTGGATGTTCTGGATGCAGGTCATCCCCGCCGCGATCTATCTCGCGACGCTGTTCCTGATCCCCGAAAGCCCGCGCTTCCTGGTCCTCAAGGGCCGGTACGACGAAGCACAGGTCGTCCTCACCCGCCTGTTCGGTGCCGCCGAGGCCACGCGCAAGGTCGCCGAGATCCGCGGCTCGCTGTCGGTCGACGCGCACCGTCCCAAGCTGTCCGACCTGATCGACAAGGCAAGCGGCAAGATTCGCCCGATCGTCTGGACCGGCATCGGCCTCGCGATCTTCCAGCAGTTCGTCGGCATCAACATCGTGTTCTATTACGGCTCGGTGCTGTGGCAGTCGGTCGGCTTCAGCGAGAGCGATGCGCTGCTCATCAACATCCTGTCGGGCTCGCTGTCGATCATCGCCTGCCTGCTCACCGTCGCTTTGGTCGACAAGGTCGGCCGCAAGCCGCTCCTGCTGATCGGTTCGGCCGGCATGACCGTCGCGCTGGCGATCGTCGCGATCTGCTTCGCCAGCGGCGCGATCGTCGAGGGTTCGCTGCACCTGTCGGATCGCAACGGCCTGATCGCGCTGATCGCGGCCAATGCGTATGTCGTGTTCTTCAACCTGAGCTGGGGCCCGATCATGTGGGTGATGCTCGGCGAGATGTTCCCGACGCAGATCCGCGGTTCGGGTCTGGCGGTCGCCGGCTTCGCGCAGTGGTTCGCCAACTTCGCGATCTCGGTCAGCTTCCCGACGATGGCGATCTCGCTCGGCCTGTCGCTCACCTACGGCTTCTACGCCCTGTCCGCGTTCGTCTCGTTCTTCTTCGTCTGGAAGATGGTTTCGGAAACGCGTGGCCGCGAGTTGGAAGACATGGTGGGGTGAAGCTTACCGCCGGACCGTGGCTCGGGTCGCGGTCCGGTTAGGTACGGGTCATCGCGGGGTTCGACTTGGCGTGGTCGTGTCAGACCGCTATTTTCCTCCCCACGATAGCACTACCCCGGCGGAGGCCGGGGCCCAGTTGGCGAGGCCGAAATAACGGCGGACCTTTCTTCGTTAGCAACGTCCCCCAACTGGGCCCCGGCCTTCGCCGGGGAGGCGCTTTTAGGGATGACTTCGGTTCATGATACCGCGTTTTTTTAGCTGCTTAACCGCCTCCCTCGGTCACTCCAGCGGGCGCGCGAACCCATATTGGCTGACCTTGCGGATTAATCGCAAAGGTCAGCCAGTATGTATTTTCGACGCTGAAGATGATCAGTCGCGTAAAGATGGGGCGGGACACCGAGCCCCGCCCTCAGGCCTCACGCCTCAGTGGTTATGTCGAGGCGTTTTCGCGGAGATGCCGCGATACTTCACCGCGAAGTCGAGCACGCCGCCCTCGGCCAGCTGGCCGGTCTTCTCGCGGTACAGTTCCTCCCACGGCGTATTGCTCTCGGGCACCGGCGGCAGCCCCTCGCCCTTGCGCCGCGCAATCTCGTCGGGCTCGACCAGTGCATCGCAGGTCCCAGCGATCAGATCGATCCGCACCACGTCGCCCGTCCGGATCCACGACAGTCCGCCGCCGACAGCGCTCTCGGGCGAGACGTTCAGGATCGAGGGACTGTCCGACGTCCCCGACTGCCGCCCGTCGCCAAGCGTCGGCAGCGCCAGCACGCCGCGCTGGATCAGCGCGTCGGGCGGCTGCATGTTGACGACTTCCGCCGAGCCCGGCCAGCCGATCGGCCCCGCCCCGCGGATCACCAGGATACAGCCCTCGTCGATGTCGAGCGCAGGATCGTTGATCCGGTGGTGATAATCGTCCGAGCCCTCGAACACGATCGCCCGCGCCTCGAACCGATCTTCTGCGCCCGGCGTCGACAGATACCGCGCGCGAAACGCCGGCGAGATCACCGAGGTCTTCATGATCCCGAAATCGAACAGATTGCCCTTGAGCACCAGGAAGCCGGCGCGCTCCATCATCGGCGCATCGAACGGCTTGATCATCTCGCGATCGCGCGTCTCGCGGCCAGCGATGTTCTCACCGATCGACCTGCCCGTGACTGTCAGGCACGACGTGTCGAGCTTTCCGCCCGCGATCAGTTCGTGAAGCACCGCAGGCACACCGCCCGCCCGGTGGAACCGCTCGCCGAGATACTTGCCCGCCGGCTGCATGTTGACCAGCAGCGGCAGGTCATAGCCATGATCCGACCAGTCCTCGGGGTACAGCGTGACACCGGCGTGCTGCGCCATGGCCATGATATGCGGCTGCGCGTTGCTCGACCCGCCGATCGCACTGACCACGCGGATCGCGTTGAGGAAGCTGTCGCGCGTGAGAATCTTCGACGGGCGCAGATCCTCATACGCCATTTCGACGATCCGCCGCCCGGTCTCGTACGCCATCTGGCCGCGCTCGCGGTACGGCGCCGGGATCGCCGCGCAGCCGGTAAGCGACAACCCCAGCGCCTCGGCGACCGCGTTCATCGTCGAGGCCGTGCCCATCGTGTTGCAATGCCCGGCCGACGGCGCGCTGTCGGTAGCGCGGTTGAGGAACTCCTCCTCGTCGATCTCGCCCGCCGCCAGCTTGCGCCGGCTGCGCCAGATCACCGTGCCCGAGCCGACCAGTTCGCCGTCATGCCAGCCGTCGAGCATCGGACCGCCCGACAGCACGATCGCCGGAATATCGACCGTCGATGCCGCCATGATCCCCGATGGCGTGGTCTTGTCGCACCCGGTGGTCAGGACGACCGCATCGATCGGATAGCCGTAAAGCGTCTCGACCAGCCCCAGATACGCCAGGTTACGATCGAGCGCCGCGGTCGGCCGCCGGCAATTCTCGAAGATCGGATGGACCGGAAACTCCATCGCGATGCCACCGGCGTCGCGGATGCCGTCGCGCGTTCGCTTGGCAAGTTCGAGATGGATGCGGTTGCACGGGCTCAGGTCGCTGCCCGACTGCGCGATACCTATGATCGGCCGACCCGAGCGCAACTCCGCCGGGGTCAGCCCGTAATTCATGAAGCGTTCGAGATACAGCGCGGTCATGTCCGAGCGGGCGGGATCGGCGAACCAGTCGCGCGATCGGAACGGCTTCACCGGTACACGGTCCACTGCAAACTCTCCTGAACGCGATCGATTATCTGATGGGAGCGCTACCGCGACGGTCGCCGGTCGGTCAAGCGCCAGTCGATGCTATGCGTGAACGCGCGACGGTGGTCGGCGACGCGGCGCCGCGTCCGACTGACGGCGCACCAGCGTGTAATCGAGGACGACGTGGCCGTTCGCATCCTTGCCCCCGCTGCGACGATTGAAGATCGCCGAGACGAGCAGTTCGACCGCCGCGCGCGACATGTCGGCGATCGGCTGGTGGATCGTCGTCAGTTCGGGCCAGATCGTCGTCGCAAGCGCGCTGTCGTCGAACCCGCACACCGTCAGGTCGCCCGGCACGTCCAGACCGCGGCGATGCGCGACCGCGACGGTCGCCGCCGCCATGTCGTCGTTGCTGGCGAAGATCGCGGTCGGCGCATCCTTCGCGTCGAGCAGTTGCTCGGCACCGTCGAGCCCGGAGCGATAGGTGAACAGACCGCCCACCACCAGCGACTCATCCGGCGCCAGACCGGCATCGGCGATCGCCGCGAGATACCCCTCGTGACGAAGCCGGCTCGCGGTCTGGTTCGGGTTGCCGATGATGAACCCGATCCGCGAATGACCTAGCTTAACAAGGTGTTCGGTCATCGCGCGGGCCGCTTCGAAATCGTCGATCGTGACCGCTGCCGACCCTTCCGGTGGGGACCCGGTCGCGACGACTACAGTCGGCACGCCGGCCTCCGTCAGCACGTCGAGCACCGCGCGCGAATCGCACAGTGGCGGCGGCAGGATCACGCCGTCGATGCCGCTCTCGATCATGTGCCGCGCAACCTCGATCTCATGGTCGCCGATGTCGCATTTCTCGACGATCAATTGCACGTCGCTGCGGCTCGCCTGTTCGAGGCTGCCGACCAGGAACTCGCTTAGATATGCCGCGCTCGGATTGCTGTAGAGCAGGCCGATCCGCATCTGCCCGCCGCCGGCCAGGCTGCGCGCGGCGCGGTTGGGGGCGTATCGCAGCGTATCGATCGCGACGTTGACCGCCTCGCGCGTCGCCTCTCGGACCTTCGCTTCCCCATTGATAACGCGCGAAACGGTCATCGGCGAAACGCCTGCGAGAACCGCGACGTCGGAAATGGTGGGTGCGCCGCTTCTGCGGCCCGAAGTGTTGCGCGGCTTGCGCGTGGCGAGGCTCATGCCGCGCTTTTTAGCAGGTGATTGCAATATTATCAGCATGTAATCTGAGTTACCGTGGTCGTATACTCAGAGAAGATCGCGCCGCGGCCGTTCGCTCTTGCGTGTTATCGCTCCCAAGATTAGTCGGACAATCGGGATTTGCCTGATTGGGCGGCAAGCACACAGGGGACGAACGGGGAGTACGTGTGCGATACGATCTGATCCGTACACTTTACCCAAGCCATGGCCTCGGTGTCACATTGCCGTCCGCGACTGCTGCTACGCACTGGAACATGGTTGGCATTCGCCCCACATTGGATGACGGGTCCGGGAGTGATAGCGCCACCTTCACGGTCGGCGTGTATCCTGGCCAACGATTTCCCGACGCACCGCCGCCCTGGTCGGTGCGTCACTCGATTTGATTTGGAGAACTGACATGGACGGTACCTTCCCGATCGGCGCGCGCGCCGTAGACAGCGACGTCACCTTCCTCGCGATCGATCCGTCGACCGACGCGAAAATCGAGCCTGCCTTTGCCGTTTCGAGCGAAGAAGACGTCGCGGAAGCCTGCAAGCTCGCCGAAGCAGCGTTCGATACCTTCCGCGAAACCGACCCCGAAACGCGCGCAAAATTCCTCGAGACGATCGCCGACGAGATCGAGGCGATCCACGATCCGCTCGTCGCCCGTGCGATCCAGGAAAGCGGCCTGCCCCGCCCGCGCCTCGAAGGCGAGCGCGGCCGTACCACCGGCCAGCTCCGCCTATTCGCGAAGCATCTCCGCGCTGGCACCTGGGCCTCGGTCATCATCGACGAAGCACAGCCCGATCGTAAGCCCGCTCCCCGCGCGGACCTGCGCCAACGCCGCATCGCGGTCGGCCCGGTCGCGGTGTTCGGTGCGTCGAACTTCCCGCTCGCCTTCTCGGTCGCGGGCGGCGACACCGCCTCCGCACTCGCCGCCGGTTGCCCGGTCGTGGTCAAGGGCCACCCCGCGCACCCCGGCACGTCGGTGATGGTCGGCAAGGCGATTCAGGCCGCGGTCGCCAAGTGCGGCCTGCCCGAAGGCGTTTTCTCGCTGGTCCAGGGTCCGGCGAACGAACTCGGTGCGGCGCTCGTCAAGGACGCGCGCATCAAGGCGGTCGGCTTCACCGGCTCGCGCGGCGGTGGCTTGGCTCTGGTGGCACTCGCCGCAGCCCGCCCCGAGCCGATCCCGGTCTATGCCGAGATGAGCAGCGTCAACCCGGTAATCCTGTTCCCCGCGGCCCTCGCGGCGCGCGGCGAAGCGCTCGGCAAGGCCTATGTCGGTTCGCTGACGATGGGCTCGGGCCAGTTCTGTACCAACCCCGGCATCGTCGTCGCAGTCGATGGTCCTGACCTCGACACATTCGTCGAAGCCGCCGCCGCTGCACTTAGCGAAGCCGCCCCGCAGGTCATGCTGACCCCCGGCATCCATGCCAGCTATGACAAGGGCGTCGCCGCGCTCGCCGGTCACGACGCGGTCGAGACGCTCGCTCGCGGCACCGAGGCCGAGGGTGCAAACCGCGGTCGTGCGGCGTTGTTCTCGACCACCGGCAAGGCGTTCGTCGCCGACCCTGCGCTGTCGCATGAAGTGTTCGGGGCTGCCTCGATCATCGTCCGCTGCGCCGACCTCGCCGAGGTCCGCCAGGTTCTGGAGCAGGTCGAGGGTCAGCTGACGATCACGCTGCAGATCGACGAAGACGATTATGCCGACGCTGCGACGCTGGTGCCGGTGCTTGAGCGCAAGGCCGGTCGCATCCTCGCGAACGGCTGGCCGACGGGTGTCGAGGTTGCCCCAGCGATGGTCCATGGCGGGCCTTTCCCCGCGACGTCGGACCCGCGCACGACCTCGGTCGGCACCGCGGCGATCGAGCGCTTCCTGCGCCCGGTCTGCTACCAGGACCTGCCGGATGCGTTGCTGCCGAAGGCAGTCAAGCACGACAACCCGCTGGGTCTTCCACGCACCGAGGGCTGATCGGGTGAGAGAAGGAAGGGCGTGGTGCCGAACTGCAGTCCGCCCTTCCTTGTCCTCCCGCGAAGGCGGGAGCCCAGCCTGGGTCCCCGCCTTCGCGGGGAAACATGCTTAGGTTCGAACGCTTTTTACTGGCCACCACCCCGGCTTACCAGCCACCATTCCGGCTTACCGGCAACCACCCCGTCGAAGGCCGGTGCCCAATTGGAAGGTGGTCGTAACGAAGGGCAACGCTCCGTTAGCGACGTCCCCCAACTGGGCCCCGGCCTTCGCCGGGGTGGAGCTAAGGGGTATGCCCGGATGGATGCGCGATCCGCCCCCCCCCCCACACCCCTAATCATTGACAGGCGCGCGCGCGATACCCACTAGTCCGGCATGACAACGCCTGACTCGTCGCGCACCATTTCCCTGCCCGCAGACCTCGGCAGCTATATCGACGAATTGACCGGCGGAGGGCATGGCGACGCCGCCGCCATCGTCCGCACCGCGCTCCAGCAAATGCGGGACCGCGACGCTGCCTCGGCCGCACCAGCGGAAATCCTGATCGGCGGCGGCGAGTGCGGGATGCTCGTCCGCCAGCGCGACTGGAGCGCGAGCTCGCTCGGCCCGATCGACTCGTGGCCCGCCGAACTCCGCGTCACGCTCGCCAACATCCTCAACTCGCCCGTCGCCAAGGTCGTGATGTGGGGGCCCGAGCACATCATGCTCTACAACGACAGCTACCGCGCCGTCGCAGGAGACCGCCATCCCGCCGCGCTTGGCAGCCCGGTCGCGACCGCGTTCCCGGAAGTCTGGGACTGGAACGGCGCGGTCCTCGAAGCAGGCTTCCGCGGCGAGACCGTCGCCTACCGTGACCAGCCGATCCTGTTCCAGCGCCCCGAAGGCCTCGAGACGCTAACGCTCGACCTGTTCTATACGCCCGTCTATTGCGCCGGTGGCACAGTCGGCGGCGTCCTGTGCACGATGGTCGACAATAGCGGCAGGGTCGAAGCCGAGCACCGCCTCGCCGCCAGCGAAGCCGAACTGCGCCGTGTCACCGATGCCGTGCCGATGCTGATCTCGTACATCGACCGCGATCACGTCTATCGTCTCGCCAACGCGCAATATGACGAATGGCTCGGCGTCGCGCCCGAGTCGATGATCGGCAAGTCCGTCCGCGAGGTGCTCGGCGACGCGGTGTACCAGGATCGCCGCCCCTCGTTCGACCGCGCGCTGGCCGGCGAAAGCTTCATCGCGCAGACCGTCTTTCCGCACCGCGACGGCCGCCCGCGCCGCTCCGAATTCCGCTATGTTCCGCATGTCCAGGCGGACGGCTCGGTCGCCGGCATCTACGTGCTCGGCATCGACGTCGAGGATCGCGCCGAACGGGAGGCCGCACTCGGCATCAGCAACGGCCGATTCCGCACCGCGATGGACGCGGTCCACGGCGTGCTCTGGACCAACAGCCCCGACGGCAGGATGATCGGCGAGCAACCCGGCTGGGCGACGCTCACCGGCCAGTCGATCGACGAATACCAGAATTTCGGCTGGGCCGACGCGATCCACCCCGACGACGTCGCATCGACGATCAAGGCATGGACCGCAGCCGTCCTGAACAGGTCGATGTTCGTGTTCGAACACCGCGTCCGCCGCCATTGCGGGGCATGGCGCACCTTCGCGGTCCGCAGTTTGCCGATCCTCGATTCAGGCGGCGAAGTCATCGAATGGGTCGGCGTCCATACCGACATCACGCATCAGCGCGCCGCCGAAGCCGCGTTGCGCGAACAGGCCGAGGCGCTTGCCCGTCAGGTTCGCCACCGTGAGCGCGCCGAGGATCAGCTCCGCCAGCTCAACGAGACGCTGGAGGCGCGAGTCATCGCCGAGATCGGCGAGCGCCGCGAGGCCGAAGCCAAGCTCGCGCAATCGCAGAAGATGGAGACCGTCGGCAAGCTCACCGGCGGCGTCGCGCACGACTTCAACAATCTCCTCCAGGTCGTCTCGGGCAATCTCCAGCTGCTCGGCAAGAACCTCGCCGGCAACGAGCGTGCGGAGCGCTGGGTCGCCAACGCGATGGCCGGCGTCACGCGCGGTTCGAAGCTCGCCTCGCAATTGCTCGCGTTCGGACGTCGCCAGGCGCTCGAGCCCAAGGTCGTCAACGTCACGCGGTTCGTGCGCGGGATGGACGACATGCTGCGCCGCGCGATCGGCGAAGGCGTCGAAATCGAGACCGTGGTCGGCGGTGGCCTCTGGAACACCTTCATCGACCCCGCGCAGATCGAGAACGCCCTCCTAAACCTCGCAATCAATGCGCGCGACGCAATGGACGGCCAGGGCAAGCTCACCATCGAACTCGGCAACGCACATCTCGACGACGCCTACGCCCGCAGCCACGAGGAGGTCGAAGCCGGGCAATACGTCCTGCTCGCAGTGTCCGACACCGGCAGCGGCATGAGCCCCGAAATCATCGAGAAGGTCTTCGAACCGTTCTTCTCGACCAAGAGCGAAGGCAAGGGCTCGGGCCTCGGCCTGTCGATGGTCTACGGCTTCGTCAAACAGTCCGGCGGCCATGTGAAGATCTATTCGGAGGTCGGCGAAGGCACCACGATCAAGCTGTATCTGCCGCGCGCGATGGAGAGCGAGGACGTCGAGGTCGTCGCCGATGCGGGGCCGATCTGCGGCGGCACGGAGACGGTGCTGGTGGTCGAGGACGACGACGAGGTCCGAACCACCGTGGTCGAGCTGCTGACCGACCTCGGCTACAGCGTCCTGAAGTCGGTCGACGCGGCCAGCGCGCTCAACGTCGTCGAAAGCGGCGTGCCGATCGATATCCTGTTCACCGACGTGGTGATGCCCGGAACCCTCAAAAGTCCGGAACTCGCGCGCAAGGCGAAGGAGCGGCTGCCCAATCTCGTGGTGCTGTTCACATCGGGCTATACCGAGAACTCGATCGTGCACGGCGGCAAGCTCGATGCCGGCGTCGACCTGTTGTCGAAGCCGTATTCACGCGAGGCACTGGCACGGAAATTCCGCGAAGTGCTGGCCAATCGGCAGCGCGGCGATTCTCCGGCCGCCAAGGTTGCGCGCGACGCGCGGATCGAGGCGGATCGACGGCTGGACGCATCGGCGCGGCGCACTGTCCTACTGGTCGAGGACGACGAGATGATCCGCGCGAACACCGCCGAGATGCTGCAAGGCAGCGGCTTCGTGGTGGTCGACGCGGCGAGTGCGGAGGACGCGATGACCGCGCTTCAGACCGTGCCGATCGATGCGCTGGTGACCGACATCAACCTCCCCGGCGTCTCTGGACCGGACTTCGCCCGCACCGCGCGCGCGCTGCGACCGGGCGTCGGGATCGTGTTCGCGAGCGGCGACACCGCGTCGGTCGAGGGCGATACGGATGCGATAATGCTGGAGAAGCCGTACGGGCTCGATGCGCTGACGGCGGCGGTGCTGGCATCGCTGGGTGAGACGGCGCTGGCGGAACCGCTTGCGGCGGACCGGGTGGACTCGGCGGAGTAAAGCCGATCCGCGTTACGTACGCGCCAGCCTAACGATCCTCCCCCCCAGGGGGAGGTGGCAGGCACTTGCCTGACGGAGGGGGAGGCAGGTGCAACCGATGTTCCGTGTCCTCCCCCTCCGTCACCTTCGGCGACACCTCCCCCTGGCGGGGGAGGATCATAAAACGGACGATCGGTCTGCATCCCCCCATCTCAGGCCCTTGGCAGCCTCAATGGTGGAGTGGGTCGAACCACACCAACTAACCACCCCCCCGGCGAAGGCCGGGGCCCAGTTGGGGAACGTTACTAACTGAGGTGGTGCGGAGTTACTCTGACCGTTTCGATCGGCCATTCCGCCTGAAATAGCTTCACATTTCTACACCCGGGTCTTCCGCCAAACAGGCGCCGCGGCAAAGCCGCGTCGTCAGACGGGGCTTTTGGCCCCGCCGGCCGGGCGTGATGCCGGATCCGCGCCGGAGCTTTCGCTCCGGCTTGGGCATCACGCCGCAAATTGATTCATCGTATTATGCGCGCCTCCAGCCTTCAGAGCCGCCTCACCCGCAAAATACTCCTTGTGGTCATCGCCCAGGTCCGAGCCCGACATGTTCTGGTGCTTCACGCAGGCAATGCCCTCACGGATTTCCTTGCGCTGGACGCCCTTCACATAGCCCAGCATCCCAGCGTCGCCGAAATACTCCTTGGCGAGATTGTCGGTCGATAGCGCCGCCGTGTGATACGTCGGCAGCGTGATCAGATGGTGGAAGATCCCCGCCCGCTTCGCTGAATCCGCCTGGAAGGTGCGGATGCGTTCGTCGGCTTCGTCCGCGAGCGTCGTGCCATCGTAATCGACGCTCATCAGGCGGGCGCGGTCATAGGCTGAGACGTCCTCACCCGCCGCCGACCAGGCATCGAACACCTGCTGGCGGAAGTTCAGCGTCCAATTGAAGCTCGGCGAGTTATTATAGACGAGCTTGGCGTTCGGCACGACCTCGCGGATGCGGTCGACCATGCCGGCGATCTGCTCGATATGCGGCTTCTCGGTCTCGATCCACAGCAGGTCGGCGCCGTTCTGTAGCGACG
>Ga0247810_10001964_pt1 | contig 11967 bp, 10 predicted proteins | sample UWRJL119311C1_FD_179918 | JGI IMG/M metagenome (GOLD analysis project Ga0247810, IMG submission 179918) | Plant litter microbial communities from Arlington Agricultural Research Station in Wisconsin, United States - UWRJ-L119-311C-1 | ecosystem: Environmental > Terrestrial > Plant litter >...
GGGCCAGGCATTGCAACAAATCACCGAGGCATTCAGCCAGATCACCGAGCGCAACCTGGTCATCGCCAGTGCCTCGGAAGAACAGGCTCAGGTTGCCCGCGAGGTGGATCGCAACCTCGTCAATATCCGCGACCTCGCCATGCAAACCTCCACAGGCGCGCACCAGACCAATGTGGCCAGCCAGGAACTGGCTCGGCTGGCGGTGGACCTGAGCGCGCTGGTCACGCGCTTCAAGCTGGCCTGATCACGTTCTCGATAATGGTAGCGGCGGAGTTGCCGGTCGCGCGTGCATCACCCATACAACCGCTTATGTTGAGAGGCACATACGCTTGCTGCTTGAGTCCTTCGTCCGGCGAACGCACTTTCCCAGTTTTTTCTGCCCGCTAGATCGAGATCGGATCACCTTACGGGCAGTTTGCTATGACGTTTAGGCTACGCGCGTGAGTGTAATGGTGATTACCAGGTCGGACAGGGCGAGCAACGCTCTGACTATGCCTCAGGTTATAGGCTTGAAGTAATTAACTGGCTAACGTCTTGGGTGTGGGCATTTAAATCGGTACGGGTTCACTCACCAAATAGGCTGATTGAATAATTGAGTAGGGCTGAATGGTAAATGCCACTCAACTGCAGTAGGAAACATTGAGGGGCAAGAGTATGTCAGCATTTGGCATGCTCACGTCCGTGTGTGAGGAGTTAGGCGCTACTGATACAACGAGCGCAGCTATGTCGATTTGGTCTCCCCGTATCAAGTTCCTTCTGGGATCTGCGAGTAACCAGGTCGGCATAGGTTAGGGCTATCGCGGGGCGATTTCTTAGAGCTGTGCCGCATAAGCAGCATCCACACCGCCATCGGGGAAAGTCTTGTTCTGTTCGCTCAGAACGTTCCACTTGGGAATTGATTTCCGAGCGTTTATTGACAGCCTTCCAAATCGTCGCGGTCGCTGTAGCGAGCTCAAGCAGTCTGGGGAATGGCTCGCAATCTTTGCAATGACGTAACTGGTTTACCATCGCTAATTTTCTGTTGCGCTGCGCTTCTTTCGCTTGAATACAATAGTACAGGTCGGGTGAACGTCTGTACTGCCATGGCCTAATTCTGTTTAAGCCTGCTTAAGGCCAGGCTACGAATTCCTAACCGATCTAGATCGGCCGAATGTAGATATGATCTCGCTGGTGCTGTGCTTCTAATTATTGACTGGCCTAGCATTGTTGATTACGGTTAGGCCCTCAAACACTGACTATTTTAAACGCATTTACCGTGCTAGTTCATCAGTATCCAGTGGGTATATGTCGTCCTCCATTCTTCAAACAGCGATGGTACCCAACGGCTGTATACCAATAACACATTTCTGTCTGATTCTGAGTTGGCACAGCACAGGCTGTACTAGGGTCCATTCTATTTTTGCAGCATTCCTCAGTGCGCCCATGAGCGTCCAGCCCCTTTGCTTGGTGAGGACCAAAAAGTGCCTCATCGCTATATCTGCGCCTTCATTCATTCCTGTTCATAAATGGGGATGTTGGCGGTGGTAACGCGGCGCGCTCATCGCTGTTAAGCGCGGTCAGGTGCGAAATAGATTGAAGTTCTGGAACACCATGACTGACAATATTTAAATAGGGCGTTGCATACTTCACGTATTACGGCTTCTGCGTGTTGCTCAATAACCAACAGCGCAAGTGTGTAGAGATTCTGCGGCTCAAAAAGCAACATCGAGCCAGACCATCTTTTTTTACACCTGTGCCAAGAACACACGCATGGCGATATACACAAAATAATGTGCCAACAATGGCGCCGCTGGCAAAAATGACCACAAATGGAAACTTTGGCTTAAGAATCGACGATCTCACCACTGTCATAAATGGTGAAAAATTGTCAGCCCTGCCATTTTTGGCCACAAATGGCCAAAAATGGCAAAATTGGCTCAAAAATCGGCGGTCTCACCACTGTCACAAATGGCAAAAAATGTCAGCCGTGCCATTTTCGGCCACAAATGGCCAAAAATGGCAAAATTGGCTCAAAAATCGACGGTCTCACCACTGTCACAAATGGCAAAAAATGTCAGCCGTGCCATTTTCGGCCACAAATGGCCAAAAATGGCAGAGGAATTCTAAGACGTTGAAAAACTCACACTCAAAAATGCCTTTTAGGCTTACAAATGTCCGTGTATCACCCTGTGCACTGAAACACTGTATCACCCGATGAACTGGCCGCTTTTTTGGGCCGTGTATCACCCGATGCACCAGTGCGACTCTATTACGGTAAGTAAAATAAGGTGATACACTCCTCCTCTCTACGCTCGACGATGCAGAGCTCGGTAAGCCACCTTTTTAGGACGAGTTCCCATGGAAATTAGTGAAAGTATCCGTGACCGAGCAATCGGTTTATTGACTTCGTTCCGCAACGAAACTTCGGGCGATATCGGCGTCGATGCGGCGCTAACGAAACCATCTTTAGCTATCCAGCTATCTAATACTAAAAATAAAATAAGTGAATGCGTTTCTCTTGGAAGTAACGCTCAAGCTGTGGGTGAAAGCGTTGCGTTGATTGGAGATTACACTCACTTAAGCGATGGCGAAGTACGTTCCCTGATTGGATGGCTAAATAAAAAAGTGACCCTGGACGGTGTCAGCAAAGGCACCGCCAAATGCTATCGGCGCTGGCTCGCAAGCTACTTTGAATCCGTTGAAGATCCATGCACCTTCCCAATTCGAAATTGGGTTGTGCCCAGCTCTCAAGAGACCGCACTACTCAAGGGTGACGGTAGGCAGTTGCATGACCCTAAGTTGAATAAATTGCCAGGGACACCTGTCGCAGGTCATAAAGCCAATACGCGATATCACACGTATTTCGAGCGGGAGACACTAATTCTTCTAATTAGGGTTTTGATGAGCGAGCGCAGAGGAAAGCCTCGATACGCGAAAGGTGATGCAGCGGCGCTGTTTTTCTTCTCAACGATGATGCTGGGTTTACGACCAAAAGAATGGACGACGGCGCAGTACCGCGAGACCTATTTCGATCCTGAGCAAAAAATCACCTTGGGTCCCATGCTTGATGTGTGGTCGCTCAAGCAACATAACCGGCGTGAAGACAACCCATTACGTGAGCGTCGCTACTTAGTTCTGGATAAATGGCCGCCTAAACAGCTTAATATTCTCAAATCATTCCTTGAAATAATCGCAACACTTCCTGATGAGGCGGCGGCAGACTCTTTCTATAATGGCGTGAGGATGACCCTGTATCGTGCATGGAACCAGGTTAAGGCGGCGAATCAGAATCCCTATAAGGAAGACATGACTTCGGGCGGCAGCCTCGAAAGAAATGAGTTACCCCATCTGCCCACCCATTTGATTAATTCAAACCTCAGCGTCAGCCTGTATACAGCACGTCATATCTTTGCGGAGGAATGCCGCAGGAGCCGTGGCCTCACCCGGTTTGAATTGGCCACTCTTCTTGGACATTCGATGCTCACCAACCAGTTCTATTACGGCCCTCGCCAAGAGAATGCTCCTAGGGGCTACGAATACATTTTGCCGAGGCCATGGCCGGGAGACGCTGACGACATCATGGCTTGGGATAACACGGTGAATCCTCGAAGAAACCAATTCGGACAGGGTGACCTTTTCGCGGATCCACAAACTGAGCTCGATCAAGATGCTATCGAGACTCTTTGGGATCAAGCTGAGCGCTCTACGGTGCCATTGAGGCCTCATAATTGATCCAAACATCCTTAACCTCCAAGGAGGCCGCCCCTCAGAGCTGCTTTAATATCGAGCATCTACTTTGTATTGATTTAAAGAAAGGTCGTATGTCTCATTTACACACCCGGCAAGGGGAAGTGTTAGCCAGAGGCAAGGGTGTCGCGGGCGACCGCAAATCTGAAGGAAGCCGAGGCAAACTAGGTTAAAGGAACAAGAAGCATCAGCGTGGAGCAGTCCAAGTGCAGAAAAACCACATTCTTTTTCTTGATTTTGACGGGGTAATGCATCCCGACGCCGTCTACCTGGGTCGGCAAGGGCCGGCACTTAAGGCCGACGGTGAATTGTTCATGTGGGCGCCGATTCTCGTTAAAATGCTTGCTGATTTTCCGACAGTTTCGTTGGTGCTGAGCACCAGTTGGGTTAGACACCTTGGCCACAAGCGAGCGCTGAGCTACTTGCCTCACGAGCTGCAAGATCGAGTCATTGGTGCCACCTGGCACAGCTCAATGGCTAAGGGCTGGATGGACGAAAATCAATGGGAAAGCAAGTCGAGATATGACCAGATTTGCCGCTATGCCGCACGCGCAAATCTCCATCATTGGGTCGCACTTGATGACGATGTGCAGGGATGGGCAGAGGAGTCAGCAAAGCACCTGATATCTTGCAAACCTGCCCTCGGACTGAGCTCGTCCCAAACACAGATCGAACTGCAATATCGCCTACGGGAAATATGCTCCCAATAGAGCTGATCGGTGGCCTTTGTACCCAGCCGCTGCGGCGTAATACCCGCGAACCGAATTGAAAGCTAGTAAAAGCTAGACACCGCCGACAAACAACTGCACGGCTCGGTGTACCGAAGCGGGTGACCTTGCTCCCTCGCAAAAAGTTACTTCAACTGATTGGCAAAACGCCCCACTGCGTTGACCACTTGTTTGGCGCCTTCCTGGATCTCGACGATCACCGCGCCAGCATCGTTGGCCAGCCCGAGGCCTTGTTCGGCCTGGCCTCGACTGTTGGCCATGCCGCGCACCGCTTCATCGACCAGCGCCTGGTTCTGCTGTACGACGTTGACGATTTCTTCGGTCGCCGCGCTGGTGCGTCCGGCCAGTTGCCGAACTTCATCGGCCACCACCGCAAAGCCCCTGCCCTGCTCGCCCGCCCGCGCCGCTTCGATGGCGGCATTGAGCGCCAGCAGATTGGTTTGCTGGGCGATACCGCCAATGGTTTGCACAATGGAGCTGATCAATAGCGACTGTTTGCCCAACGCTTCGATGCCTTCGGACGCGGACTGCATTTCTTCGGAGATCTGGCGCATGGTCTGCACCGTTTCCTGAACCACCGATGCCCCGCGCTGGGCGCTCAGGTCGGTTTGCTGGGAAATCTCGAAAGCGATGCCTGCCGCGTCCGCGACTTCGGCTTCACGCTCGACCTGATCGGTCACCACCGTGGCGAACTTGACCACTTTGTAGAGTTTGCCCTGCGTGTCATGGACCGGGTTATACGTCGCTTCCAGCCACACCACACGCCCGCTGCTGTCGACTCGCTTGAAGCGACTGGCGACAAACTCGCCACGGTTCAGGGTCGCCCAAAACTCCTTGTACGGGCTCGACGCCGTTTCCTGTGGATCGCAAAACAGGCTGTGGTGCTTGCCTTTGATTTGCGCAAGGTTGTAGCCCATCCCGCGCAAAAACTGATCGTTGGCGGTCAGCACATGCCCACCCAGATCAAACTCGATCACCGCTGTTGAACGCAGCAACGCCTGAATGAAGCCCGCGTTTTCAGTCGCCAGCTCAATCGCCGGGGTAATGTCCGTGCCAAAGAAGCGGATCAACGACAACTCGCCGTCCTCACCCATGATCGGATACCAGATGGCCCGAACCCAGGCCAGGCTGCCGTCCTGCCGCAGGAAACGGTAGTTGTCGACAATGGACTCGCCGGTATCGATGGCCGCGCGCAGATTGCGATAGCAATCGAGCTGCTTGACGTAAGCCGGCACGATCTCATCCAGCGCGCGCCCCACCAGACGCTCAGCGGTATAGCCCAGCGCGTTGAGGAAATTGGCATTGGCGTAAGTGATGCGAAAACTCGCATCCAGGATCACCGACAGCATTTGCGCGTCCATGCCCGTTTCCATTTGTTTGTAGACAGACAGCTCGGCTTCTCGCGCCTGCAATTCCTTTTTCAAGCGGGTGTTGAACATGGCGTCACCGATCCTGATTGAGTACTCACGAAATATCGGCTTTGGGCAAAGAAACTGAATGTCTCTTCGTCCGAATGCAAATTAACTTATAGACACTCAAATGGATGCGCGCTCAAAAAACCTGCGCTATCAAAGCGCGGGCTTCCTATTGCGTATCTCGTCCTTTGTGGGAGAGGACTTGTCCTCGATAAGGCCAGCCGAGCAGCCTCAATCTGCCTGATGCAGCTTCAGTGCCTGCGTCAACGCTTTCCCGGACAAGTCCGGTCCCACTGAATCGTGCAAACCCGCAGGGATATTTTCACCCACCCCCCGTCAGTTTCATCAAAACCTGCCGATAATATTCAGACGCATTGGGGGACCAAGGAGCAGACGCAGTATGCAGACCTACATCGACAACCTCACAGAACAAGGTGTATGTCTGTTTGGGGAGATTCTGGACGTGAATCAGACTCAGGAGCTGTATCAGCAAATGATCTCGGCACGGCCGTTCGGTCCGGGTCTGTTCATGGAAGAGGCCGAGTATCTCGCTCAAGAAAACCACTTCAACGCCAATCCGACCAAAACGTTCAACTTCCTCAACGCGTTTGAACCGCAACTGCTATTTATCGAGCAAGACCCGATCCTGACTGGGGTTCTCGGCAAAGTGCTGGGTGATGACTATGAGGTGGTGATAAAAAAAGCGGTTTGCGGTGTACCCGATGCCTGGCTTCCGCAATGGGTACGAGCAAGGATTCACGACGTCAACGTGGCAAACCTGGGGCCTTATATTCGCAAGCCGTTTCGCGACATTACCTATTTTCGTGGCATCGACTTTCACCAGGACATCATCGATTGGCCACAAGGTCGCGTCGAACTGGATCCGTCGTCATTTCTGACACTTTATGTGTATCTGCATGAAGTGACCGAGCGTGATTCCCCTCTGCACCTGCTACCCGGCTCGCATCGTTTGGGCGCGACGTTGTTTCCCCATCGGTTGGAATGCCTGGGGGATGACCGTTGGACGTATGAAGACGATCACGGTCAGCAGATCGAGTGCCGGGATCACACCCTGGCAGGCGGTCCGGGTTATGTGGGCCTTTGGCACAACTGTATGTTGCACGGTACCCGTCCACTGGATGATGAATCCGATCGTTTTCGATTGTCATTGCGCTACTTGATAGGCAAGTCCAACGACCATAAAGGCTCGACGGCTATCAACAAGATAAACGACACCCTCCAGGGTGAACTCAGGCCGATCAGAACCCGTCGGGACCTGGATGCCAACGGCGTTGCCCAAATCAAAGGCAATATCATCAATAACGCCTAAGCGTCTGCCGGACACCAGGTTAGCCATGGGTGCAGTTGGGTGACTCACGCAGTGCCATCACTGATAATTTGAAAAACGTAGCACGAGGCGGGTATGCGGATGTGGTTCAGGCAAAAAGTACGGGTCTTGATTTTTGGCACCGGCGCCGGCGGTATCAATTACTACAAGAGCTCCCGTGGTAACCACAAGGTCATTGGCTTTCTGGACAATAATCAACAAAAACAAGGCCAGTCGCTGTTTGGCAAAACCATCTATGCCCCCGAACAACTTGTCCACCTGTCCTACGATAAAATAGTCATTGCCAGTGATTATTACCGCGAAATCAGGGATCAGCTCATCGGCAAGTTTGCCATCAGTGAAAACACGATCAGCGTATATTTCGCCACTCCGGTATCTCGTTCAAGGCTTCAACGTTTGAGGAAGAGCGCTGAACTCCTTGGCTATGAGCGGATTTGCCGGAATCCCGGATGGGTTTCCGATTGGCTATACCGTTTTATGGTGGGCGTCACAACCGATCACATCAAGCGGATGCAAGTGCGTTGGCTGGATGACATGAGTGGCAACAAAGTGCACACTTTTCGCCCGGCCATGGAAAGCCAGGTCCAAGGGCCACGGTACTTGAACCAGCACGTGAAGCCGACCGACATTACCTTGCCGGAAGTGGCGCTCTATCATTTTCGCCATGGGCAAATTCACTCCGTATCCCGCTCGGTCATCCTGCCAGATGAGCAAATAGTCATTGAGCGCGTCACCACTTCCGGGTCAGCTGAAGCTGACTATAGCTGCGCTCACTTACTCCATCATGGCCAAAACCTGGCGCTGGTCCGCACCAGCCAACCCGAACACATTGAAAAAGGGATATTGATTTCGGGCTGCAACGAGCTTAATTATTACCACTGGGTATTGGAGATACTCTCGCAACTGCAGTTTATTGAAGAGCTGCCTGGCCAATACGCCGACTATCCCATTCTGATATCCATGTCCAGCCAGAAGATCCTCTCGATTAAAACCTTGATCGAGAGTTTCGGCATCCAGAGACCCTTTATTTATCTTGCCAGTCTTACCGCTTATAAAGTCGACGATCTGCTGCTGATCAGCGCACCCAACAACCTCATCCCCAATATCAAGGGCACGGCCTGGAACGTAGCTGAAAACAGTTTTGCGCGTCACGAATCCATCATGTTTCTCCGGGAAAAGGCCTTGGCATTGAGCCGACGCACAACCCAGAATGCGCTACCCAAGCGGGTGTTTCTGGCCAGAAAAGGCTTTCTGAGAAATTATAATCAGGTGGAAATAATGGCGCAGTGTGAGGCTCATGATTTCGTCAGTGTTTACATGGAAGATCATGATGTCAGTCAACAGATAGCTATCATGGCGAACGCTGAAATAATCGTTGGCCCGACAGGTGCCGCCTGGACCAACATTATATTTGCTTCAGCGGGGGCGAAGGCATTGTGCTGGATGGCTCAAGAGTGGGGGGCGTTATCCTGTTACTCGAACCTGGCGGCCATTGTTGGCGTAGAGATGGACTACATTCCCTATCAAGCCGGGACCTCTGACTCCAGAGAGCTCTACTACGCCCCCTATTCCATTGATGCCAATACCGTCACGACCTGGTTGCAGCGTCATTTACCTGTAACGGCTGTCAGGGAAAGTCTATGAATATCCAGTTTCTGCAACTGCAAACTCATGGCGACGACCGTGGCTCGCTGATTGCCCTGGAGGAAGGCAAGAACATTCCTTTTTCCGTCAAGCGTGTCTACTACATGTTCGATACCCGTGAAGATGTTCGCCGGGGCTTTCATGCGCACAGGACCCTCAAGCAAGTGGCCGTCGCTGTGCGCGGCTCTTGCCGCTTTATGCTGGACGATGGTCGGGAGAAAATCGACATCAGGCTGGATCATCCCCATCAGGGGCTTTTGATCGAATCTTTTATCTGGCGCGAAATATACGATTTTTCTGAAGACTGCGTGTTGATGGTGCTGGCCGATCAGCTCTACACCGAGTCGGACTATGTGCGTGACTACGCCAGCTTTTTATCGGAAGTTGCGAAATGATCCATCCCTTGAGCGACGTTCAATCACTGTCCATTGGCGCTGGCACCAAGGTGTGGCAGTTTGCCGTGATCTTGCCAGGCGCGGTGATCGGTAATGATTGCAATATCTGCGCGCACACGTTCATCGAGAACGAGGTCGTCCTCGGTCACCGGGTAACCGTCAAGTCGGGAGTGTATTTGTGGGACGGTCTGACCATCGAAGACGATGTGTTCATTGGCCCGTGCGTCGCGTTCAGCAATGATAAATACCCGCGCTCGAAAGTTTACCCTGACGCATTTGCGCAAACCCTGGTCAAGCGTGGCGCTTCAATCGGCGCCAATGCCACGGTGTTGCCCGGCATTGTTCTGGGGGAAAACTGTATGGTCGGCGCAGGCGCTGTCGTGACTCGTGACGTACCTGATAATGCCGTCGTAGCGGGCAACCCGGCAAGAATTGTGAGGTATATCGATGCACGTTCCTTTCCTTGATTTAAAGGGTATCAATCACGAATATGCCGCTCAGCTGAAAGCGGCCTGTGGTCGAGTGATCGATTCGGGTTGGTACATCGCGGGCGACGAACTGGCTCAGTTCGAGAGTGAATTCTCAGCCTATTGCAACAGCCGCTTTGTGATCGGCGTCGGCAATGGCTTCGATGCGCTTTCATTGGTGCTGCGCGCCTGGAAAGAACAAGGAAAGCTCAGCGCTGGCGATGAAGTGATCGTGCAGAACAACACGTTTATCGCCACGATTTCAGCAATCGTGGAAAACGATCTGGTTCCGGTGCTCGTGGATGTTGATCTCGCGACCTATAACCTGGACATGACGGCAGTCGAGGCCGCGCTGAGCGTGAAAACCCGGTTGATCCTGCCGGTGCACCTGTACGGTCAATTGGCGCCGATGCCGCAAATCATGGCGCTGGCCAGGCAGCATGACCTGTTGGTGCTGGAGGATTGTGCACAAGCACATGGCGCTCAGTTACAGGGACGCAAGGCAGGCAGTTGGGGGGACGCGGCAGCTTTCAGCTTTTATCCGGGCAAGAACCTCGGTGCTCTGGGGGATGCTGGCGCAGTAACCACCGACGATCCTGAGCTGGCAAAACTGGTGCGCGCATTGGGTAACTATGGCTCCAGCGTCAAATACCGACATGATTTGCCAGGCATCAACAGTCGTCTGGATGAAATCCAGGCGGCCATGTTGCGTGTCAAGCTCAAAGGACTGGACGCTGATACCCAGCGGAGACGCCTGATTGCCGAGCGTTATCGGGCGCAGATCGTGAACCCGATCATCAGACTGCCCGCCGTGGCAGAGCCTTGCACACATGTCTGGCATCTGTTTGTCGTTACCTGTCCGTGGCGTGACCTGCTCAAGGCCTGGCTGGCGGAGCGTGGCATCCAGACGATGATCCACTATCCGTTGCCCATCCATCACCACCAGGCCTATCGGCATCTGGCATCGGCTGCGACGGCGCTCAGTGAGTCCCTGCCCCATCAGATCCTGTCGTTGCCTCTATACCCTACGTTGACCGAGGCGGAGCAGGATCACGTCATTGAGTCCATCAATCAGTTTTCGGGGGCATGACCGAATGGAAATTATCGTGACACCGCTACTGAAAATTTCCATTCCGTTGCTCAGCGCAGCGCTTACTTAGCCAAACGCCCGTAACGATCTTCGAAGCGCACGATATCGTCTTCGCCCAGGTAAGCCCCGGATTGCACTTCGATCAAACACACCGTGCAGCGGAGCACATTGGCAAATGTGCCATCCGAGGCTGATCTCTAAAGAATCAACAATACGTGCCGCTACTATCAGGAACTGTAGGTCATCAGCACCTCTAAACCGCAAACGAGCTTAGTCAATATGAACGCTGACGTTACCGGACACGTGATGTGGATTACCGGCCTGTCGGGGGCGGGGAAATCGACGTTGGCCCGTGAGCTGGTTGCCCGGCTTCGACACGATGGCCACTCGGTGGTCCTGCTGGACGGCGACGAGCTGCGCGATGTCTTTGGTGCAGCAGCTGCCAACGCACAAAACCATGGCCGTGAGGGTCGACTGGCGCTGGCGATGCAGTACGCTCGCCTGTGCAACGTCATTGCGGCGCAAGGCCACATCATAGTGATTGCCACCATTTCGTTGTTCCGCGAGGTTCATACGTGGAATCGAGCCAATCTACCGGGTTACTTTGAGGTGCACTTGAAGGTGCCCATGGAGGAACTGCGCCGCCGGGACCCCAAGGGTATTTATCGACGCTTTGATGCGGGTGAGTTGCACAATGTTGCCGGGCTCGATTTATCGGTCGATGAGCCGGACGCGGCAGATTGGGTGGTAGCGTTTGACCCTCTGCGCTCCCTACAAACGATCAGTGATGATTTACTGCAGCATTTTTATAAAAGGAAGTGGGCATGAAAACCGAATGGGATTACACCACCCTGGCCGACGCTTATCTGAAACGGCCTGACTACGCCGAGGCCGCGATAGACGCGATGCTCTCGATAGCAGGCGCAGAAAAAGGCGACAGCTTTTGCGATGTCGGCGCAGGTGTCGCCCACCTGACCATCATGCTGGCCAGTCGCGGTCTGGATGTTGTAGCCGTAGAGCCCAATGATGCGATGAGAGCCAATGGCATCCAGCGTACCGCGGACCTTGCCAATGTCAGTTGGCATGAAGGCACCGGCGAAGTTACGGGGCAATCATCCGCTGCTTTCGATATGGTCACTTTTGGCAGCTCGTTT
>Ga0247810_10001966_pt1 | contig 11965 bp, 10 predicted proteins | sample UWRJL119311C1_FD_179918 | JGI IMG/M metagenome (GOLD analysis project Ga0247810, IMG submission 179918) | Plant litter microbial communities from Arlington Agricultural Research Station in Wisconsin, United States - UWRJ-L119-311C-1 | ecosystem: Environmental > Terrestrial > Plant litter >...
ATAAAATCTGCCAGATCTGCGAGAAAAAAAACTTTGCGTCTTCGCGTCTTTGCGCGATTATTATAAAATTATCAATTCAACTTAGCAGTAAAATCTCCTTTTCAATATTATTCCTCGCTCTTTCTTCATATAAATTTCTGAATTCATCAGTCTGAAAAATAAATTCATTCTCCAGAAAATGTTTCAGTGCTTTCGCACGTCCGGGTTTATAAAGAAAGTCTGGATAAATGCGATATTCTTTCCGAATCTGTTCAAAGTAAATTTTATAATCGTCCCAGTCTCTCGCAAGAACCTTCAAATCAAAATCAATCAGCCAATTAATATCTTCGTTGTCATTATGCTGATGCAGCTGAGTAGCAACAATCGCATCAAAAGCCATTTTGGAGTTTAAACTCGCATTCTTCGGAAGAATTTTAATGGCAAATTCAGCACTTCTCAATTCATTATCTTTTTTGGAACTCACATAAATATAATCGTGATAAAAGATCGAATACAAGATTTCATTCGGAGACTGAAGTTGGTCCGAATACTTTTCATAACTAAAAATCATATCCTGTATATGAGTCAAATTATGATAATGCCTTGATTTTTTCAAATAGGCTTTTTCCAAATCTAGCCAATGCTGTTGAATATCATTTTCAGGAAAACCAATTTTTAAAAGCAATTGAGTATATTTCTGCTGTAAATCCATGCTCTTTTTTACTCAAATATAAAGTTCTTTTTTTACTGCGCAAAATAATTGCGTACTAAGATAAAACCTTTGTACTATCAAAATAGAAAAATCATGAAAACACAAATCAACGGATTTGAATTAATGGAATTAGGAATCCCACAAGGAAAGATAATCGGAATCGCATTAAAAATAAACAGCAAAAGAAACGGTTTTACGCGTGATGAAATGATAACCAATTTCAAAAACGTTTTAGCAGCACCGGAAAATTATATAGACGACGCTATTTTTAGCAAACTGGCAGTAGCGTTGATCGAAAAAGCAAATGAAAAACCGGAAGATTTCATCGCTTTAAACCAAAATCCGAATGATTATGCTTCTTATGGAGCCGAACATATCGAAGACGGCGCCAGAAAACAAATGGAAGTAGCGATGCAATTGCCCGTTACCGTTGCCGGAGCTTTAATGCCGGATGCACATCAGGGTTACGGATTACCAATTGGCGGAGTTTTAGCCACCAAAAACGCCATTATTCCGTATGGTGTTGGTGTTGATATTGGTTGTCGAATGGCGTTGTCGGTTTATGATATTCCGGAAGATTTTTACTTTGAAAACGAGGCTAAATTCAAACGTGAATTAACAGCACATTCTAAGTTTGGAGCAGGTCACGGTTTCCATGGACAATACAAATCAGATCACTCGGTTTTGGAGAACGATACTTTTAATATGAATCCGTTTGTGAAGAACTTAAAAGATAAAGCCTGGTCGCAATTAGGATCTTCGGGCGGTGGAAATCACTTTGTGGAATTCGGAATCATGGAATTTGCCAAAGACGATGTAGTTTTGAATATCCCAAAAGGAAAATATGTCGCTTTGTTAACGCATTCCGGTTCACGAGGAATGGGAGCCACAATCGCCGGACATTATACTAAAATCGCCAAAGACGTTTGTAAACTTCCGGATGTGGCCAAAAATTTAGCGTACCTGGATATGAACTCGCAACTGGGTCAGGAATACTGGATGGCGATGAATTTGGCGGGAGATTACGCTTCGGCCTGTCATGAGATTATCCATAACAAAATGGAGAAAGCTTTGGGCGCAACGATCTTAGCCAAAGTCGAAAACCACCATAATTTTGCCTGGAAAGAAATTTGGAACGGAGAAGAAGTAATCGTACATAGAAAAGGAGCAACTCCAGCCGGAAAAGGCGTGATGGGAATCATTCCGGGAAGTATGACCGCACCGGGGTTTTTGGTGAGAGGAAAAGGCGAGGAGAACGCTATCAATTCGGCTTCACACGGAGCAGGAAGACAAATGAGCAGAACACAAGCCATAAAAAACATCACGAAAACCGAAATGCAGTCTATCCTAAAAGATCACGGCGTAACGCTTATCGGTGCAGGTTTGGACGAAGCGCCAATGGCTTACAAAGATATCAATCAGGTGATGGCAGCACAACAGGATTTGGTTGATGTCGTAGCGAAGTTTACACCCAAAATGGTCAGAATGGCGGATGATGGGAGCAGAGAGGACTAGAGTATGAAAGAAGCAAGAAGAAAGAGTATAGAGTAAAGAAAATAGACTTTAGAACTAAGTGCAAAAGTCTATTTTCTTTATTCTTTGTTCTTTTCTCTAAATAAAAAAAACAAAAATATGAATAGATACATAGATATCGGAATTAATTTAACGAACAAACAATTTCAAAACGACACAGACGATGTCGTACAAAATGCTTTAGATGCCGACGTATCACAAATGATCCTCACCGGAACAAGCGTAAGAAACAGTGAAGAATCATCGCGGATGGCGAAAGAATATCCCGGAATATTATATTCCACAGCGGGAATTCATCCGCATGATGCGAAGAGTTTTGATGCTCAGAGTATTTCAAAACTTCGAAATTTACTAAAACACAAACACGTAGTTTCAGTAGGCGAGTGCGGACTCGATTTTGATCGTGATTTTTCGCCAAGGAATATTCAGGAAACCTGTTACAAAGCACAATTAGAATTGGCGATCGAGGTTCAGAAACCTTTGTTTTTGCATGAAAGAGCGGCTTTTACAAGATTCATGGAAATTACAAAAGACTATTTACCGCAATTGCCAAAAGCCGTTGTGCATTGTTTTACCGGAAGTCTGGCTGAAGCCAAAACCTATCTCGATAACGGATTCTATCTAGGTTTTACCGGAGCGATTTCAGACAGTAAACGTTTTGAACATTTGAAAGAAGTGATTCAGTACGTTCCGCTTGACCGAATGATGATTGAAACTGATGCGCCATTCATGCTTCCTAAAAATGTTCCGAACAGTCTTTTAAAGAAATACCACGAACGAAGATGCGAACCTGCTTTTTTGCCTTTTGTTGCGGGAACTGTGGCGCAGTTTAAAAGGGTCTCTTTGGATAAGGTTGCGGAGGAAACTACGAAGAACGCTAAAGGATTTTTTGGGATTTAAGGTTTCCAAAACCTGTTAGGTATTATTATAAGAATTTTATTTGTTGGCTTTTAAATTCAGGTATTTGTACTGGGTTTAGAGGCTTTTTGTTTATATACATTTGAAAGCAATTATTAATTGACTTTAATAAATGTTCAAGAAATTTATTGAGTTTTACGGATTGCCGTAAAATCACAAAAAATGCTATAATTAGATTTGGAATAGTAAAAAATAAAAATATACTTATATGTGGGCAGATAACGAAACTTCAGAAGATCTTTTAGGATTTAAAGTACATGCTGATTTATTGATCGATGTAATCAATGATGAATCAGTTTTACCAGTTACAATCGGAGTTTTTGGGGATTGGGGTAGTGGCAAATCAAGTATTTTAAAGATAATTAATGATCAGCTTTCAGGAAAAGACGAAAATGATTTAAAAGATGGTACACTCGTATTATATTTTAATGGTTGGATTTTTGAAGGTTACGATGATGCGAAAGCAGCTTTATTGGAATCAATTATTGAAAAATTCGACAAGCATAAGACTTTAGGAAATAAAGTGAAAGATAAAACAGCCAAGCTTTTAAAATCTGTTAATTGGATGAGAATTTTAGGATTAGGTTTTAAAAATGTAGTCTTACCTGCCACGGCAGCATATGTTACTGGTGGGGCTACTATAATTCCATCATTATTAACTAGTTTTTCATCAATAACACCTGAGCAATTAACTGATAAATTAACAAGAGATGGGGCTGAGGAATACTTAAAGGGACTTATTAAAGATGATGTAGAGGAAGATTCAACAATTGTTAGAGAGTTTAGAGATGATTTTAAAGAAATGATTGATAAATCGGAAATTAAGAAGCTTGTGGTAATAATAGATGATTTGGATAGATGTACACCTGAAAGAATTATTGAAAATTTAGAAGCTATTAAACTTTTTTTAAATGTAGATAAAACGGCTTTTATAATCGGTGCTGATCCAAGAATTGTAAGACATGCTATTGAACATAGATATAAAACAGATAGTATTGAAAATTCAAATGATCCAGAAAGTCGAAATAATAGAATTGTAAGTGACTATCTAGAAAAATTAATTCAGATACCATATAATTTACCGAAACTTTCAGACCATGAAGTTGAGACATATATGACGTTACTTTTTTGTAAAAAAGAATTAGAAGATGATTTTTCAAATGTTCTTAAAGCTTTTTATGAATACCGCGAGACTAATCGATATGGTGTATTTGGCTTTGGAAATATAAAAGATAAAATATCAGAAGATCAAAATCTTAGACTTGAAAGTAGTGTGTCATTGGTTGCTAGTTTATCGTCAATCATAACACAAGGTTTAAATGGGAATCCTAGGCAAATCAAAAGATTTTTAAACACCTTTAATTTAAGAAAGAGGCTTGTTGATGTAGCTAAAATATCTGATGTGAAGTTTGATGTTTTAGCTAAATTAATGGTGTTAGAATATTCTAGCACAAGTTTATTCAGAAAAATTTATGAATGGCAAGCAATCCAAAATGGTATCCCAAATGAAATAATTGAACTGGAAGAACTAGCTAAAGAATTAGATTTTGAGACTATTAAATCGAATTTTTCAATTGAATGGGGTAGTGATAAGATTGTAAAATGGTTAAATGTAGAGCCTAAGTTATCAAATATCGATTTACGAGATTACTATTGGATTTCCAGAGATCAATTAACTTCGAGTGTAAGTGGTTCATCATTAATACCAGAACATGTCAGAGTAATTTTTAAAAAACTAAAAAACCATGGTTCGGCAGTATTATTGGCGAAAGCAATTGAAAAAGATGTTATGACTATAACTAATCCAAATGATTCTCAAAGTTTAATAATGTTATTAGAAAGAGAACTTATTAAACAACCCGAAGACGAAACAATTCATAAAATTTTCATAGAAGCAATTTCTCATAACGCTACTGATTTTGTAGAAGCTTATACTAGAGTTATAAAGACAATTAATCATAAGGTAATTCCCTTTAATCTTTCAAATCAAATGAAGAATGCTCAACAAAAGAATGTTAGAATGCAGGAAATAATTACATTATTTAAAGGTGATTCAAAAATTAGTAAATCTTTAAAACAAGACTAAATGGGAACTACACAAAGAATTGGAACAGGCGTAAAAAATGAACCAAACTGGGGAGATTTAAATACGTCTATTACCAGCATAGCTAAAGCAGTTGAGCAAATTATAGAAGATGAAAAAGAAATCGAAAAAAGAGAAGCGTTAGAAAAAAAAGATAAAGAAAAGGAAACTGACGAAAAAAAAATAGAAGAAAAAGAAAAACAGGCAAAAGAGATAGCTACTAAAGACGCAAAAACTTATGCAAAACTTGAAAAAAGGCGTGACACTCATGTGAAATCTATTTTCGATAGGTTAATAAAAATTGGTGGAGGTAGTAAATCTATTAGCTCTGGGCAATCGAAAAAAATTGGTAAAGCTGGATTGAAATCATCTGGAAAACTAGTTTCATTTATATCTGATGTTCAAAGAAACGGATGGGATGAAACTTTGAAAACAATCGGTATAGGTAATGTTAATGGTAAAACTGTAGAAGAAGTTTTAGATCATTTAAAAGTCTATTGTGGTGATTCATCAGTAGGTATGGATGAAATTGCAGCAAATAATGCCATGTGCGAAGTTTTAAAAGAACTTGGAGCAGCAGCAGGAGATGACTATGACGATTTTAAGTCTTTAATTGAAGGCTATACAGAAGAAAATAAATTATCAGAATTAATGACGAGGTATTTTGGCTATTACATTTTTGAATATTTATCAGAAAGATTGGAAGAAAAAATATCTCAAACTAAAGGAGAGGATGTTTCTACTGAAACGTTCAGGCAAATAAAAGAATATATAATGGGACGTGTAGATAGAATTAATAATTCAAAGCCCGTTTCAAAGATAGACTGGCATGGAGTAGAAGGAAAAAAAGAAATTGAGAAAATATTTGAATCAGTAATTAAAATAGAAGAATAATGGCAATTATAGTAACAATTGAAAATCCAGTGTTAGATAAAAACGGAAAACTTAAATCTAGAATAAATTCTATAATTTCGCCAATTTTAAAAATTAATGGAGAAATACATTTAAATCTTCATGACTTAATTCCTTTTGCTAATAATTCTGAAAAGAAGGTTGTAGACTTTTTGCTAATATCTAGCTATGTTTATGCAATAGATAGGTTTGTAAATAGACATGAGAATTCAATAGATGGTTGGTCAAGGGAATTAGAAGTAACTGTACCCGTTTATGAAGTTGATTTATGGTCAGGAAATTCTAATTACCTAGAAGATTGCTTGTCATTTCTGACTGGAGATTATTGGAAGGTTAATTTTATTCCGCTTACATTAGTAATTCCTAAATCGACTATTGGAGCAGAATTTAATTTAGAATTTTCTCAAGTAAATTTATTCTCAGGAGGGTTAGATTCATTAATTGGTGCAATTGATTTTTTAGAGACAGGTTCTAATCTACTTTTAGTGTCACATTACGATCCACAAATGCATGGGCCTAAGAATGATCAAAAAAAGTTGTATGATGTTTTATTAAAAGAGTATGCAAATAGGGTAGTAAAAGTGCCATCAGTAGAAATGTATCTTAGAGCTCCTAATGTGAATACTGAAAAGACGTTCCGCAGTCGTTCTTTATTGTTTTTGGGAATTTCAGTTTTAGTTGCTCAATTTCAAAAATGTAGTATTGCAGTACCTGAAAATGGAACCGTATCATTGAATTATCCTCTATCTTCATCTAGGAGAAGTGCGTGTAGTACTAGAACTACTCATCCTTCTTTTATTATAAAAATCCGAAAACTACTTGATTTGTTAGGTATAAATAATAATATATTTAACCCTTATGAAGATAAAACAAAAGGAGAAATGGTTAGAGATAGTAGTAATTCTGTTTTATTAGAATCTATTGTAGAACAGTCAAATTCCTGTGGTAAAAGAGGTCACGTAGCAAACTGGACAGAAACTGTTGGTAAAACACATTGTGGGATTTGTATGCCTTGTATCTACAGACAAGCTTCTTTATTTGAAATTATTGATAAAACACCATATGGAAATACAATAAATAAAGCAAAATATGGAAAAAATGATAAACCTTTTTTCGAATCAAAGCAAAGTCAAGATTTAGCAGCTTGTTTGTCTTTTTTAAAAAAAGATATAAGTTCAAGTCAAATTAAAAACGAATTATTAATCAATGGAGTAACCAATCTTTCAAAAATAAATGACTATGTTGCATTAGTAGAACGAAGTAGACTGGAACTTCGTCAATGGTTTGAAAGAGAAGGTAAAAAAGAAATAAAGATAAGGTTAGGAAATGATTGATACCCATTGTCATATAGATTTATATGAAAATCCATTTGAAATTATACATGAATGTGAGCAGAAAAGTATAATTACAATTGGTGTTACAAATTTACCAAGTCATTTTGCAATGGGATATCCACATGTGATTAATTGTAAAAAAGTAAGATTGGCTTTAGGATTTCACCCATTATATGCAGAACAGTTTAAGAAAGAATTTTACTTATTTGTTAAGTATCTTTCAATGACTTCTTATGTGGGAGAAATTGGATTAGATTTTTCTAGTGAAGGTAAAGAAACAAAAGAAATTCAATTGTTCTATTTTAAAAAAATTTTGGAAGAATTAAAGGGTAAAAACAAAATTTTAAGTATTCATTCTCGTAAAGCAGAAAAAGAAGTTCTGAAATTGCTTTTGGATAATGATATTAAAAATGCAATTTTTCATTGGTATACTGGTCCGATTAATTTAATATCTGAAATAGCTAATAATGGATATTTTTTTTCAATTAATCCTGCTATGATTAAAACAAAATCTGGACAAGAAATTATTTCGAAAATTCCACTTACAAATTTGCTTACTGAAAGTGATGGACCTTTCATTCAACACGAAAATAAGAATGTCAAACCAAAAGATGTAAGGCTTATAATTAATTATCTATCGGGAATTACAGGTAAACAAAATAATGAATTAGAAAATCAAATATTAAAAAATTTTAAAACAGTTATAAAACATTTAAAGTAAAACCGTAAAACAAAGAATACGATGATTTACTTGAAATGGCAGATAATTTAATTGCTTCAATCGAGAATCATTATGAAGCTTCTACATTGCCTGAAAAACCGGATGAAGAAAAAGCCATTCAAACTTTGATCAAAATTAGAGAAGAATTGTATCAATAAAATTATTTTTATCTTTGACTTTTAACTTCGAAAAACATGAACTGCAAATTAACTTTTAAAGAAAGAGCTGAGATAGGCATGAAAATGCTAGCCAAGCAGAAACCTGTTACTTTAGAACAAGCAAGAGCACAGGCAAAATGGCTTAGCGAAGTAAGTACATCAAAAGAAAAAAAGAAAAGGATTTAATCTTTCTCATTTCATACAAAATAGTTCTAAGAGATATCATTCACCCTAATAAAAACCCAAACCCCGCAAATACCAATTGGCGGGGTATTTTTTTGGAATCAAAAGCTACTTTTATAGTCATGTGGTGAATATAATTTTTTAACATTAAAATAAGTTATCTCAGTATAATCCTATTTTTTAATTTATTATTTTACAAGTTCAAATAAAAGCCGATAAAAAATGAATATCAGCATATCCGTCAGGCAATTAGGGAAAAAGCATCCCATACTTCAGGAAAAAAGTATTTCTTTAGATACTTCAGCACCAGTCGTTACCGTTCGTACTTTCATTGAATTAATCGTAAAACATCAGGTGGCGTTATTCTATTCCGCTTCGTTTGAGTGGGAAGATCAGGACACGATTCATCTTCCAAAAGAAAATTACCTTCCAATCTTAACCGATACCGGAAAAGTAGGTTTCGGAGCTGTTTACAACCACAACAAAGTTGATATTACAAAAGCGCAGGAAAACGCCATTGTAGCTTTTGATGACGGTCTCTACGCCCTTTTTCAGGGCGACGACCAACTCGAATCCCTAACCGAAGAAATCGATCTGTCCCAAAACAAATCCTTCACGTTTATCAGGCTGACGTTTTTGGCGGGAAGCTACTGGTAGTTGTTAATAGTTGATTGTTGATTGTTGATGGTCGAACTTAAAATCAAATAGTAGAGAATAATCTAAAATCTGCAATCTAGAATATAGAATAATCTAAATATAAAAATATGACGATAGAAGATCTTCTGAAAAATAAGGTAATTGAAAATCCAATTAAGAGATTTAAAAAAGAACTCGAGGAAATTGTAAACAGCAATTTGGTTTCGAAATTATTGTTAAAAACAAAACTCAAAAAAGAAGTAGCCGAGTTTGGTCTGGAGCTTTTAAAACTAAAAGACAATTATTACGCGACTTATATTTATCTGGGTTCAAAAGAATGTACCACGTTCGAAAAATGGATCAAAGAGGATTTGTGGGAAGATAAAAATTACTATGATCTTTTGGTTTTCTTTTTTGGTGCCGAAAATGCCGTGTATGTAAAAGAAGCCTGGAACAGACTGCCTCAAAAAATGTATCAGGACGGCTACACCAGACGTTCTTTCAGGGCGCCGAACAATAAAAAATACTTACTGGTCAATCAGGTTAATTTTCTGCGTTCGCTGCTTAACGGTCCGCAGACGTACAATTACCACGACAACAATACGGTGCATTACGATTTAAGTATCGAAGACCAGATTCGTTTTGATACCGAGATTACAAATTCAACGAATCAGTTTATGATTTGGTCGGCGGCGCTTGATTTGAACAAAGAAAATCTGTTTCCCCTTTTTGAGGATATCATTTTCAATAAAGACCCAAGAGGAAAAGTATCCCGAAATATCATCAAAGCCCTTTTAAACAGTGAGAAGAAAGAGAATTGGGAGTTGGTCGAAAAACTGTTATTGGCGGCACAGCGTCAGGAAGGATTGCGCCAGACGGTTCTCGAAGCGCTGGACGAAACCAGTATTGGTGCTTTGCAATATATGATCAAGGTCATTATCGATAACAAATTAACCCGTTTTTCATCGGTGGTTCGCAGTATTGATACGTGGACCGGTTTGGGATGGGAATCTGAAAAGGAAACTACGGTTCGAAATATCATCAATCTGGCTTCGGGCTATTTTTCGAATCCGGAAACGATTCCGGCGGGAATTCAGAGCAAAAACAGCAACGAAGTTTATATGGCGCTTTGGGTTCAGGGCGTTTTTGATGTCGAAAAAACGGTTCCGTACCTGAACGAATTACTCGAAAAAGGTTCGGTCGAAAAGAAATCCCTGGCACTAAAATTTGCCGGGGAAACGAACGATCCGTATATCGAAATGCCGTTGTATTTTAAAGCGTTAGACGATGAAAACCTGCAGGTTCTGGCATTTGCGCTTCCGAGGATGAATGCGCTTTTAGACGCCAATGCCAAATCGAAATATTATATAGAAAATGTCGATTATCCTAATTTTTTCGATAAGGTGTACCATCTCGCCCAGACTTTAACAGTAAAAGAAAAAGTGTTTGAAGGAAAGGTATTTTCGTGGCTTAATATTAAGTTTGACAAGGATTCACTTTATGCAGCCGCGATCAATTTGGTGGGCAATAATAACGAGAGATTAGATCGTATTTTAAGTCATTTTGAAAGTTTTTCGCTTGCTTTAAGAGAAAAACTAACCAGGGAAATTTTGGGTGATTTTTACTGTTATTCCTTTTACAGTTTTAAAAGCAATGACGCAAAAGCTAAAAAAGACCCAACCGATTTTCAAAGAAATTTTGCACTTCGCATCTTAAAAGACAGGGGCGAAGCGCTGGTGGCTTCGGCAATTTACACGTTGAATGATCTTAGTTTATCCGAAGAAGAATTGCTGACTTTTCAGGAATTGTATAAGCGTAAGAACTCCAACCTAAAGAAAAACCTAACGGCAATTTTACTGAAACAGGAAGAGCAGAAAATAACTTCGTTTGTAGAAAGTACATTAGAAAAAGGCGATTTGGAACAGCGGATGTCGGTTTTAGATTTGATGTTGCAGTTGCAGAAAAATGCCAAACTGACCGATAAAGTGAATGATTGGGTAGCAGCTTATTCGGCAAGACCCAAAATCACCGAAAAAGAAACCAAATTTATTGAGCAGTTAGAGCCTTCGAAAAAGAAAGACACACTAAGCACCGAAAACGGATTCGGATTTTATAAACCCAACGAAATTTCGCCTTATGCGCTGCCAAAACCGCAGGCCGATTCTTTGTATGTCAAATCGGTTAAAGAGCATCAATATGGTTTTACCAAATCGATGTCTCATATTAAAAACGAAATTTCGAAGCTTTATAAATTGTATGAAGAAAACCGAAATCACGAATACGAAATCGAAAACTATGACAACAGCAAATCGACTGTTTTGCTTGGGAATATGTTCAGACAGGTAAAAAATCTGAAAGAGGAAAAAGATCCTGAATTGGCAGCGACAAATTATCCTTTGTACGAAGTTTGGTCGGGTTGGTTTGAGAATTCCGGATTAACCGAAAAAGATTTGTTTTTGCTAACACTGGTAAGCAGTTGTGACCGAAAAGTATGGCGTGATTTCCTCGAGAAACATATTTTTTATTATAAAGATTTATTGCCGCACCAAAACAAAAGAGGCTACGATTGGGACAATGCCATTTTACAGATTTTAAATGCCTTACAATTAAAATATTCCTTTAATGAAGTTGCCGATTTCTTAATTGACGCCTGCAGTACTTTGTATGCCGATCTTCCAAAATCGGTTTTGGAATTTGAATACAAACCTTCAAAAGAGGAGTATTATTATAATTCGGATAACGGAAACGGCTGGCAGAATCAGGGATTTTTTGATGTTTACCTGAATAAAATCGACT
>Ga0247810_10001968_pt1 | contig 11959 bp, 8 predicted proteins | sample UWRJL119311C1_FD_179918 | JGI IMG/M metagenome (GOLD analysis project Ga0247810, IMG submission 179918) | Plant litter microbial communities from Arlington Agricultural Research Station in Wisconsin, United States - UWRJ-L119-311C-1 | ecosystem: Environmental > Terrestrial > Plant litter >...
TTCCGACAATGATTTCTTCGATTACGAAGCCAAATACGAAGGAAGATCACAGGAAATCACACCAGCCAGAATCTCTGATGAACTAACACAAAAAGTGGGTGAAACTGCCAAACGCGCTTACGAAGTATTAAAAATGAAAGGTTTCTCAAGAAGCGAATTCATCATCGTGGACAACGAACCATACATGTTAGAAATGAACACGATTCCAGGATTAACAACTGAAAGTCTGATTCCGCAGCAAGCCAAAGCAGCCGGAATTTCCCTGGAAGATTTGTTTACTAATGCGATTGAATTGGCGCTTGCTTAAAAATACTACTAAGGTTCTGAGATTTTAAATAATTTAGATTTCAGAACGTTCTTAAATTCAAAAAATATGGACTTCTTAATTGGAAGAAATTTTAAAACTTTAAAACATGTTAAAATAGAGAACTACTATTGTAATTTATGCAATACAAAAACCAAACTTAATCTCTTGGTTAAAGGTGGACATGTTAGTGTATTTATGATACCTATGCTGCCCATTAAAAAAGACTATTTACTAAACTGCGATAATTGCAAAAAAAGTATAGCTAAAAAAAGTTTAAATTATATCGAAAAGGAAAAAGTTGATAGTGTTTTTAAAGGAACTCCATATAGAATTCCATTCTATCATTTTTCTGGTTTTACAGTATTATTAGCAATACTTGGATTCGCAATTTACATGGGAGTTGAAGCTACTAAAGAAGAAAAAATAAGAATTCAGAAACCTGAAATCGGAGACATTTATCGTGTAAACACTGGGTCTGGTTATACCACATTAAAAGTTACTACAATTTCTAATGATAGTGTTTCAGTATTTTTAAATGATATAAATGTAAATCATTATGATAAAATTGATGCTATAGATGTTTCCAAAAATTACAATAAATTACATGTATTTTCAAAAAAAGAACTATTACACATGTTTAACGAAAATACTATTTATCAAATAGACCGGGAAATTTCTGAGCCTTAATTATTACAAGTAAAACTAATTACAAAACCTTTGATTTTCAAACAAAAAAATGAAAGAAATCTTCGAATGGAATAGATTGTTATTTAACGAATTGCCAGAAGTATTTCTTTTGGAAGTCATATTTCGTTCAACCGTAATGTTCATCATCTTACTGCTGACGTTAAAACTCGCAGGAAAACGAGGCGTAAAACAATTATCGATTTTTGAAACCGTAATTGTAATTGCACTAGGTTCTGCAGCGGGAGATCCGATGTTTTATGAAGATGTCGGAATTGTGCCGGCTGCAATCGTTTTTTTAGTCATAATCGTTTTGTATCGTACTGTAACCTGGCTTACCGGAAAAAGCAAAAAATTTGAAGAATTTATTGAAGGAAAAACCGAGTGTCTTATAAATGACGGAAAGTTTTCTGTAACCAGTTTCAAAAAAGAGACTTTGGCCCAGGATGAATTTTTCTCTGAACTTCGTGTCAAATCAATTGAACATCTGGGACAGGTTAAACATGCTTTTATAGAACCAAGCGGTGAAATAAGTGTCTTTTTTTATGAAGACAAAGAGGTAGGATACGGACTGCCGATCTTACCAGCTTTATTTAACAAGAAAAACAATATTATCGCAGCTGACGGTATTTATTCCTGTACTTTCTGCGGACATACTGAAGAACAAAAAGCAGGAACTGCAAAATGTAAGGTATGCAAAAAAGAAGAATGGGTTGAGGCAATTAACACCCTGAGAATAACTTAAAAAAATTCAATATCAATATCAAAACTCAATTTCAATGTCTATTTTGAAATGTAGACATGTGGATTAAATTTGAACTCTGAACTATTAAAAAAATGAGAAAAGCTATATTTCCCGGATCATTTGATCCCATCACATTAGGTCACGAAGATATTATTAAAAGAGGGATTTCCCTTTTTGATGAAATCGTAATTGCTATTGGCGTTAATGCCGAAAAAAAATACATGTTTTCATTAGAAGAAAGAAAACGTTTTATTGAAGAAACTTTCAAAGATGAGCCAAAGATTTCTGTAATTACGTACGAAGGCTTAACGATAGATCTATGTCATAAACTAAAAGCCAATTTCATTTTAAGAGGTTTGCGCAACCCGGCAGATTTCGAATTCGAAAAAGCCATCGCCCACACCAACAGACGCTTGTCTAAAATTGAAACCATCTTTTTACTGACTGCTGCACAAACTTCCTTTATTAGTTCAAGTATTGTTCGTGATGTATTACGTAATAATGGTAAATATGAAATGCTGGTACCGGATGCGGTTAGGGTGAAGAAGTGATCTCAATCTACGTCATTGCGAGGAACGAAGCAATCACACTAACAAAAGCAAACCCGACAAACTTGGTGTGATTGCTTCGTTCCTCGCAATGACAAACAAAACATAAACTTGCAAGCGAATCAAATTAAAACTAATTTCGCCTCCACAAACAAACATCAAACAATGAGCATCGAAAGAGAATTAAATAAACGCAGCGGATCTAAATGTGAACTTTGCGGCGCAGAAGAAAACTTAAAAGTATACCAGGTTTTACCCACTCAAAAAGGCGGACTTGACGAAAGCATTTTAGCCTGCAACACCTGCATTGACCAAATAGAAAATCCGGATAATGTCGATTTAAATCATTGGAGGTGCCTAAACGACAGTATGTGGAATGAAAATATTGCCGTACAAGTCGTTGCCTGGAGAATGTTAAGCCGTATGCGTTCAGCAGGATGGCCTCAGGAACTTTTGGACATGATGTATTTAGACGAAGATACTCTTGCTTGGGCACAAGCAACCGGTGAAGGTGAAGACGACGAAAACAAAATCATTCATCGTGACAGTAACGGCGTTATTCTAGAACACGGAGATTCTGTGGTTTTAATCAAAGATTTAAAAGTAAAAGGATCAAGCATGGTGGCCAAACAAGGGACTGCTGTTCGCAATATCCGTTTAGATCATGAAAATGCTGAATATATTGAAGGAAAAGTGGATGGTCAGCAAATTGTAATTATTACACAATACGTTAAGAAGATATAATTAAAAAAGTACCCGTTTTATTCTATTAATAAAACGGGTACTTAAAAAATTTGTGAACAATATATTTAATTAACCTTATTATAATTTTACATTTTTGGCAATAATACAGTATCAACAACGTGTATTACACCATTTGACTGATTAACATCTGCAATGGTAACTTTTGATTTGTTTCCGCTTTCATCAGAAATATATAAGTCCTTACCTTTCATCCAGGCAGTTAAAGTTCCACCGCTTACTGTTTTAAGAGTTGCTTTTCCTTTACCCATTTTTATTGCTTTCGCAATATCCGAAGCATTCATTTTTCCAGCTACAACATGGTATGTCAGGATAGTTTGAAGTTTCTTTTTGTTTTCAGGTTTTAATAGTGTTTCAACAGTTCCAGCAGGAAGTTTGTCAAAAGCTTTGTTTGTAGGCGCGAACACCGTGAAAGGTCCTTTACTTTGCAATGTCTCTACTAATCCCGCAGCTTTTACAGCAGCAACTAAAGTTGTATGATCTTTTGAATTAACGGCATTTTCGACAATATTTTTATCTGGATACATGGCAGCTCCGCCAACCATTACAGTTTTTTGAGCAAATGATGTAAATCCGAATCCAAAGGCTAAAATTGCTACAGCTAAAAATTTTCTAGTTTTCATAATGAATGTTTTAAGTTTATAGAATCATTTACGCTGTAATACTTCATTTGGTTTTTTAAATAGCATTAAAATGAATAAACAAAATCAAAAAACAAACATAAAGCACTTTAATATAATAGATTAACAACTTTTAAAAAATCAAAATTTAAGCTATATCTAAGTAATAATAAATTCACTGCGTCTATTGGCCTAATGTTCTTATTCAGTACATTACCCGTCAGCACATTTATTTATCAGCTGAACAAAGTAATTTTTTAAAATTAGAATTTGGATATTCAGCAACTGTTATAGTGCTGTAATAATAAATTCGTTTTTACCGTGGTCTGGTGTTCTTCCTCGGTAGATTTAGACCGTCATATTCTTCTATGAGTTTGCCTAAGTTTGTTAATGAATTATAGCGTTTTATCCTTATTAATTGACTTAAGAATGTTTAATAATCAAGAAATTCTGCATTTATAATTTTGATAATTTCTTTAAATAAAAATTTAAATCGAGGGGTTAATGCTAATGAAAAACGTCCCACTCTCATAGGACGCTATACTTTTTTTAATTGAATTATTTAGTAATTACTTGTATTTCACCACCCTTTTTAAACAAATCGTGCGAAATGAAATAACTGTCAATTTTAGAACCGTTTACTTTAATGGCTTCCAAATCTCTTTTCCCATTAGGATTTTTTATCGTTACTTTTTTTCCTTCAGGTGTTGTCCAGACAACTTCTTTAAAAATTGGAACTGTTACAATATATTCAGGATCGGCTGGCGATAACGGGTAAAGTCCCAGCGCTCCAAACACATACCACGAAGACATTTCACCCGCATCATCCATACCACTCATAGCCAGTTTTTCTGGCCCAATACCGTACATTGTATCCAATATTTCATCTATTCTCTTTTGCGATTTTTCAGGTTTATTTATAAAATAATACGAAAATGGCGCCTCATGAGCTGGCTGATTCCCATGACAATACTGTCCAATAAAACCAGAAATATTCCAAGCGATATAATTCGGGTTCCATGGTTTTGTAAAGAATTCATCAAGTTTTGCTTCAAAAGGTTTATTACCTCCATAAAGGGTAACCAATCCAGGCATATCATGGGGTACATAAAAAGATACATTCCACGCATTTGCTTCTCTATACATGTATTCATAGTAGGGAAATTCAGGGTTAAAAGGTGTAACCCATTTACCATCGGCAAGCTTTCCTCTCATAAAAGTTGTCGATTTATCAAATACATTTGCATAATTTTTAGAACGTTTAACCAAATCATTGTAATGCTCGGTATCGTTCAACTCTTTAGCCAATAATGAAAGTGCGTGATCATCGTAAGCATATTCCAAAGTTTTAGTAACGCCTGCATTTCCTTTAGTTTCTATTTTTGGTTCTTTAATATCTTGTTCAGGAACATATCCTTTAGCAATGTATTCTGAGATATGAGGTCTTGCCCCACCTTCTTTATAAGCATTATTCAATAATAATTCGTATGCTTTTTTAACATCATAATTTCTGATTCCCCGCATGTAAGAACCTGCAATAAAGGATGCTGCGTGATCTCCGTGAAAGAATGTTGGCATGAAACCTTTAATCTCTCCTTCGTTTATCATCGAACTAATAACATCAGCGGTAACATCCGGAGAAAAAATACTTAACAGGACCAATTTATTTCTGTAATCATCCCACAATGAAGGTAGTGTGTAATAATGGTAATTTTCTTTTCGTACTTTACCTGCATCATCAGTAAACTGGCCATTTACATCACTTCGTAAAGCAGGCCATAAAAATGATCTGTAAAGCATGCTGTAGAACATTACATTCTGCTGGTCATTACCGCCTTTTACCTGAATTTTGGAAAGCAGGTTTTCCCACTCTGTACTTCCTTCTTCAAAAATTTTCGTAAAGCTTTTGTCTCCAGCTTCTGCTTTCAAATTTTCAGCTGCATTTTCGATACTTACAAACGATAAGGCAATTTTTACTGTTACCGGTTTTGTATCTCCATCTTTAATATTTACTAATGTATAACCTCCGCTTTTAGCAATATCTTTAGTATCTAATTTTTCAATTGGACTGCTTAAAGTCGCATAAAAATATATTTTTTCACCTCCGGTTCTTTGAAAACCGCTTACTGCATTTGAACCTTCCTGCTTAATCTGCCAGTCATCTACACGGTTATTTGCTTTTCCGAGATCAAAAAGTACTTTTCTGCCTTTATTATTTTTAAAATTATATTCGTGTATTCCACAACGCAAAGTTGATGTTAGTTTTACCTGCACATTATAGTCTTTTAAATACACTTCGTAATATGCCGGACTTGCTTTTTCCTGATCATGACTAAAGGATGATTTAAATGGAAATGATACTCCGTCCGGAACTGGCAAAAGCGGAATATGACACAGATTCCAATGTCCTTTATTGGTATGTGTGAATCCTAGAATCTCTGTATCTTCGTATTCATATCCTGCTCCTGATCTGTATTTTGTCATTGGACTTAACTGCACCATTGCGTTTGGAACAGAGGATCCCGGAAAAACCAAACCTGCCCAGACGCGCATATCTGCCGGTGGTGTATATCCTATTATTTTGGTATCCAATAAAGGAGCTGTTCCAATAAACGGATTTACCAATGCTGTATATTTTCCTTTTGCAAGACCTCCACCGGATTTCTGTGCTACCGCATTATAGCCAAAAATTGACATAGAAAGGGCTGCAAGAACAATATTCTTGTTGAATTTTATCATTTTACAAAAAATTAAAAATTGTTAGAAACTATAACTCAAGCAACTTTGGATTCTTTTTATAGGTATCCCACAATAACTCGCCAAATAAAGTATTAGTCCATGCAAACCATGATCTTGTGAAATTTTTAGCATCGTCTTTGTGGAAAGATTCATGCATAAAACCGGTATCTCCGTGTGAAGCTTTTAACATTCTAATGCAATCCTTAATTTCATTGGCATCTGAAGTTGTATAAGCCCTCATCACAAGAGACATTGGCCAGATCATATCCATACCCACGTGTGGTCCCCCAATTCCTTCAGCAACTTTTCCTTTAAAGAAAAATGGATTGTCTTCTGAAAGAACAAACTTTCTGGTATTTTGATAAATTGGATCTTTAACATCAATTGAATCTAAATATGGTAAACTCAATAAACTCGGAACATTGGAATCATCCATTAGTAAATGACCTCCAAAACCATCTACTTCAAATGCAAAAATATCTCCGTATTTAGGATGTTTAACTACTGCATGTTCTTTGATCGCTTTGTCAACTTCTTCGGCTAAGGCCCTAAGTTCATTTGCAGTCGTACTGTCTTTTTTAATTTTCTCAAGCATTTCTGCAGCCTGGTTCATACTGGCTACAATAAAAAAGTTGGATGGAATAAGGAAAGAAAAAACGGTAGCATCATCACTAGGTCTAAATGCAGAACAAACAAGGCCAACCGGTTTTACGGGATATCCATAACCTTTTAATGGCCTTGTATCAGTGGCAAACTGTGTTGTTCTTTGAAATGTATATGGATTTTTACCATCTTTTTGCTGTTGATCCCTAAAAACTTTAAGCGTCATTTTAATAGCTTTTACCCAATTTTCATCAAATGGGGCAACATCTCCGGTATTTTTCCAATAATTATAAGCAAGTCTGATTGGATAACAAAGGGAGTCAATTTCGTATTTTCTTTCGTGAACACCAGGTTTCATATCGGTATGATCTGTTGTCCACTCGCCTTTTTTGTTCGGATCATTATAAAATGCATTGGCATACGGATCTTTCAATATGTATTCTGTCTGTCTGTTTATCACACCTGCAATAAGATTTTTTAATTTTGAATCCTTACCTGCAAAAGCCATGTATGGCCAAACCTGCGCAGAACTATCCCTTAACCACATCGCATCAATATCTCCCGTAATAACATAAGTATCAGGTCTTCCGTTTTTTTGCGAATAGGTCACCGTTGTATCAAGAGTATTTGGGAAACAGTTATTAAATAACCATCCTAATTCTTTGTCTTTTACATTCTTTTGAAATTCAGCTATTGTTTTTTCAATAAATTCACTTTCAAAATTTCTTTTGTCTTTAGCAACTCTCACAATCGGGAAATCTGAGACAATCTTCTTAGTGCCGGCAACTATTTCCATAGGATCGATTAGTGCTAAACTGCTAAATAATACAGTATTCTGGATAAATTTTCTTCTTTGCATTTTTGTATATTTTAAAATTGTAAAAAAAGTACTTCCTGCTATTCATTAGATAATGAGTATGGAAAATCTTCTTTGTTTATTCCTTTTTTGTTATTTGGTGTAGCCGACATATCAAAGTCAAGCGTTGCTCCTTTCATTAGTTCTGAATGGCTCAGCCAGTTTTTTGTATTGGCTTTTCCATTAAATTTCATTCCTCTAATATATCGATTCTGATCACTATTTGCAGCAGCATTTATCGTTATGGTTTTGCCATTTTCAAGTTGAATGGTCACTTTTTTAAATAATGGAGCACCTATAACATATTGATCCGAAGCAGGGGTAACAGGATAAAATCCTAACGAAGAGAAAACATACCAGGCCGAAGTCTGTCCGTTATCTTCGTCTCCGCAATAACCATCCGGAGTTGCATGATACATTCTGTTCATGGTTTCTCTTACCCAATACTGCGCTTTCCAGGGTTCTCCTGCATAATTATAAAGATAAATCATATGCTGAATAGGCTGATTTCCGTGTGCATACTGTCCCATATTCGCAATCTGCATTTCTCTCATTTCATGAATTACACCGCCTTTAAAATCTTTTGTCGCAAAAACGGGAGGTGAAGAAAAAACTTTATCCAGTTGCGAAACAAACTGCTGTTTCCCGCCCATTAAATCAACTAAACCTTGTACATCATGAAAAACTGACCATGAATAATGCCAGCTGTTTCCTTCGGTAAATCCATTAAACCATTGAAAAGGGTCAAAAGGCTCCATAAATTTTCCATCCTTATTTTTAGGGTGCATCAGATTGTATTTTGGATCAAAAAGATTCTTGTAATTTAGACTTCTCTTTTTATACAAATCAATTTCTGACTGTGGTTTATTCAAAGCTTTTGCCAATTGATAAATTGCGAAATCATCATAGGCGTATTCAAGCGTTCTGGCCGCACTTTCATTAATTTCATCATGAGGAACATATCCTAAAGAGTTATACGAATCAACACCAGCACGTCCTACAGCTTTTAACGGGCCTTCATTGTTCGCACCATGAATTACCGCTTTGTAAAGATTCTCGATATCATAATTTTTTACTTTACCACTTTTTAAATAGGCTTCTGATACGATTGATGCCGAATTATTCCCGACCATAATATCTCGTAATCCCGGACTTGACCATTCCGGCAGCCAGCCGCTTTCGTTGAATGCATTTGAAAGTCCTTCCTGCATTTGTGTATTCAATTCAGGATACATCAAATTTAAAAAAGGATATAAAGCCCTAAAAGTGTCCCAGAAACCTGTATCGACAAACATATAGCCTGGCAAAACCTTTCCGTTATACGGACTGTAATGCACTACTTTTTTATTTTGGTCGTATTCATAAAACTTTCTCGGAAAAAGAAGTGATCTATAGAGGCAAGAATAAAAAGTTCCCATTTGATCCGGTGTTCCGCCATCTACTTTTATTCTACCCAATTCTTTGTTCCAGACTGCTTTTCCTTTTTCTTTAAGCTGATCAAAATTACTGTTTCCTATTTCCTTTAAGTTTAACTCTGCCTGATCATAACTTATAAAGGATGAAGCCACCTGAGCATTTACTTTTTCTCCAGTTTTTGTTTTAAACCCAATTACGGCTCCGGCATGATCTGCTTTCATTTCTAAAGCATTTCCTAAAATAGCTCCGCTGAAAGTTGAATTTACTTCGAAATCTTTATCAAAAATGATTACAAAATAGTTTTTGAAATTTTCCGGAACTCCACCGCTATTCTTAGTTGTGTATCCAATAATTTTTCTTTCAGAAGGAATAATTTTTACGTACGATCCTTTATCAAATGCATCAATAACAACATACGCTTTGTCTGTTTCCGGAAATGTAAATCTAAATCTTGCAGCTCTTTCGGTTGGGGTGATTTCGGTTGTAACATTATGATCTGCCAGATAAACGCTGTAATAATAGGGTGTAACGGTTTCGGCTTTATGCGAAAACCAGCTTTGTCTTTCTTCTTCTTTAAATTTTAATTCGCCTGTAACAGGCATAATCGAAAACTGACCATAATCATTCATCCACGGCGAAGGCTGATGGGTCTGCTTAAAACCTTTAATTCGGCTTGATTTGTAAGTGTAAGCCCAGCCATCACCCATATTACCTGTTTGCGGAGTCCAGAAGTTCATTCCCCAGGGCATTGCAATTGCCGGATAGGTATTTCCGTTTGATATTCCGTAATCAGAGTCGGTTCCCAATAAAGGATTCACCCAATCGACAGGCTGTTGAGGTGTAATCACTTGTGTATTTTGTGCATTAACAGCAACAAAGGCAAAAAATACTAAAACAACGGTGTATTTGCTTTTTATCAAAACTTAATTGTTAATTGAATTAATTACTTCCTTGTTTATCTTACTTACTTCAGAAAAATTCATTTTATCTACTTTACGATCATAAGTCATAAAACCATTTACTTCTCCCTCAACATCAGTTGTCTGCGTATATACTGCTGCTGAAAAACCAACTTTTGCCAATGCAATTAGTTTATCTGCGTATTCTTTATATTTAGCTGTAGTTTCGTCAATATTCTTGAACTGAGTGTAACCCCAATTTTTATCAGTCTGCCAAAGATGACCCGTTACCGGAAAACCTATTCCTCCATATTCTCCCAAAACCGTGATTCTGCGGGCGTCATACAATTTTAATTCAGGTCCCGGATAATGATGAATATCCAGAATATCTCCAGTCTGGAAATGATTTCCTCCACTTGAAGAATTCACCAATCGGCTTGGATCATGATTCTTAGTCCATTCTGTAATCTCGACAGTTTTAAATTGTCCCCAGGCTTCATTAAACGGAACCCAAACCACAATACTTGGATAGGAATATAAATGATCCATAATTTCGCGCCATTCTTTTTTGTATGTAGCTTCAGATTGTGCGGTTCTTTTTAATTCATTTCCATCAAAATAGTTGTGCATTTGCCAAATTGGTCCTGCGTCTCCGTTTGGCATATCCTGCCATACTAAAATACCCATTTTGTCACAATGCGTGTACCATCTTGCAGGTTCTACTTTTACGTGTTTGCGAATCATGTTAAAACCTAATTCTTTAGTTCTAACGATGTCGTATTTTAATGCTTCATCTGTTGGAGCAGTGTACAATCCGTCAGGCCACCAACCCTGGTCAAGCGGTCCAAACTGAAAGCAATCTTTATTATTAAGCTGCATTCTGACAATACCATTCTCATCTCTTTTTGACGAAATCTTGCGCATTGCAAAATAACTTTTTACCTCATCAGCGATTTTTCCTTTGCTAATGAGTTTAACTTTAACATCGTACAAAAATGGAGATTCCGGAGACCATAATTTCGGACTATTTAAAACAATATCCAAAGACTGACCTGCAATTGCTTTTTCAGAAGCAATTGTTGTTGCCCCATCAAATACTGTAATTTCGACAATATCGCCTTCTGAACCTTCTTCTATTTCAGGTGTAATACTAACAACATTACGATCAATATCAGGAGTTGTTCTTAAATTATTAATGTGTTTTTTGCTCACTGGTTCTAACCATACCGTCTGCCAGATTCCTGAAACTGGTGTATACCAAATTGACTCCGGATTTTTAACCTGTTTTCCTCTTGGCTGTGTTCCGTCACTTGTAGGATCCCATACCTTAACAACTAATTTTTGAGATTTGCCATTCAGGAACGGCGTTATATTAAAACTAAATGGAGTAAAACCTCCGGTATGCGTTCCAATTTTTACATTGTTTACCCAAACTTCTGTCTTCCAGTCTACGGCACCAAAATGCAATAAAATATCTTTATTTTTCCAATTACTGTCTATTGTAAAATTGGTTTCGTACCAAAGTTCTTTTTCTGAACCCACAGATTTCATTACTCCCGAAAGGCTTGATTCAACAGCAAAAGGAACGAGTATTTTTCCATCGTATCCTTTTGGCGCTGTCTGTCCAACGGGTTGTATCGAATAATTCCATAAGCCATTAAGATTTTTCCACTGTACTCTTTCCATTATAGGTCGTGGATATTCAGCAAGCGTATGATTAGGATCTACCTGCTCTGCCCATTTGGTTTTAATTTTATCTCCTTGTGGTTTCCATTGTGCA
>Ga0247810_10001972_pt1 | contig 11926 bp, 8 predicted proteins | sample UWRJL119311C1_FD_179918 | JGI IMG/M metagenome (GOLD analysis project Ga0247810, IMG submission 179918) | Plant litter microbial communities from Arlington Agricultural Research Station in Wisconsin, United States - UWRJ-L119-311C-1 | ecosystem: Environmental > Terrestrial > Plant litter >...
GATCGCATTGATTGATTCGGGTCGTATGCCTGTAGAGAAACTGGTAACTAAGAAAATCAAGCTGGAGGAAATTGTAACAGAAGGTTTTGATGCGTTGTTAGGTAATCCTTCTCAGGTTAAGATCTTGATTGATATAAAGGGTTAATTGCAGTCATCACATTATATTTTAGGAACCTCTAGGGATTGATTTCTAGAGGTTTGTTTGTAAATTTATTAAAAGGAAATTATGATAAGGAGAATTGATGCTACAGATAAAGCCAAAGAATTGATAGCTGTGCTGAAGGAGAAACACGGAGACCTGATGTTTTACCAGGCTGGTGGTTGTTGTGAGGGTACACAGCCCCAGTGTTTTGAAAAAGGGGGATTTTATCAACGTATGGGAGATGTGCTTATTGGTTCGATTGAAGATACGGAATTTTGGGTTGATAAGGACTTGTTTGAGTATTGGAAACACGCCCATTTTACGCTAGATGTAATTGATGCTTTTGGAGTTGGTGGTTTTTCGCTGGAAACTCCTTTAAAAAAGACTTTTAAGATTGTGTATAGGATATTTACCCCGGAAGAAGAACAAGATTTGGAACCGGTTAAGTATATAGAATAATGTTGAATTTTGAATTATAAATTTAAATTGAAAGAGGGAGGTGGTGGGATAAACGGTGGTTCAACAGTACGGCAGTGATAGAGCAGGAATAAGGCAGTATAGGGTCTCACACGGACTTTGCACGTACTTTACACGGAGAATACACGGACTTTATACGGAGAATAATTTTTTTTGTTTGGGTTAAACACCCGCCCTTCGGGCACGCCTGTATGGGAGGGGAAGTATTTTCGATGTGGTTTGTCGACAAAGAATTGTATATTGTAGACTGTATATATTGTATATTTTAAACTGTATATGGTAAACTATAAACTGTAATTGTTACTGTTAGCAGCAACTGTTATACTCTACTATTCAGGCTATAAATTTATAATTTATAATTCAAAATTTAAAATAAACCACTTAATTTATATACAGTAATTGATATTGCTTAGGGGTGATGCCTTCGTGTTTTTTAAAGAGGCGGATGAAGTAATTGGAATCTTCAAAGCCGGATAGATATCCTACTTCACTGATCTGTATGGAGGGGTTTTTAAGTAGTTGCTTGGCACATTTTACTTTTTCGCTTAGTATAAATTCGATAGGGCTCATGCCCAATTCTTTTTTAAAGAACCGATAAAATGAGGTTGTACTCATACAGGCTTTTTCGCTTAATGTTTTGAGGGATATATTTTCTTTTAGGTTTAGCCTGATAAATTCTACTACCTGTGTGATTGGATTCTGAGGGTCGGCAAACAGGCCGTCATCTATTGCTTTGGCTGTTTGTGTTTGTATAATACGGATCAGTAATTCCTGTAGGGTCAGATCTGCAAGCACATCTTTAGTAATAGAAGTACTCATGCACTCTTTTATGAGTTTATTGACTGTGGCAGCGAGTTCTAAATTGTTATAGAAGAAGTAGTTTTGATAATCGAGTTGCCACAATTGATCTGTGCCTTCTTTTGGATATCTTTCATTTAGAAAGTGAAGTGTGTCTGTGATTTTTGCATGGTCGATAGCAAGCGCAAGACATTGGGTAGGATTCGTTACTGAGGCTTCGGGAAAGTCGATTTTCATTTCCACATTCGAGGGTATTACGACTGTTTCTCCGGGAAGATATACAAAGCCAGGATCATCAAAAAGATGCATTACTTTCTTGCCGCGCAACATACTCGTTACTACCAGGTCATTGAATTTTAGCGGTACTAACTTGGAAGCCTCGTAAGTTTCAAAAATGTTTAATTCACAATTGCCTAAAGAATAAACGGTTCGGTTTTCAACTAAAGTTTTTAAGGATTTTTCGTTTGATAAATTTGGCGGGGTAATGAAAGCACGATTATTGATCATAGTTTTAAACTTAAAAAGGGAAGTTTAAATTTAATCAAAAATAACGGTATGCAAATGCGTTTTATGAAAACGTTTTAGTTAATTAACTCATATCAATTCCTCCACATGCTTTTTAATGTTCTCTGCCATTTTCGTCAGAGGCAGGTCATTTTCATCCAGACCAAATGGATCTTCAATTTCTTCGGCTATAAGCTCAAGACTGGCAAGCACATAGAATATAAATACTACTACCGGGGCAACGTAATAGCCAAGGCTGAACGAATAGCCAAATGGCAACGTCATTACATAGAAGAATATAAACTTTTTGATAAAGGCACTATAGGAATAGGGGATAGGGGTGTTCTTGATGCGTTCACAGGCACCGCAAATCTCTGTAAAAGACTGGAATTCGGCATTGAGTATAATCAGCTGGTCGCCCGTTATTTTCTTTGAGATATAGAGGTCGTTGATCTTTTGGAATATGATTTTAGCAACCTGATTCGGTTTGTGCTTATAGTGGTCTATTTCAAGATCGAGGTTTTCAAAAAGCTGCCTGGCAGTATCCTCATTATTCAGGTGTTTTTGCAGGATAGAGGCATAGGCAGGAATCATTTTCCTAAAGTAGATACGATCCTTATCGTCGCTTAGCATTACGGCCAATTTCATTGCGAAGTTTCGGCTGTTATTGACCAATGAGCCCCATAACCTGCGTCCTTCCCACCAGCGGTCATAGGCAGTATTCGTACGAAATACCAATAAAAGCGAAATTACAAACCCTAACATTCCATGCATGATGGTGATGTTTTTGACGTAACTGTTTTCTGCCAACTTCCAATATTCCACTTCTATAAAACCTATAAGAGCCGAGTAGACCCCTATGGCGACCATTATTGGTAATAATTGCCTGAATGTATCGGCTTTATGAAAGCGAAAGATGAATGTAAACCACTCTTTGGTATTATATGAAATCATTAATGAAAAAAGTTTGCGTAAAAATAGTTAAAAACTAATATTGCCTGCTAATTCTTTAAGTCCAATTTCAGATAATTTGGCTTGGTACTGGGCATCGCTATAGCGGACCTTAGCCGTTACATAGTTTAGCTGTGCAGTCCTGAACTCTATAGTCGTAATGGTTCCGATACGGAATTTCTCGAGCGTAATATCAAGATTCTGTTTGGCTATTTCCTGATTTTTTTGTTCGAGATCGATCAGCTGTATATTGGTAAGATAGGTTTGATATGCAGTAGACAGCTGTGCATATAGCGCTTCTGTCTGCTGTTGGATTACTATTTTAGAGTTTTCTATCTGAATCTTCGCTACTTTCTCGTTACGGTTTTGTGAGAAACCGTCGAATATATTCATTGATGCGGTAAAGCCATAGGTAAGTCCCCTGGCAGACGATTGGGTAGTAAAGCCGAGGCTTGATTGTGAGTCGGCAAAGTTATAACCTGTATTGACGGCTATTGTAGGATATCTGGCAGCTTTTATTTGTTTGAGTTGTAATTCAGTAACACGTTTGTTTATGATCTGGGCCTGGAGCTGTGGATTTTGTTGTTCTGCGAGTGTAGTCAACTCGGGCAAAAGCAAGCTGCTGTCTACTGCAATATCGTCTATGACACGGAAATCTATTTTAGCATCCCTTGCCAGTATCTGGTTCAGCAGGGTTTTTGTATTTGCGTATAACTCCTTTTGTCTTAATAAATTTGTGGTATCTGTATTGAGATCTACTTGTGCATTCAGGACCTCCAGTTTGGACGCCTTACCTATTGTAAAGCGGTTTTGTGCCAAAGTAAGCCTTTGGTTTGAAATGACGATAGTTGTGTCTAAGGCCGCAAGCTGCTGCTGCTGCTGTACGAGATCAAAGTAAGTTGAAGTTACATCACTGATCTTGGTAACTATTGTCAGTTTTAGATTGGCCTCTCCGAGTTTCCTGAGCTCTTTAAGTTGGTCATATTTTGCAAACATCCCCAAACCATCAAAAATGGTCCATCCTAAAGTTACACCATAATTGAGACTGTTATTTTTGGCATTGTCAAGATCATTAACAGTGCCATCAGAGCGGGTCTGTGAACTGTTCTGGATACTGTTATTATCAACTATATTTGCTGTTGCCGTTGGCAGCATTCCGGCATTTCCTGTAGCGACATTAGTCTGGTCGATTTTGAGATTGTTGGTTGCGATTTTGATGTCATAGTTATTGGCCAGGGCTATTTTTACTGCATCTTCAACGGTCAGCAGTTCCTGTGCATTGCTTTTTGCAAGACAGATGATTATTAGGAATAGCGTATATAGTATCTTGGATAGTTTCATATTATTTTTTGACTGCTTTTTCATATTCTTCGATATGATCAAATTCAGGATAATGTTTTCGGGCTTTTGACCACATGGTGTAGATAGCCGGGATAACGAATAGCGTTAATACTAAAGAGAATATAGTCCCACCTACGATTACAACTCCCATTCCGATACGGCTTGTTGATGCGGCACCTAATGACAATGCGATAGGTAATGCGCCTAAAGAAATAGCGAGGCTGGTCATCAATATAGGCCTGAGTCGGGATTCTGCGGCTTCAATAATTGCTTCGAGTTTGGGTTTTCCCTGTTCGCGGAGCTGATTCGCAAACTCTACGATCAGGATACCATTTTTGGTAACGAGTCCGATAAGCATTACTGTACCGATCTGGCTAAAGATGTTCCATGTCTGCCCGAATAGCCACAGTGAGAATAGGGCTCCGGCTACTGCCATTGGGACTGTCAATATGATGATAAAAGGATCGATAAAACTTTCAAACTGGGCTGCAAGGATAAGGAATATCAGTAATAATGCCAACCCGAAGGCGAAGGCTGTGTTTGAGCTACTTTCGACAAAATCCCTGGATTCACCACCTAAGTCGGTTGTAAAGGTATCATCCAGTACTTTAGTTTTGATCTGGTCCATCGCCTCTATACCGTCGCTTATACTTTTTCCGGGAGCCAGACCAGCTGAAACTGTAGCCGACATATAACGGTTGTTATGGTACAATTGAGGAGGACTGCTTTGTTCGACAACGCTCACTACATTATCAAGCTGTATTAGATCTCCGCTTGCGTTTTTTACAAACATGGAAGTCAGGTCAAGTGGCGCAGCACGGTCTTTTTCATCAAATTGTCCAATTACCTGATATTGTTTACCGTTTCGCATAAAGTATCCGAAGCGCTGTCCGCTTAGTGATAATTGTAAAGTCTGAGCCACGTCGAGTACAGAAATTCCTAAGCTTTCTGCTTTTTCCCTGTCAATGGTGACGTTGATTTCAGGTTTGTTGAATTTCAGGTTTAGATCAACGTTAGAGAAGGTTTCGTTTTTGTTGGCTTCATCGAGGAACAATGGAATTTTCTCTCTCAGTTTTTCAAATGTTGGTGCCTGTATGATGTATTGTATTGGGAAACCGCCACGACGGTTTACGGCAATAGTAGGTTGTTCTGAAATATTGGTTTTGGCTTCTGCATAGCGCTTGGTCCATTTGGTCAGTTTTTCCGCTATCTCTTTTTGGGAGCGTTCGCGTTCTTCAGGTTCGGTTAAGGCAAGCCTTATTCTTCCGCTATTTACGGAGGATGATCCAAAACCTGGGGATGTAATTACAAGGCTTACTTTCTTTTCAGGAATTGAATCGTTGATTAATTGTGTAAGTTCCTGCATGAAACGATCCGTATACTCGTATGTAGCACCTTCTGGAGCCGTGACATTAATACCTATAAAACTTCGGTCATCATAAGGAGCGGTTTCTTTTGGAAGGATTTTAAAGAATAAAAATATAAGTCCAAGACAGGCTATGATAATAGGGAAACTCAGCCATTTCCTTTTCATGAATTTAGTAAGAGAAGCGGCATAACCCGTATTAAGCTTCACAAAATACGGTTCTGTAAAGTTATAAAATCTTGATTTTTTTTGTTCGCCTCCTTTCATTAAGTACGCATTTAGCATTGGGGTAAGCGTAAGGGAAACAAATGCGGATATTAAAACCGCGGCTCCAATTACGACACCAAATTCCCGGAACAATCGGCCAACAAAACCTTCAAGGAAAATAATTGGAAGGAAAACGGCGGCCAGTGTAATTGAGATGGAGATTACGGCAAAGAAAATCTCATTAGAACCTTTAATCGCAGCTTCAATAGGTGACATTCCTTCTTCTACCTTCTTAAAAATATTTTCTGTAACTACAATACCATCATCTACTACAAGTCCTGTAGCCAGTACTATAGCCAAAAGAGTTAATACATTTACAGAAAACCCACAAAGGTACATGATGAAAAAAGTGGCGATCAGCGAAACAGGGATATCAATCAATGGCCTGAATGCAATAGCCCAATCACGGAAGAACAGGTAAATGATCAATACGACGAGCACCAGTGAAATCAATAAAGTCTCTGCAACCTCTACTACCGATTTTTTAATGAATACCGTATTGTCGATTGCTATATTTAATTTGATATCTGACGGAAGTTCCTTTTTCATAGCGTCGTACTGCTCGTAAAAAGCATTTGCGATATCTATGTAATTGGTTCCTGGTTGCGGAATGATAGCAAGTCCAACCATTGGCAATCCCGATTCTGACATCTTGGTTTCCAGGTTTTCAGGACCCAGGTCAGCATGGCCTACATCACTTAGGCGGACTACTTTTTCACCATCCGCCAAAATGATAATATTGTTAAATTGGGCAGCCTCGGAGAGGTTACCCATTGTTTTTACAGTAAGTTCAGTATTCGCGCCAGTAAGTTTACCTGAAGGGAGTTCGACATTCTGTTTTTCCAATGCGTTGCGTACATCAGAAACAGTAACACCGTATGAGTTAAGCTTTATAGGGTCAATCCATAAACGCATGGCATAACGTTTTTGTCCCCAAATTTGGACACTACTGACACCGGGGATAGTCTGTAGACGTTCTGCTATTACATTTTCGGCATAGTCACTGAGTTCAAGGGCATCTTTGCTGTCACTCTGAACCGTCATCGTAATAATTGGCTCAGAATCTGCATCAGCCTTTGATACTACCGGTGGGGCATCTATATCCTGAGGTAGGCTTCTAACGGCCTGTGATACTTTATCACGTACATCATTCGCAGCCTCTTCAAGGTTTTTCTCCAGATTAAATTCGATAGTAATATTACTCGAACCCTGGTTGGATGAAGAAGTTATATTACGGATTCCGTCAATTGCATTGATTGCCTTTTCGAGGGGTTCCGTTATTTGTGATTCGATGATATCGGCATTTGCACCGGTATAACTCGTCCTTACAGAGATTTGTGCCGGGTCAATAGAAGGGAACTCGCGTACACCCAGATAAGTGTAGCCAATTATACCAAACAACACAATTGTAAGATTGATTACAATAGTAAAAACAGGTCTTTTTATGCTTAAAGTGGATAAACTCATATTATTTTTTAGCTACAGCTACTTTTACTTTGGTATCATTCTTTAGTGACATTACTCCTGTTGTTAATACAGTATCTCCTGCCTTTAATCCACTTAAGACAAGAATATTTTTGGCAGTGCGGGTTTCGGTCTCTACCATAACTTCTTTAGCCTTGCCATTTTCGGTTATAAAAACTTTCTTTCCGTTTTGTACAGGAACAATAGCTTCGGAAGGGATGATCAATGCATCTTTAACGGTGCTTAGGGGAAGCTCTACGTTAGCAAATGTACCGGGTAATAATTTGCCGTCCTTATTGTCGGCAATGGCACGGATCTGTAATGTTCTGGTAGCAACGGCTATTTCAGGTTCAATAGCGTATACCTTGGCAGTATATTTTTCAGTTGATCCCGCAACGGTAAAGCTAAGCACAGTATTCACTTTGACCTGTGTGGCATATTTTTCCGGAATGGAGAAGGTGATTTTTAGTTTGGTGATATTAACAAGTTTGGCAACTAATATATCCGGAGTGATATAAGTACCCGGAGAGATAGAACGGAGGCCTATTTTACCGGAGAATGGCGCCCTTACAGAGGTCTTGCCTATTTGTGCACGGATTAGCTGGCTTTCTGCCTGTGCTGACCTATAGTCGGCACCTGCAATATCGTATTCTTCCTGGCTGATGGCTTCCTTTTGCAGCAGCAGCTTGGCACGTCTTTCATTTTCTTTTGCGAGTCCCTCTTTGGTTTGCATTTGTCTGAGTTGGGCCCTTAATTCGATGTCATTAACTTTAAACAACACTTGTCCCTTAGCAACAGTGCTTCCTTCATTAAAATAAATGCCTTCTACAATACCGGATACTTCACTTCGAATCTCTACCTGTTCATTGGCTTCTATAGAACCCGAAAGTGAAAGATTATTATCAAAAGTAATTGGGTTCACTACAATGCCGCTAACGTTCATTGCTTTATTCTTGCCTGCTTTCGGATCTTCTTTAGGAGCGCTGTTTTTGTTAATTCTGTAGGTAACCAGTACACCAATTCCAATGATTATTAATGCGTAGACAATGTATTTTATTTTCATAATTTATTGTAGAAGTGGGTGATTTACCACACTTTATTAGTTGGAAAACAAATTTAGTTGATAGGAATGGGAAAGGTTGGGAAGTTAATTTATATTTAACAATTGTACGGTAAAATTAACAATATCAATATCTAGCTGATATAATTCCATATATTTTTCTTTTTTGTCATCTCTATAAAGACATTCCTTAGCGCGGCATGTTCCGGTTTTTGCATACCTGCGTCTTCCTTTAATAATTTTACGGCATATTCACGCGCGAGTTGGAGGATGTCACGGTCGCGGACAATATCTGCAATCTGGAGGTTAAGCACGCCACTTTGTTGGGTTCCCATCAGGTCGCCCGGGCCACGAAGTTTTAAATCTACTTCTGCGATTTCGAATCCATCATTGGTACGTACCATCGTTTCCATACGGGTTTTACTGTCGCTGCTGAGTTTTTGGCCAGTCATGAGGATGCAATAGCTTTGTTCGGCACCACGGCCGACACGGCCGCGCAATTGGTGTAATTGTGACAGGCCGAAACGTTCGGCACTTTCAATAATCATTACGCTTGCGTTAGGGATATTTACTCCAACCTCTATAACAGTAGTGGCAACCATTATATTGGTTTTGCCTTGGGAGAAACGTTCCATTTCGGCATCTTTATCGGCAGGTTTCATTTTGCCATGTACAATTGAAATGGCGTATTGGGGTAGTGGGAAATCCCTGGAGATACTTTCATAGCCATCCATTAAATCTTTATAATCCATTTTTTCCGATTCCTGGATCAAAGGATAAACAATATAGATTTGGCGGCCTAATGCGATTTCGTCACGGATAAACTTCCATACTTTGAGGCGGTTCGAATCAAAACGGTGAACCGTTTGTATTGGTTTTCTTCCAGGAGGCAGTTCGTCAATTACGGAAATATCGAGATCGCCATATAGGCTCATGGCAAGTGTGCGTGGTATTGGTGTAGCGGTCATTACGAGTACATGTGGAGGGATGTCGTTTTTCTTCCACAGTTTGGAGCGCTGTTCTACACCAAAGCGATGCTGTTCATCGATTACTGCAAGGCCCAGATTTTTAAATTGTACTTTGTCTTCCAATAAGGCATGCGTACCGATGATGATGTGTAGCGAGCCGTTTTCGAGTTCTTCGTGTATGATTCTCCTATCCGCTATTTTTGTAGAACCTGTCAGTATTTTAATATTGATGTTTAGATCGGTTGCCAGTTCGGTCAGGCCTTTAAAATGCTGGTTGGCCAGGATTTCTGTTGGTGCCATAAGGCAGGCCTGGAAGCCATTATCCAGCGCTAAAAGCATGCTCATTAATGCAACTATAGTTTTTCCCGAGCCTACATCTCCTTGTAACAGGCGGTTCATTTGTGCTGCCTGTCCCATATCGTTCCTGATTTCCTTAAGCACTCTTTTTTGTGCATTGGTAAGGTCGAATGGCAAATGATTGGTAAAAAAATCATTGAAATATTTGCCTACTTTCGTGAAAGGATGGCCTTTTATTTTGTGTTTGCGGATCAGGTTTTTGGTAATCAGCTGGAGTTGTATAAAGAACAGCTCTTCAAACTTTAATCGAAACTGGGCTCTCGCCAGGGTTTCTGCGCTTTTAGGAAAGTGGATATTGAAGAGTGCCGCTTTTTTAGGAATAAGCTTAAGTTCGCTTATTAGATAATCGGGTAATGTTTCATTAAAGAGCGCCTGGGTTTCGGTAAACAGTTGCTGCATCATTTTATTGACGGCCCTGTTTGAAATCCCGCGATTGGTTAGCGTTTCTGTAGAAGGATACACGGGCTGCATCGCAGAGCGCAGGCTTTGTTCATGTTCCCTCAATAGTTCGATTTCGGGGTGTGCCATATTAAAAAGGCCATTAAACGAGGTACATTTTCCGAAAATCACCAATGGCACGTTTAACTGTAGGCTTTCGCGTACCCATTTGTGGCCTTGAAACCAAACGAGTTCCATTTGTCCGGTATCATCAACAAAAGAGGCTACGAGGCGTTTTCCCCTTTTTTGTTCTACTGTTTTGATATTGATTATTTTACCGATGATCTGTACTTCGGCAGCATTATTCTGGAGTTCGTTAATTTTGTAATAACGTGTCCTGTCGATATACCTGTTAGGATAAAAGTTCAGCAGATCCTGGTATTTGTAAATACCGAGTTCCTTACGCAACAGCTCACCGCGTTGTGGGCCTACGCCTTTAAGGTATTCGATAGGAGTCTGAAGCAGGTTGTTCATTATAGTAGCTCGAAATTTGAAAATGCAGGAATAACAAATAGGAGCGAAGATAGTTCTTAATTGGGAAATTTTAAAACGATATCTTTTGATTGTAGTTTATTCCCTCAGCCAGAACTGCATTACAGGAAATGCAGCTACTCCTTCTTTGGCAGCCCGTTCTTTTCCGTATGCCATGCCAAACCATTCTAGTAAAGGCAGGCCTATGTAAACTTCTTTGCCGAAGTTCTCTATAAGCCATTCCGAATCTTTTTTATAACCGTCGGGGTGGAATACCAATTCTGGAGGAATATTTAAGTGTATTGCGGCAGCATAAGACCAAAGGATGGCTGCCATTTCATCTCCCTGTGTAGGCCAGTTTTCCGGCATCGCTGAAGTACCGATAAGCGGTCTTTCTAATGCGGCGGTTACGGCTATATGTCCTGCTTCATGCAGTATGTCTCCTGGATAGAGCAGTTTGTCACAATCGATACAGATCGCATCGCTGATAAGGTCCAGTCCAGGAAGGAAGGTAGTATCAGGGAGCTGTGTAGGGATTACTTTAATCCCTATTTGTTCGAGGAAAGTTAGTATTGTCTGTAATTCGGGTAGGTTGGTTAGCTGATTCATGGTATAACTAATTTGGGAAAACAAATATAGTTTATTTTTTAAGGTCGAATAATCCGGTGGTTGAATCCTGTAGACTTAAAGATAGAAATACCACTTCCGTCAGGCTAGTAAGGATTGGGAAACCATATAGTGGAAATTCATTATATTTGGAAATAATTACTTTTAGAATGAAATATCTTTTATTGCTTCTGCCTTTGTTTTCTTTTGCGCAGCAAACCCAATCCGTCGATTTTAAATCCGTATCCGCAAAGTTAGCTATCGATGCTGTTGAAAAAACAGTGTCGGGAAGTGTTGTGTATGATTTTGAAGTATTGAAAGGGATTGATACCATTAAGATTGATGCGCAGCATATGACTTTTAAAGATGTGAAGGTTAACAATAAGGCCATCGCTTATTTAAATACCGCTAAGCAGTTACAGTTGATCCATCATTTTAAGAAAGGTAAAAATACACTTACTTTTGAATATGCCGCGAAGCCTAAACAAACCCTGTATTTTACAGGTTCTGAAGCGACCTCGAATTTACAGATCTGGACACAGGGCCAGGGTAAATATACCAGCCATTGGTTTCCTTCATTCGATGATATGAATGAAAAGGTCGTATTCAATTTGTCGGTTGCTTATGACAAGTCGTATCAGGTTATTTCGAATGGGGTAGTCAACAGTAAAGTTGCAAATGGTGAAAAGCTATTGTGGAAGTATACCATGCAGCAT
>Ga0247810_10001976_pt1 | contig 11898 bp, 10 predicted proteins | sample UWRJL119311C1_FD_179918 | JGI IMG/M metagenome (GOLD analysis project Ga0247810, IMG submission 179918) | Plant litter microbial communities from Arlington Agricultural Research Station in Wisconsin, United States - UWRJ-L119-311C-1 | ecosystem: Environmental > Terrestrial > Plant litter >...
AAATCCCCCCCCGCCGCGCCCCCCCCCCCCCCCTATCCCACCTAATTGTGATTTCGACCGCTGGCCGTTGGAATTGTCAAAGAGTGCAGAACTTCAGTCACAAATCCCTCAGGAGTGCAGCATATTTTGTGTATTTGACCAGTTGAAACGAAACACTCAGACCCCAACCACACATCGTCCGCTCGCCCAGTCTGTGCGTCCCCACGATTCAGATCCATTGTTCAGTCGCAACGCCTATCATCTTGCCTTACCAGACCTTCTTTTGGACTTCTGCATTGTGTTTTTTATTAAAGCAAAAATTAATATCTACCAAGATACCATCTTGCCAGGCTCATCCTTCAGGCTCGTTGACAGGCTTTAAGCGAGGCACCGGTGCACTTAACAGACGGACTCACCCATCCCTCACATCCATCAACTCCTCCAGCCGCATCCTCAGCTGGTCAACACCAACAAAATAATTCAACCTCACCCCGGGCTGGATTTTGGGTTGTCAATCACTCCCTTTCCTTAGCATTTAGGATTTTTGGATCTATTCCGCCGGTCGGAAATCTTCCTCATCGATATCACGAGATCGGTTTAATAACTCCTCTTGGATTGTATTTGGTCACTTGCCTGAATTAATTCCTTCGCTTATTCCCATTGTCCTGATTGTTGTCCGAGCTTCGACATTTTCGAGGCCTCACTCGTCATCTCCGTCAGCTACTAGCTATTGTAGTGCTACATCCTCCTTCCACAATACAGTACCGACAATACCAACATCGTCACCACATCAAACCCTTGTCTTGTTCGAGTATACTTATCCCCTTGGTTCCCTTCTTTAACCAACTTCGATCCAACACCATCATCAACATACATTCGTTGACATTACACAATCATGTCTATATCACGGTCTTTGAATGAAGCTGCCCTCGAGCACTTTATCTATTCGCCTGTCGACAACCGCATGATTAGTTATCTTGCAAAGAAATCTCAGGAAGTAATTCAGTGCGAACCTGTATCGCCTAAGTCTAATCGTTTACCACCATCACCACCCCAGACGCCTCCCCATGAGGATGACCAACCAGATCTACCATCTTTGGAACGATTCATTAGTTCCCTGGTCCGAAAGTCTAATGTTCAAGTACCAACTCTTATGTCCTCGTTGGTTTACCTTGACCGACTAAAGTCTCGCCTACCTCCGGTTGCAAAGGGTTTGAGATGCACTGTCCACCGCATCTTCCTCGCAGCCTTAATCTTAGCTGCCAAGTACCTCAACGACTCCTCCCCCAAGAACAAACACTGGGCGGATTATTCTAATGTCCGTGGCTTTGAACCCTTTGGCTTCTCACGTACCGAAGTCAACTTAATGGAAAAGCAACTGTTGTTCCTCCTCGATTGGGACCTCGCCATCACTGAGGATGATCTCTATGACAATCTTGATCCTTTCTTAGCACCCATCCGCACCGAGATTGTCGCTCAGCAGCAGCACCTCCGTCTCAAGGAGAGCCGAAGACAGGCATTGTTGGAGCAGCAACGACTCGAGGAAGAGGCTGCTAGACTTGAATCTCAGAAAGCCAGCCAATACTATGGCTACCCTGCGGATTACGTTCATGCCATGGAGACACAATACTCGAGCTCACCACCCTCTGCGGATGATGTGCCCCGTCTCTCACGCAGCGGTACTGCAGACTCCGCATCCATCTCCTCAGCATCCTCATATGTGTCATCCATCTCCCGGAGCGGCACTCCAGCATCTTCCGTCAGCAGCTACGGTGAGGAGCTTGAGGACTCTTACGGTGCTCGTCACTACAGCACGAGCCCTTGTGCGGGCAAACGCTCAGGGAGGGACGTGGTGCATGTGCGCATTCCCGACTACTACACGAAGCCCGGCATGCTCCCTTACGAGGTTGAGCGCGAGGCATTGGAGCGCGATGCGATGGAAATGAAGCCTAAGAAGAAGGGCGGCAACATCTTCTCACGACTATTCATTAATGGCTCACAGAAGCAACAGGTGGCTTAAAGTCACGACAGCACGAATTTCCTTTGTTTTATCAACCGGCATACATTGAGCGTTTTAGCGAGGGCATAATGTTACGTGTCATAGAAGGGGGGTTGGAAATGAATGGATGACGAAAGCTAAATTGATACTTTTAGGGGGGGTGGCATGAGAGATCTTTACTGTTGGAGTTAGTAGCATAAAACCGGAGTTTACAGGGAGTCTAATGGCGTTGCATGATATTTTGGATTGGTAGAGATGGCCTTGCGTGGCCTGGGGAGCATGGGAGTATTAGGAGTATTGATAGTTTACTTTACATTACACACAAGAGGATTCTCTTCACAATCACAATACCTAAACATTATTCTCAACCTCTTTCGTAAATCGTCTCTTCCTTCCTTGAATGTCTTGTTGCTAAGTGCGGTGGGTGGCCTGGCCTATACCTGTAAGAGATGATCATGTAAACTTTCATGTTGTGGATTTTTTTCTTCACAATAGTACATGACAATACGAGGGAGAGACCCTCCTCAATAGGGGGCTTTCGCTAGAGACAAGCGACAATGTCACATGATATGCTGGACTTTGTTCTCGCTGGTCCTTTCCCCTATATCCGAAATGAGATATTCGAACCTATACTTCTTACTAAACCTAAGTACGTTGCTGTTAATTTACTGCGTGTACATATTTTACATCACCATTTCTGTCTGGGAGGGTAAATTTCACATCACGCATGTAAACTCACGTGATGTATTTCATCCAGGGCAGCATGCCACGAGTTCTCTACGTTATATACAAAGTATTGATCGAAAGAAAAAAAGAAGTCCAAAAGGCATCAAAAGCCCAGTATCAAAACTCGATCAAATCTCAAATCCTACCACTTCCCTTAAAAACACACGCGCGTTGTGAAACACCGCCTTGAGTAATACGTACCTACTAACATTACGCCCACCACCTCTTTCCAAAAAACATCTTGGCCGCCCGTCCACTTTCGCTCCACCATGCTCAGCTTGTTTTGATGGATTCCGCCTTGGAATACGAGTTTACCGAGTCTCCGAAGACCTGCGTACACGGTTGGTCTCACACCACCAGCTCTTCGGGGCTCTCTCTCTTTCTCTCTCTCTCTCTTTTCCTCTTTGGATACGACGGTGTGGGGATGCGTGGTGCTGGTTGCACAGCCCAGAGCCTCTCAGCCAGCCGCGTGGCCGAGGATGTACAGATAGATAGATGGACGGACGGACGAACGAGCGAACGAGCTAACAGATATCTATCGTCTGCTTGCTTGACCTAGGGAAGAAACAAAAGGGGGCATGGTAGAGTTGGGACGTGTGGTGGTGTGGAGAAATAACGAAGAAGCAACCTTCTCCCGGCGGCATGGAGAAGGGAGGATTGGCGGTAGGTCAAAGCTACGTTAAAGCTGACTCAGGTATAGGATTGATTGATTACAAAAACTTGGTTGATTGAAGAATTGCTCAAAAAGATGATGAAATAGAGCATTATTGCCTGCTGGGATGAGATATGGTGAACATGCGAGCCTCAGCTAATGAGATTGATTAAATTGCTCAATATGGGTATTAGAGCCCAGACCCCGCCAATGGTATCACTATCGCTATTCTCATCTAATAATTCCCATACAAGGGCTGCCTAGCATAACGCCTTCCATGCTTTTGGGTCTTGCAAGTTCAGAAAATTTGAGGGCAAAGGGTCTCTCTCTGTCTCTACTTCTTTCTGCCCCTGCCTCTCCCCTTTGCAGCAGGGCTAGCACTAACCCCCAAACTCCCTCCCTCTAGTTCTCCCTCCTCCAGATCCATAGCTTTCAACTTATCCCTCGCCTCCATATTCAAATATAAGTCCCGAATCTGCTCTTCTAGATCCTTGATCTCATATTTCTGTTTCTCCACCGCCGACGACAGCTCACCGACTTGTTTCTGAAGCCGTGTATTGTTCTCCATCAGACCCTCGCTTAGTTTCTTTTCTTCTTGGAAAGCTTTCGTCATGCTCTTTGCGAGTACCGTGGATTTCTCGGCCTTCGTCTTTTCGCGCGCGAGATCCTTAGAAAGAGCTTGATTCTCTTGACGGAGCTCGTTGGCTGCATGTGTAAGTTCTTCGAGAGCTAATGAAGATGTATTTGCGAGAGCCAGAGCACGATTTTCCGCTTTGACAGCAGCTTCAGCTTTTTGATTTGCCTGAGCAACTTGCTCTTCGAAATAGGCACGCTGTTGGTCTAGAATGGGTTGCAACATATGTCCGAGGCGCATTTCGATGTCACCTTCGGTAGCGACTTGAAGATTTTCGACATGTGTGCTTCCCATATGTTTCTCGTCATCGCTGTTCGAACGTCCTTGGGTTGAGAATGTATTCTCTCGAGATTCCTCCACGGGCGTGGCTCTTGGTGGATCCATGATTTTGCTGTCGTCTTTACGTCTGATGGATCTATGGGCCCAATCGTCATCCTACGTAATAAAGTAAGTATTCGCCCGAAATGGGTAGACAGTCCTGCGAAGAAACTCACGGCATAGTCCCAAATATGTTGAGTCTCAATCTCCAGCGCAAGATTATGCGCTGTTTCCTTCCAATGGTCTTTTTGGTGTCCTCCTTTATATCGTCCACATCCAACATTTCCACACAGTAAACAAATCCATAGGTCCTCCGTGCTATCACAGGTACTACATAATGGAGCTTCACCACTGCCGAAAGGGGGATTCTCTGGATCATAATTGAAGGAGGTGCTTGCAAGAGCAGGGTTGGTTCGTCGACACACGGGACAGCCGGTCCCTCGCCACCTCTTTATACAGTCGCCGTGGAATACATGCTGACAGAGAATGGTGACAAGACCAGTAGAATCATCCATACGATCGAGACAAACTGGACAGGTAGGAAGTTCAGTGGTGTTGACAGTTGAAGGAGCAGAGGGTTTTATAGATGTAAAAGCTGTGTTTGAGGGAGAAAAGGGATCGTAGGAGAGCTCTGGGAAGGAAACATTAAGTTGCGCATTTGTCTCGGTCTGAAAAATTATGGATTTGATAAAGGTCACGTAGCATGCCTCTGGCTATAGACACATATTAGCGTTGATGATTTTACTATGTAGCTTATTGGAAAAACAATGGATTCGCAAACTCACCTCTATGCTGTTGAATAGCTTCCCGTCCCACTGGACCTTCCACTTCCTCGCAAACTCACTGTCCTTGAATTTCATAAGCACCAGATACGTATTATTCTGCCCTGTCATAACCATTCTAAAATGGCTCACCATCTCCCTCGTCTTCTCTCCCACAAACCCCAGAAAATCACTCGGCGAGAAATACGCCGGCACCGCAGGAACGCAGAGAATTGTGCATTCTTCTCCCTGGTGCTGATATTCCAACCCGGTGCTCACGGCAGCTTTTCCAGCGACGCGGCTCTTCTCCAGCGAGTTCTCGGTGTGGTAGACCTCAATGCCCCCTCCCAGCCCCGGTGTTGCGTCGCCATCCCTATACAGGTGGACTATGCCCCATGCATCCCCCGTATCTCGTTCTCGCAGAGGTTCGAATTTTGCGCGGGTGACCCTGCCGACGCTGGCAGCAGCTTTCAGAGAGGTGGTAATTTCTTGCTGCTTTGCTCCCGCGCTGCTCTCCCCTCTCCTCCGGGGTTCCGATGCACCCTGCAGTCTCTGGTCCGAAGCCATAACAGTCTGTGTAGTGTGTATACGAAAGCTCAGTATCCCAAGGCAGATCCTAAAGGTACTCGCGTATGAAGAATGAAGAATGGACGGCCTTTGAGACAAATGCCGCCTTCCACGGTGGGGTGATTATAGTCCTACTCCTGTCCCTACAGCAATCTTCTTCGATTCAAGTTCCATTTCCAGTTATTCCTCGCGACTTTCAATAATCACAAAACGAATTATTCTCTCTTGGAAAATCGTGGATTATACTTAGTTTATATCAGCGTTGTGTCGGAAAGACCTGGCAAGGCTGCCAGAATTTAGCTCATTGGACGTCTTAATGGAGCTTCTAGAAGGTTCTTGGTGAGACCTACAATGATTCAAGTAAAGTTACAGTTGGAGCAATCATTAGAACTGATCTTCTAGTTGTGCTTAGTACTAGAAAGTAAGAGGAAGGCTGTAGGGGTATGGATGATGATTGTGGGGTGTAGCCTCGTCTGACAAAGAGCTTGGCTGGTGAGTATGCGTGGCACATTTCCTGAACTATGAGCACATTGGGGGGATATTAAAGGACGGCAAAATGGGAAACTGATCTAAGGCCGCTTCGACAAGCCATTTCGGTGGTATTCGAATCATATGGCTAGCATATTTTGTCACATTGCACACAAAAACAGAAAAGCGAAGAAGATTTGTCCATATGTATTCCATTGGACTAACTAAGTATACTACTCATGAGTAGTTGAAATTATTACACATGCCGGTGTATTAATTCCAAGCTATGTACAGCTTGCCAGCAGCAAACGCTGATTATAGTTCTGCCTATTAACGCCATCGCAAAATGTGAATGAAAGACTCATTTCACATCGATATTTACTGTCCACCACGGAGACGAAGAACCAAATGGAGAGTACTCTCCTTTTGGATGTTGTAGTCACTCAAGGTTCGTCCATCTTCCAATTGCTTACCAGCAAAGATCAATCTCTGCTGGTCAGGTGGGATACCCTCCTTATCCTGGATCTTGGACTTCACGTTGTCAATTGTGTCCGAAGACTCGACCTCCAAAGTGATAGTCTTTCCAGTCAAAGTCTTGACAAAAATTTGCATACCACCACGCAGACGAAGTACCAAGTGAAGAGTGCTTTCTTTCTGGATGTTGTAGTCGGATAGGGTTCGGCCATCCTCAAGTTGCTTGCCGGCGAAAATTAATCGCTGCTGATCAGGTGGGATACCCTCCTTATCTTGAATCTTCGACTTTACATTGTCAATCGTGTCCGAGGACTCGACTTCTAACGTAATGGTTTTGCCGGTAAGAGTCTTGACGAAGATCTGCATACCTCCGCGGAGACGAAGGACGAGATGGAGGGTGGACTCCTTTTGAATGTTGTAGTCGGAGAGAGTACGACCATCCTCGAGTTGCTTACCAGCGAAGATTAGACGTTGCTGGTCAGGTGGAATACCCTCTTTGTCTTGAATCTTCGACTTGACATTGTCAATGGTGTCGGAGGATTCAACCTCGAGAGTGATGGTCTTGCCGGTCAAAGTCTTGACGAAGATTTGCATACCACCACGAAGGCGGAGCACGAGATGGAGGGTAGACTCCTTCTGGATGTTGTAATCTGAAAGGGTGCGGCCATCCTCTAGCTGCTTGCCGGCGAAAATGAGACGTTGCTGGTCGGGTGGGATTCCCTCCTTGTCCTGGATCTTCGACTTAACATTGTCGATGGTATCGCTGGACTCAACCTCGAGGGTGATAGTTTTGCCGGTGACTGTGCGCATTAGTTAGCAGATGTTTACGTGGTTTCTAGGGAACGGTGGCGAGAAAGCCACTTGGGAAATGGGGCGAGAACGTACGAGTCTTGACGAAGATCTGCATGTTGGCGGTGTTGTCGGGCTTTGTGTATTGGAAAGTAGTTGTATAGTTAAAGTGCTTTGATTTTGGGAGTAAGTTCGTTTGACAGAGCTGGAGAGAGAGGTTGGATGATGTTGTAAGAGAAGAGGAGTCGATGGTAGAGAGGGAGGCGTGGCTTATAAAGGGAGTGGACCCACACTAGCGTGCCTGCCTGGACAGGGCCAGGCTTATTCACCGCGATAAGGCGAAGGCGTCCAGCGTCAAAGAAGAGGCTGGAATATTCAAGAAAGAATGCGATCCTGTACAGTACATATTTTACCGGAGGCAAGAAGCATCCCAGAATGTTTTACAATTTGAAGTCACGGAAATCCCTAGATTATTCACGCCCCTCTGTATGAATTACAGACAGATAGATGTTCAGTCGCTCGTTGTTGGTTCCAAGGGAAATCAACCCAGAGCGGACCGGTGAGCCCCCACCCAATTTACCCCGCCTCAACTACTATCGATTGCGACACCACAGTCCTCATCGTCCCCAGTAACATCTCCTCTGGCGACAACCTACTATCCGTTGTTTCGTTGTATTACATTATCTAACAGTGGAATCGGCACGCACGGAGGAGATGCATCAGTACGAGCCTGCACGGCGTATTTTGGTGGAAACGGTTGAAGTCGCAGACATCGGCGGCGGCATGACAGCCATCAGATAAGCAGCTGATGCGTCATCCGCCAAATCACGGCTTCCCCGTAATTGGAGAGGACGAGGAGCATCTTTATCCGATCCGGCATAGCCCGAGTATCATCACGTGACGCCATCAAGGTCTGCTCGACAAACTTCCCTCAACGATTCACGCTCTGCTTGTTATTGGCGATGGAACTGTTGCTGCGCTTCAAGGCATTGGCGGTAGTATGGTCATATCCACACATATTCTCTCGAGACCGAGTCATGCCCCTTGCGAAGTTCTCGATCCAACGCTCAATATTGTTTCAATTCGCCACTTTGTACTTCAAGGTACGACTGCGCCGGAGCACTCACAAATTTCAATAGCAAGTTGGAAAAAAAAAGAAAAAAAGAAGGTAAACCAGGAAATCAAGTAAAGTACGGTAGTAGTCACAGCAAACGCTTTCTACCAATTTCAATTTGAGCGTCACGGTTTCAATGCGTCGGTTTGAATGCATTCCAACTTTTTGACATTATATCTATATGCCTGGGGCGGGTATACTTCGTATACATCAAACAATATATCTTCATCACTCCTACTTTAAATATGCAACGCTGGCCTCCAGCCGAAAGCAGGGCGGGTGTTTCCAGGACCCGCCACTTGTGCCCCAAAAATGCTCCCATCAAATAATAATTTCGTAACGTTAAAACATATCCCATAAAACGTAAAAAGTCCATGATCTCATTGATCATACAAAACGGCTCCTGTCAATTCAATTCTTCGTAACGGGGTCGTAAAAGACTGGGACTCATCGCTATGCCGTACGCGAAAGGAGAAAGAAAGTTTCCAGAAAATATCGTAAAAATGGCTGTCCCCTCGCTATGATAACGGCAACAAAAAAGAGTTTGGGCTCGAACAAAGGAAAAAATCGGTCACTGGTTTAATTAGGCCACTGGTGACCTCTCCCAGGCAGCATCGCTGGCTTTGGTGTGCAGTCGAGTATTTGCAAAGTGGGTATATTGAAGGCAAGGGGGTTCTAGTTGGCGCGGATGACAAGCTTCGAGAGGAATTTATTGGACAAACAATCAAAGTCACTTCGGTCGAATTTGGCATCGGGACGAGTCTTAAGGTAGGATTCTATTCATGGTCAGTAAGGATGGACGAGGATCTAAGTGATATGGCTGCTTACCGTGCTTTGTGACGTGTTCCCGCATTTCGGTCATTGCCTCACAAACGGCAACATTGTTGTTGAGAAGTTGGCCGTGTCGTCGCGTCTCCCACTCGGTGAAGGCAGGGAGCTTTTGCGAGATGGCGTGGAAAAGCCCAACAATAACACCAACTGGGGTGGTTTCCATATCATTGCAAAACTTGTTAACAGCAGCAGTATCGGGAACACGATAATGACAGTCAAATTGCATTTCTTCCCAGACCGCAAGAAGAATTGAAGCAATCATGAAGATGGTAGGCCAGTTCTTTAGTCGATCACCGCTATACACACTAGAATATAGAGATGACAGCTCTTCGAGGATCTCCTTTTGTAGCTCACGCCACATGTCGGCAAGAGCGCACTTGATCTGGAAATTTATCATTACTGGGGCGATGACTTTGCCGGCAAATTTTGACTCGTCATCGTCGATAAGGCCTTCCATTGGGTGCTCATCACCCCGTTGCTCAACCATCGTGATATGTAATGTCAGGTTATATGCGAGAACAAGCTTGAGTGCCTTACGGATGACAGGGACTTTCTCCTTGAGATAATATCGGTGTGCAGTCTTGAGGATCTCGGTAATGAAAGGCGTACCATCGAAGTAGTCATCAATGAACTCCTCAAAGGGCCCGTCAAGGTGCTTGTCGAGGTATTCAGACAAAGCCTCAGTCGAAACACCTTCGGAGCCAGCAGACATCCTCTCAGTGCGGTAGTCAAATTCAAGCGGTTCTTGCGTTTGTTCAACCCAGTCGATAGAGAAGCAGCTATCATCAGACACATACACCTCGCGTGCCATGATGGGAAGGGCGAAACCGTAACCATGAGTGATCCACAGGAGCTCTTCCTTTTGAGCGAAGCCCTTGATGTTGTAGACAGAAACACCGAGGCCGATGTGACGTTCGTAATCCGCTTTCCAGTCCTTCATGAAGTATCCAATGTCCTTAATGTCAATGCGGGTGCACGGTACTTGCCATAAGCGAGCATGAGAAGGTTGGCATCCAGCACAAGGCTCTCCCTTATCACAAGTCTTCTTGAGGAATTTGCATCGCAGGCAGGCCCGCAGCTTTCTGATCTCGCTAGCTTGCTTGCGTTGTTCAGGTAATAATGGTCCACGCCGGCGACCAACTCGCTTCTCGGTACCTTCCTTCTTTCCATTGGAGGTTCGGCGAATGACAGACTTGGTGGCTTTAGCGGTAGGACTCTTTTTGGGACCGGAATTTCTTCTAGCAGGTGGTGATGTTCCAGCTGGACTTGTTCTACTTGAGGGAGACATCTTGATAGGAACAGGAGCTACGGCGGCGGTGGGACTAACGACCTCTTGGGCGTGGTGATGTGATTCTCCGTGGTAACAGTTTCGGTGCGCAGTTAGATCCAGGTAGGTGTCAGAGCCAGGTGAATAGGGAGAATATGGGTTGGACATCTCCTCAAAGCTGCCGAAGGATTCGATGGTGTGGCCCGTCCCATCAGATTGGGAAGAGTCCGAATGAGTTCGAAGATGTAGCGTTTGCCCAGGGTTGAAAATGGCTTGTTGAGCACTCTGTGCATGTTGATGTTGGTGGTAAGATTCCATGTTTTGGTAGCTATCTACAGTGGCCCATCCATTGTCACTACTCGAACTGGGAAGTGATAGAACTTCAAGATACGTGCCCGTAGGAGAGTGGCTTCCTAGGCTTTGGCGTCCCACATTCGGTAAGCCGTCGTTTGCACCCGCAATCATCATAGCGTTCTCAATTTCTTGCCAGTTGGCCCACATAGCCGCCTGAGCTTCTATACTTGGAACAAGTCCATTGAACGGAGCCTCCATCTGAAGTCCAGTGTCATATCCAGCCTGGGTCGTAGGCATTTGATAATCTATCGGGGATGTTTGGAAATTCCCGCCAAAATGATTAAACTGCGCCCCCATAATCGAATTATCCTGAATGTACTGGGGAAGCTGCTGAGGCTGCTGTTGCATCGGCCAGTCTGCGAGGAGCGTAGGGGAGTTGTTGTGGCCAGCTTGAGGGAAATGTTGATTCGAATTGTGCGTAGGAGAAGGTTCACGCCTCTCATTTGCGTTTCCGGAAGACATATCCAGTGGCATGGGCCAATTCGAACGAGAAGACATGTTGGAAAATGGGTAGCGGGGGTCTCGCGGGTCGAAGGACAAGTCGAGCAGACCCTCTGATGAGAAATCGAGATTCGACGACATTTTCGTAATGGCTCCGGGTTGGGAAATATCAATAGTATTGTAGGAAAGGGCTTCGGACACCGCTACTTGGGTGTTGCGAAGTAGTCGGTGAGAGGTCAGGAGAGACGTCCTCACTCGACGTTACAGGACGTGGGCACCACGATGTCAAAACCAGAACGACAAAACGGCGGTGAGCTTTCTGTCTGCACGCGACAGGGATGCTGGACAGCACGGGCAGGATCCAGCGGAGACAAGCGAATCGTGGTGAGGCCAAGCGAGGACTATTGGCTGCAAATGAGCCGATCTGGCAGGGGATCGGGCATCAGGTGATCTCGGGACCAATTAGGGGCGGCAATGGCACGGAAAAGGTGGAGCTGAGTGGATATCGGGTGGAGCATGCGCAG
>Ga0247810_10001977_pt1 | contig 11897 bp, 12 predicted proteins | sample UWRJL119311C1_FD_179918 | JGI IMG/M metagenome (GOLD analysis project Ga0247810, IMG submission 179918) | Plant litter microbial communities from Arlington Agricultural Research Station in Wisconsin, United States - UWRJ-L119-311C-1 | ecosystem: Environmental > Terrestrial > Plant litter >...
CTCCCCAGCCAACTCCGCCGCCGTTGTGTATGGAAACCCATGTTGCTCCCCGGAAAGAATCCCCGATCACGTTCTGGATCGCCATATCGGCAGTGTATCTTGAACCGTCGTAGATATTTGATGTCTCGCGGTAAGGAGAATCCGTTCCCGAAACATCGTGATGATCGCGTCCTAATACTACCGGACCGATCTCACCATTGGCGATTGCTTTATTAAAGGCTGCAGCAATTTTCATACGACCTTCGGCGTCTGCATAAAGGATGCGTGCCTGGGATCCAACTACGAGCTTGTTTTCCTGCGCACCCTTGATCCATTGGATATTGTCGGCCATTTGCTGCTGGATTTCTTCCGGGCTTGTTTTTTTCATTTCCTCGAGCACCTCGCAGGCGATCGCGTCTGTTTTAGCCAGATCTTCGGGCTTGCCACTTGCGCAGACCCATCGGAAAGGCCCGAATCCGTAGTCAAAGCACATCGGACCCATAATATCCTGAACATACGACGGATATTTGAAGTCAATTCCGTTCGGTGCCATTATAGCAGCTCCTGCGCGGGATGCTTCCAGCAGGAAAGCGTTTCCATAATCGAAGAAATAAGTTCCTCGTTCCGTATGGCGATTGACAGCATCAGCGTGACGGACCAGCGTTTCCTGAACTTTTTGTTTAAAGAGATCAGGATCTTCTGCCATCATGATATTAGCGGTGCCAAAATCGATGTCGACAGGATAATAGCCGCCTGCCCACGGATTATGAAGCGATGTCTGGTCCGAGCCCAGGTCAACATAGATATCGTCTTTAAGGAATTGCTCCCAGACATCCACGATATTTCCCTGGAAAGCGATCGAAACAACTTCCTTGTTCTTTTTTGCCTCTGTAACGCGTTTGCTGAGCGCCGGGAGATCAGTGATTACTTCGTCTACCCAACCTTGCGAATGGCGCGTCTGAACAGCCTTAGGATTCACTTCAGCGGTTACGGAAATACATCCAGCGATGTTCCCTGCTTTCGGCTGAGCTCCTGACATTCCTCCCAAACCGGCGGTGAGGAACAGTTTTCCTTCCAGACCTTCTCCGTGCTTCGAGATCTTTCTTCCGGCATTCAGTACGGTAATGGTGGTTCCATGCACAATTCCCTGCGGACCTATGTACATAAAAGAACCGGCTGTCATCTGCCCGTACTGGGTTACACCCAGCGCGTTGAATTTCTCCCAGTCGTCCGGTTTGGAATAATTCGGGATCATCATTCCATTCGTTACAACCACGCGCGGAGCATCTTTGTGCGAAGGAAATAATCCCATCGGATGCCCGGAATACATTGCAAGCGTTTGATCGTCGGTCATTTCCGACAGGTATTTCATACAAAGGCGGTACTGGATCCAATTCTGGAAAACAGCTCCGTTCCCTCCGTAAGTAATCAGCTCGTGCGGATGTTGTGCTACCGCGTGATCCAGGTTGTTGTGGATCATGAGCATGATTGCTTTTGCCTGCTCGGATTTTCCCGGATAATCGGAGATCGGCCGGGCGAAGATTTTATAATCCGGTCTGAACCGGTGCATGTAAATTCTTCCGAGTGTTTCCAGCTCTTCCAGGAAATCTGCTGCCAGCTCTGCATGCTGTTCTTTCGGAAAATAGCGCAGGGCATTTCTCAGCGCAAGCTTCTTTTCTTCCGGACTGAGTATCGCTTTCCGTTTCGGCGCGTGATTGACCCCGGGATCGCTGTTTTTTTTCGGTGGAAGAATTGAAGGAATACCCTGTGTAATATCGGCATGAAAAGTTGTCAGACTCATGAATGTTTTTTTTCAAAATTAATAGGAAATCAGGTTTTTCAACCATTCCGGCTCTAAAAAAGGAACAGAAGATCACCGGATACTACTGCAAACGGAAGCAAACTTCCTCCGAACAAAAAAGTCCCGCCTCCCGGTAGGTATCGGGATGACGGGACTTTCAGTAAATTATCCGGCATTTATCTCTCGAGGTTGATATCTCCGTTAAAGCGATACTGTCCGTCGTTCAGCCTGTCTTTTGTCTGGATGGTCCATTTATAATTACCGATAGGCATCTCTTTGCCCTGGTAAGTTCCATCCCAGGATTCTTCCATGTTATGCGATTCCCAGACGATCTCGCCCCACCTGTTGAAAATGAGCAATTCGAAATCATAAGGATCTACTCCTTCCATATACACTCTCCAGCTTTGGTTGAATTCGTCGCCATCCGGTGTAAAGGTATTCGGTGCATAGATCAGCACTTCCGGCATCACCGGAACAATCTTCAGCACGGTATCCACGCAACCGAGATCGGAAGTCGAAACAAGCATTACTTCATAGTAACCGGCCACTCCGTCAGGGAAAACAGTTACAACATGTTCACTTGTTGATGCCAGCGGAGCGCCTTCTTCAAAGAACCACTCATAAGTATCTGCTCCGAAAGAGTAATTGGTAAATAACACTTCCGTATTGAACATCATTACCGGATCGGGACTCCATTTGAAATCTGCCACCGGTTTTGGTTTCACGAGCAGGTTATTGTTGAAGGTCGTAGAATCAATGCATCCTTCAGGAGAAACGACCACGAGCGTTACATCGTAGGAACCGGCGTAAAGACTATCAGGAATGATCTCGTTCACATTTATGAATTCCTGTCCGTCACTTACTCTCCAGTAAGTACTTGCAGATGTTGATTCCAATGTCGCATTCGAAACCGTAAAAGAGGCCGGCTCACACAAGATCTGCGGTGCCGAAATTGCCGGTACCGGTAAAGGATGAGTGATCAGCTGTGTAGTTATAACGAATGGCGAGGATTCACAGGCATCTTCCACTGTTACGGTATAAGTTGTTGTTTCAAGCGGAGACGGCATTATGGATGAGTTCTCGGCTGTTTCCGTGAAACCGGTCGACCAGGTGTAGGTATAAGGCCATCCTATTCCTCCATCTCCTGCAACACTTATAATTCCGGGATATCCGGGACAAACATACTGATCGGGCGAGATAATGGCACTGATCGGTTCCCGCACGGTTACCAGGATAGAATCCGGTGCAGAATTACAACCGAGCTGACTCGTTGCAAATACCGGGTAATACGTTTCTGCAACAGGGGTCACATCCTGATTTCCGAGCAAGGAAGGAGTATGGTCCCAGTTAAACGAATAACTGGTTCCACCAATTGCAGTTGCAATAAGTGAAGCTGTGCCGTTCTGGCAAATGAGCGTATCGTTTGAAAGTGTCAGCACAACAGGTGGCGGATTAACCAGTGTAACAGTAGTACATTTCTGACAGCCCGATCCATTTTTAGCACAAACCGTGTACGTTCCCGCGGCAAAACCACCCATTACAGGTGATGACTGCCAGGTTGTGCCTCCGTTAAAGCTGAACTGTGTAGCATTGGCGCTTGCAATGGAGATCTGTCCGTCGGAATACCCAACACAGCTGGGATTGGTCGGAACTGCTACGATGGCAAGCTCAGAAACGGTAACGACTACGGTATCTCTTACAAATCCGCAAGCCGTATTGCTTTCGCGCAGAACGAATTTATAAACACCCGGCGCACTTACGTTTATCGTCGGATTCATTACACTGTAATTCGGAGTAACGGTCGCAACGGAAGGAGGAGTTGTCTGTGGAACGATAACCGCCCAGTTGGCTGTGTTGGTTGACGAGCTTGGCGTGCCCTGAAGCTGGAACGGCGAACCGAAACAAACTGTCTGATCAGGACCTGCATTGGGAGCCGGCACCGGTACCACTGTAATTGTAAAAACAGCCGTATCGATTAAAGGTGTTGCTCCGCCCTGCGTAACTTTAACAGAATAAGTAGTCGTAACCGTTGGTGTAACGATTACACCTGATCCTCCCGTTGGATTGGAAACGCCATTGGTTACCAGCCACTGGAATGTCGGGCTTGTGTAGCCCGGAGTAGCAATGTTAACGACGGCAGCGCTTCCGAAACAAATTGTCTGATCGGGAGATGAAACTCCACATACGACATCCGCTGTTCCGAAAAAGTTGAGATTGACATTCTGATTGGTTCCGCTGTAATTGGAAAGGCAAAGGATAAATGTTTGTCCTGCAGTCACTGTTAAAGGCGCCTCGTAGCTGCTTGAGGAACCTCCAGGAGGCAGACTTCCCGAAGGGGCCATCCCCGTATTTCCGTTGCATGTTCCGTTCCAGTTACATCTTACCGGGGGAAGTGAATTGCCGTTGATTCCGGCGCAAGGAGTATTTGCAGGCTGATTGGTCACGTTCCACATGATCCAGTCAAAGCAACCGATTCCCGTAGTACCGATCATTGACCAGGCAAGCGTACCATTTGATACGACGTTGATGGTAACGAAGGTCGATACTGTTTCTCCCGAGAGCAAACAACCCGAGTTTCCACTGCCGGGGTTACTGGAAGGATTAGAAACGGTTCCCGTACCAAAATCGACTGTATTGTAAGACGGATTGCTTCCTGTGATCGGAAACGAAGGTGTTGAGCACCCGGGCACCGCAAGACTGCAATTCACCGGCAGCTGCTGCGCCTGCGCTGTAATTCCTGAGATCAGTGCTAAAAAAAGTAGTATTCTTTTCATATAGTCCGGGTTAGTCGCAGTTAGTAAAAGGGAAAGGATTCACCTGATCTGTACCGTGAAGCCCGACCTGGAAACAGGAAGCGCTGGAAACGTTTGTTCCGAGCCATCCCTGGAACTCTTCAACGGTAAATGAAGTCAGCTCTTTTGTAAGTAGAAATGCCCGTTTAGAGGTCCAGTCGAGACGCACTACCTGAACGTAAGGATTTGCACGCAACTCATCCTCGAGGCTTCTGAAAATTGTTTCATCCTCGATGTTCAGCATACATTGCGCAAAGAATTTAGGGGGTTCTGTGGTCGATTGTGAAAAACCGGAAAATGAAAGTCCGATAAAGCAAATGAGAATAGTTAGTTTTTTCATACAATCGGGTATTAATACAGATTAAACGTGTTTTAGCACACATGGTTGTCTGAGTTACCCGAAAGTTACGGAATTGTCACCTTATATTGCAACAAAAAAAAGGAGGACTTGTTGCCCTCCTCTTTTATCCGGTGTGAACGGAATATTATAAAAACTTAAACGATTTACCCGGATAATGAGCTGTTTCACCAAGCTCTTCTTCTATGCGCAAAAGCTGGTTATACTTAGCCATACGGTCACTTCTGGACGCGGATCCTGTTTTGATCTGGCCACAGTTCAGGGCAACTGCCAGATCTGCAATTGTGTTATCTTCTGTTTCACCACTTCGATGACTCATTACTGAAGTATAAGCGTTTCTCGTTGCTAATTGAACAGATTCTATTGTTTCCGTTAGAGATCCAATCTGATTTACTTTCACCAGGATGGAGTTTGCGATCCCCTGATCAATTCCCTGCTGTAAACGTTTCGTATTTGTAACGAATAAATCGTCGCCAACAAGCTGAACTTTTGATCCAAGCTTATCTGTTGCCATTTTCCAGCCGTTCCAATCGTCTTCAGCAAGGCCGTCTTCGATAGAAATAATCGGGTATTTAGCACACCAGTCTGCCCAGTAGTCAACCATTTCGGAAGAAGTTCTCGATTCACCAGTAGATTCGAATAAGTACAGGCCTTTTTCAGCGTTGTAAAATTCGGATGATGCGGCGTCCAGTGCAATGTGCATATCATGTCCGGGCTTGAAGCCTGCTTTTTCAACAGCTTCGATCACTACCTGGATCGCTTCTTCATTGGATCCGAGATTCGGTGCAAAACCGCCTTCGTCTCCAACATTGGTCGACATTCCTTTGGATTTCAGAACAGATTTCAGGTGGTGGAAAACTTCCGTTCCCCAGCGCAAACCTTCCGAGAAAGAAGATGCACCAAAAGGCATTACCATGAATTCCTGGATATCGATCTTATTGTCGGCATGCGATCCTCCGTTCAGGATGTTCATCATAGGAACCGGCATTGTAACCGCTCCCACTCCACCGATGTAACGGAAAAGACTCAGGCCGGCTTCCTGTGCCGCAGCTTTGGCAACGGCCAGTGAAGTTCCAAGAATAGCATTTGCCCCGAGGCCCGATTTATTTTCTGTTCCGTCGAGCTTGATAAGCAGCGTATCGATCGCTTTCTGATCGAGTACATCCATTCCCATGAGCTCTTCGGCGATCACCGTATTGACATTTTCAACGGCTTTCAGCACTCCTTTTCCAAGATACATGGATTTGTCACCATCGCGTAATTCAACCGCTTCGTGCACACCTGTTGAAGCTCCCGAAGGAACCGCAGCACGCCCCATAGCGCCGTTAGTTGTGTAAACATCGACTTCTACCGTAGGGTTTCCGCGTGAATCTAAGATCTGTCTTCCGACAATTCGTGCAATGTAACTCATGATTTGGACTGTTTTATGTTAGAAATAAACTGATCGAATAAATAACGGGAATCGTGTGGTCCTGCCGAAGCTTCCGGGTGGTATTGTACGGAGAAAACGGGTTTTCCTATCAATTCTATCCCGGCGATCGTATCGTCATTCAGGTGAATATGCGTTACGGCGATCGCTGTATTATTGGCAACGCTGTCTTTCGAGATCACAAATCCGTGATTTTGCGATGTTATTTCCCCTTTGCCTGTTTTCAGGTTTTTGATCGGGTGATTGATACCACGGTGTCCGTTGAACATTTTCTCTGTTTTCAATCCCTGGCTCAGTCCTAAGATCTGGTGACCTAGACAGATCCCGAAAACCGGTTTTTCGGTAGCGATCACTTCTCTGGTCAGCTGAATTTCGTCCGGCATGGCAGAAGGATCACCGGGGCCGTTCGAAAGCATGAATCCATCAGGATTAAAGGCCATTAACTCGGAAACCGGTGTTTTCATAGGGAAAACGCGCACGAAGCAATCGCGGTCTGCCAGGCATCTTGCAATGTTCTGTTTCACGCCGAAGTCGAGCAGCGCAACACGATAAGTCGCCGATTCCTCTCCTACGTTATAAGCTGTTTTGGTAGCTACTTTGGAAGAAAGCTCGAGTCCGTCCATGGAAGGAACTTCCTTCACTTTCTGCTGCAGCACTTTTTCGTCGAGGATCTCGGAAGAAATAATGGCGTTCATTGCTCCCTTATGGCGAATGTGGCGAACAAGCGCCCGCGTATCCACATCTGTGATCCCGACACGTTCGTTGGCTACCAGGTAATCGTTCAGATTTGATTTTCCGGAAGGTCTTGAGAAAACATCGGCAAACTTTTTAGTCACCAGGCCCGCGATCTTCACCGATGAAGATTCGATTTCTTCTTCATGCACACCATAATTCCCGATGTGCGAAGTGGTCATTATTAAAATCTGTCCGTAGTACGATGGATCTGTAAACACTTCCTGATAACCTGTCATTCCGGTGTTAAAGGCGATCTCACCTGAAGTTATACCGATTTTACCAGTTGCTTTTCCGTGAAATACTGTGCCATCTTCGAGGACAAGTAACGCGGGTTTGTGCTCTTCCATACAGATAATTTTCTGCGAAATTAGGGTTTTAAAATCAATCGGCAGGTGGGGAGGTTGATAAAAACGCCGTAAAGTTGAAAAAACGATTTTGTAAGCTGTTATTTCCTTCCTGCTTCATCCGGAACTACTCAGATCCTGTTGTAACATTTCGCAGGACATGTTCACTTTTACTGATATCTTTTATAACATTCCTCAAGCCTTATACAGCATTACTCAGACCTTGTATAACATTCCTCAAGCCTTGTATAGCATTTCCCAGACCGTGTATAACATTCCTCAGGCCTTGTATAGCATTTCCCAGACCGTGTATAACATTCCTCAGGCCTTGTATAGCATTTCCCAGACCTTGTATATCATTTCTCAAGCCTTGAATAGCATTTCCCAGACCTTGTATAACTTCTCCCAAGCCTAGTCAACTGCTTCTTCCAGCTCATCCAAAGCTTTTGAATAGTTGAAAATCTTTGCTCCCATCTTATATCCTGTTCCATATCAGTCCAATCGAATGATTGATTCTGCTAATACAGCGAATATGTTCCACAAAAAAAGTCCCACCAGTAAAGGCGGGACTTTCGTATTGTCCGGAAGATTAATGAGATTAATCTTCTTTTTTGTCTTCTGCAGCTTCAGGAGCGTCCTCTGCAGGAGTTTCCGTAGCTTCTTCAACAGCTGGTGTCTCTTCTGCTACTTCAGCAGCAGGAGTTTCTTCAACTGTTTCAACAACTGCTTCAGGAGTTTCTTCCACTACTTCAGCTTCTGTTGCTTTTGTATCTGCGGCAGCTTTAGGAGCAGCTGTTGAAGCACCTCCACGACGTGAACGACGTGTTGTTGTTTTCTTAGCTTCACCAGCTCCGTAGATCTCGTTGAAATCAACAAGCTCGATCAGACACATTTCAGCGTTATCCCCCAGACGGTAACCTGTACGGATGATACGTGTGTATCCTCCCGGACGGTCTGCCACTTTCGGTGCAACTGTACGGAACAGCTCAGTAACTGCTTCTTTACTTTTGAGGTAAGAGAAAGCCGTACGACGAGCATGCGTTGAATCGTCTTTTGATTTTGTAATGATCGGCTCAACATATACACGCAAAGCTTTTGCTTTAGCGATCGTTGTGTTGATACGTTTGTGCTCAATAAGGGAGCAAGCCATGTTGGACAACATCGCAGCTCTGTGAGCTGTTTGTCTGCCTAAATGATTGAATTTTTTACCGTGTCTCATAACTTTGAATTTCGTAAGTAACGGTTAGCAGGAATTCATATCGCATCCTTCCTGCCACCTATTACGACATTATTTAATTTTAAATGCGATACTAATCTTTGTCCAGTTTGTATTTGGCTACGTTCATACCAAAGTTCAATCCTTTAGCATCAACGAGGTCTTCCAGCTCAGTCAATGACTTCTTACCGAAGTTACGGAACTTCAAGAGGTCATTTTTGTTGTAAGAAACCAAATCTCCGAGTGTTTCTACGTCTGCAGCTTTCAAACAGTTCAGTGCACGAACCGAAAGGTCCATATCCACTAATTTTGTTTTAAGCAGCTGACGCATGTGCAGAGATGTCTCATCGAACTCTTCTGTTTCTGATTTCACTTCACTGTCAAGAGTGATGCGCTCGTCAGAGAACAGCATAAAGTGGTGGATGAGGATCTTTGCAGCTTCCTTCAGCGCATCTTTCGGATGAACAGAACCGTCTGTCGTTACTTCAAGAACCAGTTTTTCGTAATCCGTTTTTTGTTCTACACGGTAATTTTCGATCGTGTATTTAACGTTTACGATTGGTGTAAAGATGGAATCGATAGCGATAGTTCCGAATGGTGCGTTACCTGTTTTGTTCTCTTCTGCAGAGATGTAACCACGACCTTTGTTGATTGTAAGCTCCATCTCCAGTTTCACCGAAGATTCCATGTTACAGATAACAAGATCAGGGTTTAACACCTGGAATGCTGAAGTGAATTTACCAAGGTCACCAGCTGTCAGTTTATCCTGACCAGTGATCGAAATAACAACAGATTCGTTGTCAGTTCCGTCGATCTGCTGTTTGAAGCGAACTTGTTTCAAATTCAGAACGATCTCAGTAACGTCTTCAACAACACCTTTCAACGTTGCGAATTCGTGGTCTACACCTTCGATGCGCACTGAAGAAATGGCGTAACCTTCCAAAGAAGACAGCAGGATACGACGCAATGCGTTTCCTACAGTGATTCCGTATCCAGGCTCAAGAGGGCGGAATTCGAACTGACCTTTACGATCGTCCGACTGGATCATTATTACCTTATCAGGTTTTTGAAAATCTAAAATTGCCATTTAATTTTCTTCTTTTACTTGTTTCGCAGTTGCGCGGTATGAAGGATTGAAGATGATCCGTCAAACCCTTTGGCTGCGATTCAAAATTGATTATTACTTAGAGTATAGTTCGACGATCAGCTGCTCCTTGATGTTCTCAGGGATCATTTCGCGGGACGGAGTGCTCAGAACTTTACCTGAAAGCTGTGAAGGTGTCCAATCCAACCAATCGTAGCGCTTGTTTGAAGAAGCTGTTACCGAAGCTGAGATTGCTTCCAGTGACTTCGATTTCTCACGAACGCTAACAACATCACCAACACGCAATGTAAATGACGGGATGTTTACCACCTCTCCGTTTACAACGATGTGCTTGTGTGTAACCAGCTGACGTGCAGCACGACGAGTAGGTGCAATACCCAAACGGTATACGGTGTTGTCAAGACGTGCTTCGCACAACTGTAACAATACTTCACCTGTAATACCTTTCATGCGGGACGCTTTCTCGAATAAGTTGGAGAATTGACGCTCCAAAATACCGTAAGTGTACTTCGCTTTTTGTTTTTCACCAAGCTGAACAGCGTACTCTGACTGCTTTCCACCTCTTCTTTTGTTTGGTCCGTGTTGTCCCGGTCCGTATTGTCTTCTGTCCAGAGACTTGTCTGGTCCAAAAATTGGGTCTTTGAAACGACGAGCTATTTTCGACGTAGGACCTGTATATCTTGCCATATTAAATAAAAATTAAAGGGGGATTATGAATTAAGGCTTTGTCCTTCGATAACCTGATTCCCCTTTTGAGTTAAACTACTAATTAAACGCGACGTCTTTTTGGAGGACGACAACCATTGTGCGGCAACGGAGTCACGTCAATGATCTCTGTTACTTCAATTCCGTTATTGTGAATAGAACGGATAGCTGATTCACGACCAGCTCCAGGTCCTTTTACAAAAACGCGCACTCTACGTAATCCGAAGTCATGAGCTTCTTTGCAAGCATTCTCCGCAGCAACCTGAGCAGCGTATGGAGTATTCTTCTTAGAACCTTTGAAGCCCATTTTTCCAGCTGAAGACCAGGAAATAACCTGACCAGCATTGTTCGTTAAAGAAATGATGATGTTGTTGAAGGTAGCTTGAATATGCGCTTCACCGGCTGCATCGACTTTAACGATTTTCTTCTTCTTTTGATTTGCTTTTGCCATTTTACTAACTATTATTTAGCTGCTTTTTTCTTGTTAGCAACTGTTTTTCTCTTACCTTTTCTCGTACGAGAGTTGTTTTTTGTACGCTGACCTCTCAACGGAAGACCTGCACGGTGACGAATTCCACGTGTACATCCGATATCCATTAAACGTTTGATGTTTAACTGGATCTCAGAACGCAACTGTCCTTCGGTCTTGATTTCAGAAATTCCATTACGGATAAGAGCAATCTGCTCATCATTCCAATCCTGGACTTTAATGTTCTCATCGATGCCATTAGCGTCGAGAACCTGCTTAGCCGTGCTACGACCAATTCCGTAGATGTATGTCAATCCGATAACACCTCGTTTGTTTTTTGGTAGATCAATACCTGCAATACGTGCCATAATTACCCTTGTCTTTGTTTTAGTTTAGGATTCTTTTTGTTAATCACGTAAACTACTCCTTTTCTCTTAACGATCTTGCAATCTGCAGTTCGCTTTTTTACTGAAGCTCTTACTTTCATCTTCGTTCTTTTTTTATCGAAATTCCTTACTTGTAACGGAAGGAAATACGTCCTTTTGTTAAATCATACGGAGACATCTCCACTTTCACACGGTCACCCGGCAGAATTTTAATGTAGAACATTCTCATCTTTCCCGAAATGTGGGCGGTGATGATATGTCCGTTCTCCAATTCTACCCGGAACATCGCATTGGATAATGCTTCGATGATCGTTCCATCTTGTTCAATTGAGTTCTGTTTAGCCATTTCTTAGAATCCTGATAATTCGTTAGCGGCTCTTCGTCCTCTTACGCGAGTCCCTTCCATCAAACCGTCCATGTGGCGATTCAACAGGTAAGATTCGATTTGCTGTAATGTATCCAGTACAACACCTACCATGATGAGCAGTGAAGTACCACCGAAGAACATCTCAAATCCTGACGTGATCCCTGCGGAGTGCGCTATAGAAGGCAAAATCGCAATGATAGCCAGGAATAAA